>OBYM01000410.1_pt1 | contig 24137 bp, 34 predicted proteins | sample 1538191 | NCBI WGS metagenome assembly OBYM01 (sample SAMEA2580165, study PRJEB22360) | human gut metagenome | biome: human gut; feature: human-associated habitat; material: faeces | place: Denmark | collected 2008/2010 | reverse complement strand
CCCCCGCCGCAGGCGGAGGAATTTGCCGAAGGGCGAATTCACTTCGCCCGGAGGCGTTTCAATCCCGAAGGGTCCCCGCCGGGGCCTGACCCGGCGGGCGCAAGCCCGGTTACGAGGCCCGGAAGGCGGAGCTGGAGAAGCGTCTGTAAAGAAATTTCCCCGTTTTCTGATCTGCCGGGCTTGCCCAGGAGCCCGCGCCTCCAAATTCCAGACAGCCAAATGTCCCCGCCGCAGCTGCGGCGGGGACATTTTTGTTCAAGGCTATTTGCTGTTGGGGTCCTGCATGGTCAGGCCGATCCGGCCCCGCTTCTCGTCCACGTCCACCACCCACACGGTGATGATATCCCCCACGGAGAGGACCTCCGAGGGGTGCTTCACCCGCCTGGGCAGGCGGCTGACGTGGACCAGGCCGTCCTGGTGGACGCCGATGTCCACAAAGGCCCCGAAGTCGATGACATTGCGGACCGTCCCCTGGAGCTCCATTCCCGGCTTCAGGTCCTTGAGCTCCATCACATCGGTGCGCAGAATGGGGGGCGGCAGCTCGTCCCGGGGGTCCCGGCCGGGCTTGAGCAGCTCCTTGATGATGTCCGTCAGGGTGGGCACGCCCACCCCGCAGGTCTCCGCCAAGGCCTCCAGCCCCAGGGCCTCCGCCTTTTCCTTCAAGCCGCTGATCTTCCCGGCGCTCACGTCCTCCAGGGTGCAGCCGCAGGCCTCCAGCAGCTTCTGGGCGGCGGCGTAGCTCTCCGGGTGGACCCCGGTGTGGTCCAGCACCGCCGGGCTCTCAGGCACCCGCAGGAAGCCGGCGCACTGCTCAAAGGCCTTGGGCCCCAGCTTGGGCACGTTCAGAATCTGCTTTCGGGCGGTGAAGGCCCCGTGCTCCTCCCGGTACAGCACCAGGTTCTTGGCGGTGGCGGCGTTCAGGCCGGACACCCGCCGCAGCAGGGAGGGGGAGGCGGTGTTCACATCCACCCCCACCGCGTTGACGCAGTCCTCCACCACCCCGTCCAGAGCCTCCCCCAGGCGGGCCTGGGGCATGTCGTGCTGGTACTGACCCACGCCGATGGCCTTGGGGTCGATCTTCACCAGCTCGGCCAGGGGGTCCTGGAGCCTCCGGGCGATGGACACCGCGCTTCTCAGGTTCACGTCGAACTGGGGGAACTCCTCGGCGGCCAGCTTGCTGGCGGAGTACACCGAGGCCCCCGCCTCGTTGACGATCATGTACCGCAGGTTTCCCCCCAGGCGGCGGATGAGCTCCACCGTCATCTGCTCGGTCTCCCGGCTGGCGGTGCCGTTGCCGATGGCGATGTGCTGCACCCTGTGCTTCTTCACCAGCTTGGAGAGGGTCTCGATGGCCTCCTCCTTCTGGCGCTTCCCGTGGGTGGGGTAGACCACCGCCGTGTCCAGCACCCGGCCGGTGCCGTCCACCACCGCCACCTTGCACCCCATGCGGTAGCCCGGGTCCAGACCCATGGTCACCTTCCCCTTCACCGGGGGCTGCATGAGCAGGGGCTTCAGATTCAGGGCGAACATGTGGATGGCCCCCTCGTCCGCCTGGTCGGTGAGGTAGCTGCGGATCTCCCGCTCCATAGAGGGCTGGATCAGCCGGTCGCAGGCGTCGTCCGCCGCGGCCCGGACAAAGTCCATACAGGCCCGGCCGGGCACCGCCGCCCGGCGCACCGTCACATGGGCGGACTCCGGGTCCAGCTCCACCGACACCTTCAGGAAGCCCTCCCGCTCCCCCCGGTTGATGGCCAGGGTCTGGTACCCCTGGACCTTGCCCACCGGGCACTTGAAGCCGTAGTAGAGGCGGTAGACGCTGTCCTTTGGCTCCGCGTCCGCCGCCTTGGATACTAGCATGGCACGTTTCAGATACTGCTGACGGAGCTTCTTCCGGACCACAGCGTCGTCGGAGATCTGTTCCGCCAGGATGTCGCTGGCCCCCTGGAGGGCGTCCTGGATCGTCTCCACCCCTTTCTCCGGGTCCACATAGGCCCGGGCGGCCTCCTCAGGGACCACCGGAGCTCCACCCCGGGCGGACAGCTGCTCCGCCAAGGGAGCTAACCCCTTCTCCCGGGCAATGGTGGCCCGGGTGCGGCGCTTGGGCTTGTAGGGCCGGTACAGGTCCTCCACCTCCGCCAGCGTCTCGGCCGCCGCCAAGGCGGCCTTCAATCTGCAATTCAGCTTGCCCTGGCCTTCAATGGCGGAGCGCACCTCCTCCTTCCGGGCCTCCAGATTCCGCAGGTACTGAAGGCGCTCGGCCAACTGCCGCAGGAGCTGGTCGTCCATGGAGCCGTGGAGCTCCTTTCGGTAGCGGGCGATAAAGGGGATGGTGTTTCCCTCGTCAATGAGATGGACTACATTTTCCACCTGGTGTGCCGGCCGCTCCAGCTCCTGAGCCAGCCGCTGTATCATTGCATCCATCTGGACACGCTCCTTTGTTAATCGTACCTTTTAGTTTAGCTGAAAATTCGAAAAAAGTCCAGGGGCGACTTGCAATCCGGGCATACAGATTCTGCAAATTTTGAAGAATGTGAAATTTCTTTTTTCGCGCTGGGATATTTTGCTCCCCCGGCGGGTATTCTTATGAGGCCCGTTTCAAGGGGACCTCCTCCGGGGCCCCGGGAGACCAGCCCGTCTCAGAAGGTGTACTTCCATGGCGGACGAAGCATTCCGCCGGGCGGCCCGGACCTACGGCGACACCCTGTTCCGTGTGGCCTACCACGCCCTGCAGAACCGGGCGGACGCCGAGGACGTGATGCAGACCGTCCTGCTCCGGCTGTATGAGTCCCGGAAGGAGTTTGAGAGCGAGGCGCATCTGAAACACTGGCTGCTGCGGGTGGCGGTGAATGAAAGCCGCAAGGTGCTGCGCTCCTTCTGGCGCCGCCGGGCGGTATCCCTGGACGAGCAGCGGGACGAGGCCGCCCCCGAGGACAGCGCCCAGCGGGAGGTCTTTGAGGCGGTGATGGCCCTGGAACCCAAGTACCGGCTCACCATCTATCTGTACTACTATGAGGGCTGCTCCGTCCGGGAGGTGGCCGACGCCCTCCGCGCCAACCCGTCCACCGTTCAGACCTGGCTGCTGCGGGGGCGGTGGCGGCACCCGCAGCACTCACGCCGCGCTGCTGCCGCCCCGGACCCGCCTGCGCAAGGAGCTGGCCCCGGGAGAGGAAAAGGAGGAATCTGACTATGTTCGACCCCAGATTGTACCGTAACGCCTGTTCGGAACTCCGCCCATCCGAAGAAAAAATTGAGGAGATGATCGCCATGACTGCCAACCATGGATGCAAGAAGAAAATCCGCCACCCCCTGCGCATGGGGGCGGTGATTGCCGCCACCATGGCCCTGCTCACCATCGGGGCCAGCGCCGCCGCCAACCCGGAGATGGTGGAATCCTTTACCATGCAAATCGCCAGCGTGTTCCAGGTAGGGGAGCTGCGCCAGGATCTGACCACCGACACCGGCGAGACCGTCACCGCCCTGGAGATCCCCGAGGCCCGGGTGGAGGACCGGGACGGCCGGGCCATCCTGGCGGTGATGGACCAGGAGATCGATATCACCGACGCCCTGACCGAGGACGGCCGGTACGAATACAAGTATGAGGACGAGGGAGCCCAGCTCACCGTTCTGGTGGAGGGCACCCCGGAGGACTGGACCATGACCACCAGCATCCGGGTCCCCGGCCAGGAAGACACGGTCTCAGCGGTGTTCGCCAAGGAGGAACAGGACCGCGGCACCGCATTGACGCCCAGCCATGCCGCAGACGTTCCCGCTGATTCAGAGCAGGACATATCCGCCCAGGAGGCCCCCTCTGTCATTTTCGACGGAAAGGAAGCCGCAGCGGTGCAGACCGCCCCAAACTCGTGATATGCCAGCTCTATCCCCTGTTTTCTGACTGAAGCAAAATGCCGTTACTTTCCCGCCGCTGCGCGGTGGAAAAGTCCTCGCTGCGCTCGCTGAACGCCTTGCCAAGCAAGGCATTCAGGGCATTTGATCCCACTCGAGGCGGGCTGCCGCCCCCTCGAGCTCCCCCGCCAATACTCGGGCGGATTCGTCTAAACAGAGGTTTTTCGACAAGTTGAGGGAAAGACACGCTTTTCAGCGTGTCTTTTCCTTTTTGCGGCGTGATCAGGACCCGAATCAATAGCCTGACCCGTTGGAGGCGGTGTACCGCCGAACTGGGCAGAAAACGAACAAGCCCGAACCTTTCGGTTCATGCCTGTTTCAATGCGGTAGAGACAACAGAACTCGAAACAGTTACTTTAAAAATCGCTTTTACTTAGAGCCCCAATGGATAGACGTTAACCAGTTTTCACATTTCCACCAGGTTTTCCACCACTCCCGTCCAGGAGCGCTATGCTGTTATGCAGAGTGGCATTATCCCGGTGCGTATAAATATTGGCTGTTGTTTGGATATCTGCATGGCCCATCAGCTCTTTTGCGTTGTTGATGGGCACCCCGGCCCGCTGGAGATCGGTACAAAAGGTATGCCGGAGACAGTAGGGGGTAAGGTCGTCCGCAACGACGGACTCCACGATTTTCCCGTCCTTCGTCTTGGCCCCTAGCTGCAGATCCAGCTCCGTTCGGAAGCTGTTCCACATACGGCGCATGCTGCTTTCGTTCTGTACTGTCCCGGCCTTGGTGGGAAATACCAAGGAGAACGGCTTTCCTCGGGCCGCCAGGAGGCGGGGGAGCAGGGCGGCGTGTATCGGGATGTCCCGGACACCGGAGGCCGTCTTGGGTCCTTTAATGGTGCGGTTTCCGCTTTCTTTGGCAGCATGCACGTGGATCTCGTTATGGTCAAAATCCACATCAGACCATGTGAGTGCGGCTGTCTCGCCCGGCCGCATTCCGGTATACAGCAAGGTGAGAATCCAGAGTCCGGCTCGGTGACGTTCTGCTACGGCCAGGATCGCGGCTCTCTCCTCCTCTGTGATGGAACGACGGCGCCCCTGTTTCACAGTCGGCAGCTCCAGCAGTTCAGCGGGATCATAAGGAATAAGGCGGGACTGCCTGGCCCGCTTAAACATCTCTTGGAGGACCATGCGAATCTTTTTGACGTGGGAGGCAGAGCGGCCGGCCTGAGAGTTCAAAATCCGCTGGAGGTGTACATCCTTCACGTCTTTCAGTTTCATATGCCCGATGGCCGGGCGGATATAGCCGTTAAATTTCTCATCATACATCTTCAGGGACTTTTCAGTAAGTCCCTTTGGCTTTTTGTAGAGGTCGATCCACTGTTTATACCAGGCGCTAACCGTCATGGCTCCACTGACCAGGTCCTCCCCGCGCTTGGCGGCGGCCAGCTTTTCCGCCAGCTTGGACATGGCCTCCAGCTCGGTTTTCCCGGTGGCTTCGTATTTCTTTCCGTTCCATCGAGCGGTCTTTCGGATGTAGTCACTCATTGACTTTTCCCCCTATTCTATTTTACAATAGGGGAGCAGAGGGTCGGTCAAACTTTCTGCACCCCATTCCCTGCCTTGGTGTTGCAGCACTGAGGCGGGGATTTTTATTTAGTTACTGTTCCTTTATACTGAAAGACGTAACTTCAAGTGCCAAAAGACGAAATTGTTATACCTCCGAAAGTGTCCCATTAAAAGGACACTTTTCAGGCGATTCCCACTTGACAAATAGAACGAATGTTCTATAATTGGGAATACAAGGAACGGAGGAGGGCGCGGGATGAACGATCATTGTTATGAAATGGAAATGCTGGAGCTGTTCCGCCAACTTTCCACGGAGGAGAAGATCAGGTATCTTTCTTCCCTACGATGTCTCGCAGCGTCTCAACCTGACGGCGCTTCTGCTCGGGAGTGAGTTGAGCAGCAAGCCGTAATAGTTCTTTGTCCAGCTCGTCGAGTTCCGGCTCGGCGGGCTTATTTTTTTCGGACTCCTCCCATCCCATAAGATACATAGGAGAAGTATCAAGAGCCGATGCAAGACTGGCAATAGTTGAGCGTTTCAAATTTACCACGACTCCGGTCTCATACTTATTGATTGCAGCCTTTTTAACGCCAATCATGGCTCCAAGTTCCTCTTGTGATAACCCTTTTTGAAGCCTTAATTCTTTTATGCGTTCCCCTGTTGTCATTCGATACACCTCCTCTCAATGCTGTATCTAAATAATATCACATTTTTTGAGAAAATCAAGAAAAATATCTTGACAGGAAACTAAATGGTGGTTATAATCGAAGTATCTTAATTAGATACGGAGGTGAACGAATGAATAAGCTGCTTTTGAAGTCTCACATGGCAAAGAGAGGGGATACGCAAGCGGTTCTTGCGGAAGCTATGGGCCTCAGCCTGTCCAGACTAAACGCAAAAATCAACGGGACGGGTGGCGCAGAGTTTACGCAGACCGAAATTGCGTTCATCTCCGAGCGTTATAAGCTCTCTGGAAGCGAGACGATGCGAATTTTTTTTAGCGAAAAGGTATCTTAATTAGATACATACAGAAGGAGGTGATACCGTATTTCGTGTGGTAAAACAGGGCGGCCCGGCAAATAAAAACGGGCCCTTGCGCTGCCAACACAAGGACCCGCTGCACACTTTCGCTCAATTCCGCCGATACTGCCCGTGGGTGGGCTGCCGCTTACCGCCTCGCTTTGGCCTGGGTTGTGACAGGCCCCGCCTGTGTCGGTCACGGACATCTCCCCGCTGGCGACGTGGATTTTATCAGCGTATCCGCTTTCTTACGCACGCGACGCGTTCACGAAACCGTGAAACCGGAAAGAGGATGCGGCGGCGCACATTTGAGCGCGGCAAGAGGCACGGATTTGATGATGAAGATTGCATAAGCAGCAAAAAACTCTACGCAATCCACACCAAAGCTGTTTGAGTTCAAATCCATCGACCCCCTTTCAGTGTACCCGGGATTTTAAGTCCGGACACCCTGATTTTACCACAAAAATTTCTCAAAAACAAGAAAGAGAGGAATGCCATATGAACGAGCTAATGATTTTCAACAACCCCGAGTTTGGGGAAATCCGCACCATCGAGGAGGACGGCAAGGTGCTATTCTGCGGGAGTGATGTGGCAAAGGCGCTGGGGTATGCAAAACCTCAGAACGCTATTGACCGCCATTGTAAGGGTGCCCTGAAACGGGGCATACCCCATCCGCAGTCCCCGGATAAGACCATTGAGATGAACTTTATTCCTGAAGGCGACATCTACCGCCTGGCGGCCAAGTCGGAGCTTCCCGGGGCGGAGCGCTTCGAGAGCTGGATTTTTGACGAGGTCCTGCCCTCCATCCGCAAGCACGGGGCCTACCTGACACCGGAGACCCTGGAGGCAGCCATTCTGAACCCGGACACGATGATCCGTCTGTGCACTGCCCTCAAGGATGAACAGGACAAACGGAAGGCGCTGGAGGAGAAGCAGGAGGCCGACCGGCCCAAGGTGCTGTTTGCCGACTCGGTTGCCGCATCCAAGACCTCCATTCTGGTGGGTGAGCTGTCCAAGCTGTTGAAGCAGAACGGGGTGGACATCGGACAAAACCGGCTGTTCCACTGGCTGCGGTCCAACGGCTTTCTGATCCGCCGGCAGGGGACGGACTACAACATGCCCACCCAGCGGGCCATGGAAATGGGGCTGTTTGAGATCAAGGAGACCAGCATTACCCACGCGGACGGCCACACCAGTGTGAACAAGACCCCGAAAGTCACCGGGAAGGGCCAGCAGTATTTTGTGAACGCCTTTTTGGGCGGCAAATAAAAAGAGCCGCCCCGGGTGTACGAGACCCGAAGGCGGCAGAAAGGAAAATCCTTATGAAAAAAGTATATCACGAGGACTCCGCCCTGGCAAGGGAAATCGGAGAGAAGCGGCGGCTTTTGTACCAGCGCCACGGCGGGATCATGTCCCCCACGGACGTGGCCCGGGAGGCCGGGTACTACCCCAAGCCCGCCAACGGGGACCGGTGGGCTGAGGAGCACGAGATCCCCGCTATTCGGATGGGGCCCCGGAAGCGGGGATATGAGACGGACCTGGTGGCCAAGGCCATTGTCCAGAGCCGCGGGATGTGCTGAGAGGAGGAAACGGTATGTTTGAGAACCCCAACCGGGTGAAGGACCCGCGCCGGTACATCCGGCAGTGCCTGGACCGGGATGCGGAGCGGAGCCGGCGGTTTACCCGGTTCGTGAAGAAGCTGCTGCTGGTTTCTGTGGTTCTGTTTCTGCTGGCGCTCTTGCTGGGGGCGGTGGTATGAAGAACGCCGCGGCCCGTGTGCGGGGAGAGGCCCAGAAGAACATTGTCAAGCTGTTGGAAGGTCTAAGCAACCGGTATTCCAAATGGGAGGTCTGGCAGGACTTCATCATTATGTCGGCCATTGGTATTTCCAACGTCCTGGGCGGGCCGTACAAGGAGGAGCGGGAGAAGCAGTACATGAGCCGGGCGCGAAAATACTCCCGCGAAGAGATGGAAGCATTCGCGCAGATGTTCGCGGAAGTCACACTGGAGCTGGACCGAAATCCGGACCAGGACTTCCTTGGGGATCTGTTTATGTCCCTGGACCTTGGAAACCAGTGGAAGGGGCAGTTCTTTACCCCATACAGTGTGTGCAGGGCTATGTCCGCCATCACATACGGAGACGACCTGAGAAAGAAGATCGAGGAAAAGGGGTGGGTGTCTGTCAACGACCCTGCCTGCGGGGCTGGAGCGCTGTTGATCGCCTTTGCTAACGAGTGCCGCCGCCCCGGGAGGGACATCAACTACCAGACCTCGGTGCTTTTTACCGCTCAGGACATCGACTTCCTGGCCGGAATGATGTGCTACATCCAGCTGAGCCTTTTGGGGTGTCCGGGGTATGTGGTGATCGACGACACCCTGTCAAAGCCGGCGGTCAGCGTGGACGACCGGGGGCTGATTCCGAGAGAAGGCCCCAATGTCTGGTACACACCCATGTATTTCAGAGATATCTGGAGCTGGAGGCGGCTTGCCGCAACAGTGAGCCACACACTTAAAGTTATAAAAACGGAGGAGGAAAACGATCATGACCGAGCAGCTGGATAAGAAAAGCATTCTGGAGATGTCCATGGGCGCCATTCTGGAGCGGGTGGACTATGAGATGGGGCGGGTGTTGGACAACATCTTGGACCCTAACACTAAGCCCACCGGAAAGCGGAAAATCACGGTCTCCCTGGAACTGGTCCCCAGTGCGGACCGGAGGACCATTACGGTGCTGACCACAGCAAAAGCTACTTTGGTTCCCACTGATCCGGTGACCACCAGCCTGTACATCACCAACCAGCCCAGCACGGGCGAGATGGTTGTGGCGGAGATGGTACCCCAGGTCCCCGGACAGACGGCGCTTGACGGGACCGAACAGGCCCAGCCCAAGATTCTGAATTTCAAGCGGGCATGATTCCCGCATATCGAAAGGAGTTTTTATCATGTTGAAGGAATTTGCTCAGTATCTCCAGTCCCTGAAGGACAACAAGATCTACACCATCAACGGGGAGACCTACTCCGACCACGATCTGGTCCGGATCAAGCCCCATGTGGACCACCCGGGGTGTCTTCGTGTGACCGGTCTGGACAGCATTGTGAAGCTGATCCGCAACGAACTGGAAATGCTGGAGGCGCTTCCGGTGTATATCCGCGTAGACGGGGCGGAGGCGGTCTCTGTCTTCACCTCCTATGGGGCCTACATGGAACGGGACAGCCTGTATTCCGCCTCCTGTGACGTTCCAGGATTCCGAGAGGGGTTCCGGGAGCCGGAGCAGGCCATCATTGAGCTGCGCAGTAAATTTGCTCCGGACGAGGGGGTGGACTATCTTCTGGATCTGCTTTCCCGGATCAATAAGGAGAACGGCGTGACCACCCGGGACAACGGGGTGAGCCAGGAGGTGGAGGCCCGGGCCGGGATCTCCCTAAAACAGATGGTTCAGGTGAAGCCCCGCGTGACCCTGTGTCCCTACCGCACCTTCCTGGAGGTAAATCAGCCGGAGAGTGAGTTCATCCTGCGGCTGGACGAGGACGGCAACGTGGGCCTGTTTGAAGCAGACGGCGGCATGTGGAAGATGGAGGCCAAGCGGCGAATCTCCGCTTACTTTGAAGAAAAGCTGGCTGCTGAGATCGAGGCCGGAAAAGTCGTTGTGATGATGTAAAGACGGTGTAAGGAGGTCAAAAAAGCATGGAAATTAAACTGTTACGGCTGGAGATTCGCCGGTTTAAGGGCTGTCGGGCGCTGGATCTGGAGCTGGACGGCAAGTCCGCCGACATCTACGGCGACAACGCCGCGGGGAAGACCACCATCTATGACGCGCTGACCTGGCTGCTGTTTGGCAAGGACAGCCGGGGGCGGGGGGACTTTGAGATTAAGCCTCTGGGCCCGGACGGGCAGGTGGAGGACCACGGGGCGGTGAGTTCGGTCACCGCCCGCCTCTCCGCCGGCGGCGTGGAGATCACCCTGAAGAAGACCTACTACGAGAAGTGGTCCACCAAGCGGGGGAGCGCCGAGGCCAGCTACGACGGCAACACCAGCGAATACTTTGTGGACGAGGTTCCGGTGAAGAAATACGAGTTCGAGCGCCGGGTGGGTGAGCTGGTGAGCGAGGAGCTGTTCCGCATGCTGACCAACGTGTCCTGGTTCTGCGAGGGGATGGACTGGAAGAGCCGGCGGAAGATCCTCTTTGAGGTGTGCGGCATTCCGGAGGACCGGGACATCCTGGCGGGGGAGCCCAGGTTTGCCCAACTGGCGGAAGCCATGGGGAAGCTGTCCCTGGACGACTATAAGAAGAAGCTGGCCGCCCAGCGGAAGGGCCTGAGCGGGGCGCGGAACACCATCCCCGCCCGGATGGACGAGCAGCAGCAGGTAATCGACGGGCTGTCCACCATGGACTTTGACGGCCTGCGGGCCCGCCGGGAGGGGCTGACCGCCCAGGCGGAGCAGCTGTCCGGGGATCTGGTGAAGCTGGACCACGGGGCGCTGCTGGACAGCAAGCGGAACGAGCTGGCCGCCCTAAAAAATGAGCTGGCCAAGCTGGACAACGACAACAGCGCTTTTCGGGCCAAGCAGATCGTCCCGGTGGAGGACCTGCGGCCCCAGATGGAGCGGCAGCTGGCGAATGCCAAGCAGGGCGTGCTGGACCTGACGGCCCACGTCCACCTGGCGGACGAGACCATCCGGCAGATGGAGAAGCTGGTGGAGGCGTGCCGGGGGACGTGGAAGGAGGCGGACGGGGAGACCTTCTCCGGCGGCACCTGTCCTACCTGCGGCCAGGCCCTCCCCCCGGAACAGCTGGCAAAGGCCCTGGAACGGTTTGAGACCGCCAAGGAGCAGCGGAAACAGGAGGCGGTGTCCCGGTCCCAGGAGTACAAGAAGACCCTGGAGCAGACCCAGGCACGCCGGGAACAGTACATTGAGAAGGCGGTGGCGGCGGAGAACGAGGCGGCCCGCCTGCCCGACGAGCTGGCCGCCTACGTGCCCCAGGAGCCCGCCCCGGTGTCGGACATGCCCGGATATGGGGAGGAGCGGACGCGGCTGACAGCGGCCATCCAGGCGGCAGAGCAGGAGGTCTCCCAGCTGGCCGGGGAGAGCGCGGCCATCCGGTCGGAGATCCAGGGGAAGGTGGCCGCCCTGCGCCGGGAGATCCAGGAGGTGGACCGGGAGCTGGGAAAAGCCGGAGCCCTGTCCCACGCCCGGGCGCGGCTGGAGGAGCTGCGGGAGGAGGCCAGGGAGACGGCCAAGACCCTGGAGGCCATCGACCAGCAGATCTTCCTGTGCGAGGAGTTTGCCCGGTACAAGGTGCAGTTCATCGAGGAGGGCGTGAACCAGAAGTTCCGGCTGGCCCGGTTCCGGCTGTTCCAGGAGCAGGTGAACGGCGGCCTGGCGGACTGCTGCGAGCCCACCTATGAGGGGGTCCCCTACGGCAGTCTGAACAACGGCATGCGGATCAACCTGGGGGTGGACGTGATCCGGACCATCTCGGAGCACTACGGCCTGAAAGTCCCCCTGGTGGTGGACAACGCGGAGAGCGTGACGCGGCTGGCCGGCATTGATACGCAGGTGATCCGGCTGGTGGTCAGCGAGGCGGACCAGGCGCTGAGAGTGGAGGTGTCCGAATAATGGGACTGAAAGTGAAGGACCGGGCGAAGCCCAAACTGCCCCCGGTGGAGCCGGGCGTGTACATCGCGGTGTGCGTGGGGGTCATCGACCTGGGCGAGCAGTACAGCGAGAAGTTCAAGAACTACCGCAACGAGGTACAGTTCGTGTGGGAGCTGACCGGGGAGACAGTGGAGGTGGACGGGGAGACGAAACCCCGGCAGCTCTCCCGCACCTTCTCGGTGGCCACCAGCAAGAAGAGCAACCTGCGAGGGTTCCTGGGAGGCTGGAATGGAGTGCAGTACAGCGACGAACAGTTCGGAGAAGTCGACATGTTCGACCAGGTGGGCCGGGCCTGCCAGCTGAACGTGGTGCTCAATGACACCGGCGAGTATGCCAACGTGGACAGCGTGATTCCCCTGCCCAAAGGGATGCCAGCCCCCACCACGGACACGCCGCCTATCCTCTGGAACATGGACGAGTGGGACGATGAGAAGTTTGCCGCCCTGCCTGATTGGGTGCAGGAGAAGATCAAAAAGAGCACCCAGTACCAGAAGGACCACACGCCCACAGATGCGGTGGACTTCCCAGCCCCGGAGATAGAGGAAACCGCCGCGGCGGCGCCGGCCCAGGCCAATGCCGCCCCCAGAGAGGAGTGTCCCATTTGAGATTTCATCCATTGGCCTCGTCCTCCCACGGAAATGCCTATGTGCTGGAGGACGGGGAGACCTTCCTGCTGATCGAATGCGGGGTTACTTACAAGAAGCTCCAGAAGCTGATGGGGTTTTCCGTGTCCCAGGCGGCGGCCTGCCTGATCTCCCATGAGCACAAGGACCACGCGGGCTGCTATGACCAGCTCCACAAGAGCGGAATCCCGGTGTATGCCAGCGCGGGGACGGCGGAGGCCCTGGAGCGGGACTGGATGGAGATTCTGGAGGACCGGGAGCCGGTGCAGATCGGCTCCCTCCAGATCCTCCCCTTTCCCACCTTCCACGACGCGGCGGAGCCCATGGGATTCCTGATCCGCAGCCAGCGGGACGAAGACAAGCTGGTGTTCGCCACGGACACGGTGAATCTGGGGTACCAGTTCCCCGGGGTGACCATGGCGGCCATCGAGTGCAACTACGCCGAGGACATCCTGGAGCGGGCGGAGCGGATGCCGGAGAAGGTGCGCTACCGGGTGCGCAATGCCCACATGTCCATCACCAGGGCCTGCTTGTGGCTGGAACAGCTGGACAAGAGCCGCCTGCGGGAGGTGTATCTGATGCACCTTTCCGACGCCTGCTCCAACGAGGCCCGGTTCCTCCGAGAGGCGGGAGAGGCAGTGGGTCCCGGGGTAAAGGTGACGATCTGCCCAAAGGAACGAAAATAGAGGTGCTTTATGGCTGGACGGAAGAAGCGGGAGGGAATCGACTTTTCCGGCTGGGACGTGGATGTATTTGAGGATGAAAAGATCATCCAGCTGGTGGACCGGCTGGGGCTGAACGCCTTCGTTGTCTTTTTCGCCGTGTGCCAGCGGGCCTACGGGGCCAGGGGCTACTATCTCCCCTGGCCCGCCGGGGAGGCCGTGATGATCCGCCGGGCGCTGGGGAGCGAGGTCACCGGGCAGTATATCTCGGACGTGGTGGACCTGTGCCTGGACCTGGGGCTTTTCCATGCGGACACCTTTGCTCAGTACGGCGTTCTGACCAGCCGGGCAATTCAACGGAACTTTGTCGTCGTCCTACAAAGACGGCGGCGGAAAGAGGTGTTCCGGGGAATTTGGCTGCTCTCTGAGGCGGAAAGCGGGAGCGCCGTTCTGGTGGATGCAAACGAGGACGATTTTTAATTTGCTGGGAGCAAATACCCATTTGTTTGACGCAAATGCCTATTTGCTGGGAGCAAATGCCCATTTGCTGGCCGCAAATACCACATAGTAAGAGTAATAGTAAGAGTTATAGGGAGAGTGTCTATAACCTATACCCTCTACTTCTACAAGAGACGGAGGAGACGTTCTACCGGTAAGTTACCGATAGAAGAACGGACAGCGTCGACCGGATTTCCGCCTCCGCCGCCAGAAAAGGGGTGTGAAAATTTGACGAGAGAGGATACGGACCGCCTGTTTGAGTTGTTCAGGCTGTTCCGACCTGGGGACCCGAAGGTGGACAACAAGCGTCTGCGCGCTGCATGGGCGCTGGTCCTGGAGCCCTACGAGGTGGACGATGTCCGGAGGGCTGTGGCGGACTACTTTCGGGGGAACAGTTTCTTCCCGGACGTGACGGACATTGCCACACGGTGCCAGAGACAGCCAGCGCCCCTGGCCGCAGAGTGGGACACGCCGGCCTCGATGCAGGCCACGCAGGAGCAACGGAAAAAAGAGCTGGAGGCCTGGCAGCAGGAGTGGCACCAGGAACTGAGGGAGCGGGGGCTGCCCAGCATGCGGGAAGCGCTGGACCAGGGCATGTCCATTGCCCAGTGGAATGCTTTGCTCAAAGACGCAGGAGTTTGGGACTAAAGCAGGGAGGTGAGGCCGGTGGGCTGGTCAAATCGAACGTGGACATGCCCCTTTTTCAAGTGGGACGAGCGTCTGTGTGTCCACTGCGAGGGTGGGCGAATGGAGTTCCCGGACCGGAAAGCCGCCACAGAGTATGCGGACCGGTACTGCGCCGCCCAGAGCGGATGGAAAGCATGCTCCGTGGCTGCCTCCCTGCTTCGATACTATGAACGAAAGGAAGATCACTGTGAGAAACGTGGATAAGATCAAGGAGCTAAAAAAGAAGCTGGCGGAGGCGGAGCGGTACGCCGCCCGGCTGGAGACCATGTGCAAGGGACAGGATAAGCAGCTGATGGAGACCAAGGAGGGCGCGCTGGAGCTCCAGCGGGCCATGGACGGCGTGCTGATGGCCGCCGCACTGGAGCACGGGGAGGCAGTCAAAAACGACCAGACCGGCGAGACTGTGGGCTGGCGGCTTCGGATTCCGGACATCGACGCGGGCCGGATGGCGGAACAGTACCTCCTCCACGCCAGGAAGGATCTGGAGAATGGCGGCTATGTGGTCAGCGTGGTCCCCAGGGGGCAGGGATGAAACGGGCGGAACCGGATGACCTCTGGCCGAAGCCCCAGTATTACAGCATTTATTGCCCCGTGTGCGGAAGACCGGCGGCCCGGCTGGTGTACCAGGAACCGGTGGCCCGGTACATGCACTACGGCCGGAAGGGGGCTTTCTGGCACGGGGTGGTATTGGAAGGAGTTGAGGATTGACCATGCTGCCGAGAGAGGAGCACGAGCGCCGGATGGTTCTGTATCGGGATGGTCTGAATGACCGGGAGATCGCGGATCAGGTACATGTGACTCCGGAGGCCATTACATTTTGGAGGCGGACCCACGGGCTTCCGGCCAACACACCTCGGTGCAAGATCACGCCCGACATGGAGGCTGAGATGCTGCGGATGCACCAGGACGGTATGAGTGACGGACAGATTTCACAGGAGTCAGGGATGAAAAAGGCCACGGTGGTGAGCTGGAGACGGCGGCGGGGGCTGGCGGCGAATTTTAAGCAGGGGGAGCGGGCACGTGGCGCGGAACGAGATGGCTGAACACATTTTGTCTCTGTCCTATGGGAAAGACTCTCTTGCCTGTCTGGGGGCCATAGAGCAACTAGGATGGCCGCTTGACCGGATCGTGCATGCGGAGGTTTGGGCCACCGACACCATCCCCGCCGATCTGCCGCCGATGGTGGAGTTCAAGGCAAAGGCTGACAAAGTCATCAAGGAACGGTGGGGCATTGAGGTGGAGCACGTCAGAGGACGATACACCTATGAGCAAGCGTTTTATCGCGTTCTTGGAGGAGAAAAGCGCCCGGGGACAATATACGGTTGGCCCATACCGAAGGGGCCGTGGTGCAACAGCGACGTGAAGATGCCGTCGCTTGACAGGATGGAGCGTGGAGAAAATATCGTCTATGTCGGAATTGCCGCCGACGAACCCGCCCGATTTCACAATTTGTCCGACACAAAAAAGTCACCTCTTGTGGAGCTGGGCTGGACAGAGGCCGATTGCCGCCAGTGGTGCGAAGAAAACGATCTACTGTCACCGATCTATACCACCGCAACCCGTGGCGGGTGCTGGTTCTGCCACAATCAGGGCGTGGGCCAGCTTCGGCTTTTGCGGAAGAATTACCCGGAGCTGTGGGTGCTGATGCTGAAATGGGACAAGGACAGCCCGGTCACATTCAAGGCAGGCGGCCACACCGTTCACGACTTCGACCGGCGCTTTCAGCTGGAGGACGAGGGGCTGATTTATCCAGACGACAAGGTTTTCCGATGGAACATGCTGGAGGAGGAGCTGAATTACAGATGGTTTTGACAGATGAAAAGCGTGCCCTCCTGGGCGACCACGAGGCGGCGAAGCGAATTACTGACAATGGAGTGCTGCTGCCGTGCCCGTTCTGCGGGAAAAAACCGACCGTTGAATACGACGATCCGCAACAATTTGAGTATGCTATTATCTGCCAAAAATGTGCGGCATATACAACTTGCAGCAATAGAGAAATATACTCTCGTCTTGCTTGGAACACCCGCGCCCCGATTCTGAGCGCTGAGGAGATGGAGATGCTGGATGGGATGGAATGATTGCACTGAAAAAATGTCCGTTTTGTGGAAGCGAAAAGGTTGAATTTGTACCGGATGAAGAGCAGCTGCTTGATACAACCACAACTGGTTTTATTTGGTGTCATGGTTGCGACTTCACCAGCGACAGCTTCTACAGTGAAGAAATAGCATCAGAGAAGTGGAACCGAAGGGAGGCCCAGCCATGACGCGGGAAGAAGCGATTGTATTGTTTGAAAAGCAGCTCACAGCGGCGCAAGTGGTGCTTGATAGCGGATTTGGTAGTAATCCGGGAGAGAATGATAGTTTATATCGTAGGCGAAAAGAGATGGCCGAGATTGCCCTCACCGCCCTCCGCCCCGTCAGCCGGGAGCAGGTGGAGAAGGTGTGGCCTGGATGCGAGAAATGCCGCAATCAAGCTAACTGGCCGTCCTGGATTGAGAAGGGATTTGTATACTGCCCAAAGTGTGGAACACCTCTTACATCGTGGGCATGGGAGAAACAAATGAAGAGATTGGAGGGGCTGAAAGATGGCCTATAATGTCTATTTCGCTTGTGACAAATGCGGTAATGAGGGTATGGCCTGGTGCAACCACTCTGTGTCCTTGAGTATTTGCATAAAGCTGGCGCGAGAAGCTGGGTGGAAAGTCGGGAAACGAGGCTGGATTTGCCCAAGGTGCCAGCAGAAAAAGGAGGCGCTGAAAGATGGCAAGGGCCGAAATCATAACAGTGGCGAAGAACGCCGCTGACGCATGGAGAGGTACAGACACATATCATCAAGCGGCACAAATTATTGAGATGCTAGTTTCTGAATTGGAGGGAGAACCCACCCTCACCCCGCCGAACGATCCGCTGACCATTGAGCAGCTGCGGGAGATGGACGGGGAGCCGGTGTGGATTGTGGAGCACCCTGACTGGGGGCATTGGGAGCTATCAGCAGATGCGGAGGACTATATAGCAGACCGTGACCAAGATCTTTATGGGTTGAAACACGATGACCCTGCGGGACAATGCGGATTGCATGTGCTGGGGTGGCTGGCATACCGCCGCCCGCCGGAGGGAGAGGAGGACGCATGACAAACGCAGATAAAATCCGGGCCATGAGCGACGAGGAGCTAGCAAAATTCCTCTGTTATTTTCGGTCATGCGATTCCTCGGAGCACCCGTGCAATGGATGCAAAGCGGAGCCGTATTGCATGATAGGACATAATGGCATGATTGACTGGCTCCAGCAACCAGTGGAGGATTGTGAAACCTGCCACGACGGCGTGTGCGACATCCCTGGAGTCATCGTTCAGGACGAGGCAACCGAGTTTATCAGGGGTCAATGGGATTGGCTGATGGGCCGGTTCATGAAAAAGTAGGACTGTTGCGAGGAATGGGAGGATGGTTTATGAAGTTACGGAATCCTACAACCGGGGAAATGGTGTCCATCGAAGAGGCTGTGCATATATTTTGTTCCGACACATGGTGTGATTCCTGCCCGATCCGTACCGAATCTGTAGATTTTAGGTGCCAAAGCTGGGCGGAGTCACACCCCGTAGTGGTTGCACGCCTGATGGGCTATGAGGTAGCGGAGGAACACACGCAAACACACGAAAAAACGCACGCTGTCACGATTGATAACACAAATGGTGCGATTTCTTGTTATTCGGGAAAGCATTACATATGCCCAACGTGCGGAGCAGCATTAGGTCATGCACCAACCGGAGGCCGTGGTTGCCCATGCTGTGGGCATGGTGCAAATGGGCAGCTATCATGCACCAGAAGGAGGAAGAGGAACAAGATGAATTGGAATGAGTTTGCTTGTGAGGTCCACCAGAACGCCGTGGAGCACGGCTGGTGGGATGAGCCGCTGACTTTTGGGGACATCGTCTCCCTATGTCACTCGGAGATATCTGAGGCCCTGGAGGAGTTCCGGGCCGGGCGGCCTTTGGTATACTTCGTGGAAACCAATGGATTTGTGGTAACTGCAATGGACGAGCGGCAGGGTGAAAAGCCGGAGGGGATCGCCGTGGAGCTAGGGGACTGCGTGATGCGGATTTTGGATTGGATGAGCCAGGAATCCGTGGACGTGGACGGGGCAATGGCCCAGGCCAGAGTCATGCTGCGTGGAGGCCGGGAGGTCCCGGCCCTCCGGGTCAATGGCGGTATGGGAGATCTGGCTGCGGAGCTGCACCTATACCTCTCGCTGGCCTATCGAAACTATCTGAACGGCACCGGCCTGTTTCCAATCGCGGTCCGAACTGCCATGTGCATTCTTCGAATCCAGGAGTGGGCAGAGAAAAACGGCGTGGATCTGGACGCGGTTTTGGAAGAAAAGCTGACATACAACAAGACCCGGTCATACCGGCACGGAGGGAAGGCGTTATGAAAAGACTGGAACTGTGCCGGCCGTGTGCTGAGAAGCTGAAGGAGGCCTACACCGTGAAGCCCGCGGGCGGGATCGCGAAGAAGATCACCTGCCAGCAGTGTGGGAAGCGGCGGTATGGCGTGACATATCAGATCGAGAAGAAATAAGCTGTTGGCCCTGGGGCATGTCCCCGGGGCCTTTTCATGTTCGTGGCGTCACGAATATGATCAAGTTTTCTCCGGTTTCAGGGCGCAATTTGACGGTCTCCTTGCTAGGATGGAGGCAGAACATCAGGGAGGTGCGGCCCATGGCGAAAAGTAAATACGAGACCCATGTGCTGCCCAAGCTGGACCTGGTGGAGGCGTGGGCCCGGGACGGCCTCGTGGAAAAGCAGATCGCCCACAATCTGGGCGTGGCGGTTTCCACACTGAATCTGTACAAAAAGGACCACCCGGAGTTTTCAGAGGCCCTCGCGCGCGGGAAGGAGGTCGTGGACGTTGAAGTGGAAAACGACCTGCTGAAGAAGTGCCACGGATACAACGCCACGGTCAAAAAGACCTTCAAGGTCAAGGAGGTGGAGTACGACCCGGACACCGGGAGACGGCTGCGGGAGTATGAGCGGCTGGAGACTGGATTTGACGAGGTCCACATCCCGGCGGACACCACGGCCATCATGTTTTGGCTGGCAAACCGCCTGAAAGGGAAATGGGCCTACAAGCCCCAGGAGGACAAGGGCGATGATCCGGGCCAGGAGGGCGGCGTGGTGCTGCTCCCGGCGGTGGACGAGACAATGCTGGATGGTGAGGAGATAAAATGAGTGTGCAGGTCGTCGTGGAGACATTGTCCAAAGAAGAACTTCAGAAGCTGCTCCGGTATTCCGAAAATGCAGTTCCTGTGTTCTATGGGTGCGACCCGGGAGAGCCAGGCATGCCGGGCGTGATAGAAGAAGGCAAGGAAGATGGGTAACGTAGTGTGGCAGCCCCAGCCCAAGCAGGCGGCCTTCATGGCCCGGCCGGAGTACGAGGCCCTGTATGGCGGAGCGGCCGGCGGGGGGAAGTCGGACGCGCTGGTGGTGGAGGCGCTTCGTCAGGTGGGCATTCCACACTACAAGGCGTTGATCGTCCGGAAGACCTACCCCCAGCTGGCGGAGCTGATCGACAAGAGCCTGAACTACTACCCCAGGGCCTATCCCAGGGCCCGGTACAACGCCAGCGCCCACACCTGGACCTTTCCCAGCGGGGCCAAGATCCTGTTTGGCTCCATGCAGTACACCAAGGACCGCACCCGGTATCAGGGCCAGGCCTATGACTTCATCGCCTTTGACGAGCTGACCCACTTCACCTGGGACGAGTACAGCTATCTATTCTCCCGAAACCGCCCCAACGGGCCGGGGACGCGGGTCTATACGCGGGCCACGGCCAACCCTGGGGGCGTGGGCCACGGGTGGGTCAAGGAGCGGTTCGTCACCGCCGGGAAGCCCATGACCACCATCTGGGAGGACGTGACCTGGAAGGACCCCAGCGGGCAGGAGCACAAGGCGCGGCAGAGCCGGATCTTCGTGCCGTCCTCGGTGTTCGACAACCCGGCCCTGCTGAACAATGACCCAGACTATGTGCGGCGGCTGGCCAGCATGCCGGAGGCGGAGCGGAAGGCCCTGCTGTACGGGGACTGGGACACCTTCAGTGGCCAGGTATTCACCGAGTGGCGCAACGACCCGGACCACTATGGGGACCGGCTGTGGACCCATGTGATCCGGCCGTTTCGGGTGCCGGATTCCTGGACCATCTGGAGAGGGTTCGACTGGGGCTATTCCAGGCCCTTCTCCGCGGGCTGGTACGCGGTGGACCATGAGCGGCGCATGTACCGCATTCGGGAGCTGTATGGGTGTACGGGCACGCCCAACACCGGCGTGCAGTGGGAGCCGACGCGGGTGGCCCAGGAGATCCGCCGCATTGAGGCGGAGGACCCCAACCTGATGGGCAAGCAAATTTTCGGCGTGGGGGACCCGGCTATCTGGCAGTCAGACGGCACGGAGAGCATTGGAGCCCTGATGGAGCGGGAGCGGGTGTACTTCGAGAAAGGGGACCACGCCCGGATCAACGGGAAAATGCAGGTCCACCACCGGCTGGCCTTTGACGAGGACGGGCGGCCCATGCTGTATGTGTTTGACACCTGCAGGCACTTCATCCGAACGGTGCCAAACCTGGTCTATGACGAGACCGACGTGGAGGACATCGACACAGACGGAGAAGACCATATATACGATGAGCTGCGGTATGTGTGCATGAAAAATCCCATCAGCCCCAGGCTGAGGCCGGTGGAGACGCCCAGGCCGTACAATCCCCTGGACACGGACCAGGACAACCGGTACGACCGGTACGAGTTCTATCGACGGTACTAACAAGGAGGACGACGATATGCCTAGATTCACACGGAGAGAACAGCGGGAAGCCCCAGAGGCCGCCCAGGAGGGGCGGGGCCAGGGGGTTCCCTACGCCGCGCCGGGGGCGGAGCCAGAGGACACAGTCAATCCGGAGCTGGCGGCGCTGCTGCTGAGCGGCGCCCAGGACGCGCCCCTGGTGGGGGCGTTCCGCACGGGGGCGGAGCCGGAGCGGCCCAGGATCGGCCAAAAGGAGATCGCCCGGGCCACGGAGATCCTGACGGAGTACAAGCAGGGGAAGACCATGCTGGAGCGCCGGGTGGTGGAGGACGAGCTGTGGTATGAGCTGAGACACTGGCAGGTCATGCGGAAGAAGCAGAACCCCTGCAAGCCGGAGGAGATACAGCCGGAGCCCACGTCCGCCTGGCTGTTCAACGCCATTATGAACAAGCACGCCGACGCCATGGACAACTACCCCGAGCCGGTAGTCCTTCCCCGGGAGCGCAGCGACGACGAGAGCGCAAAGGTGCTCTCCTCAGTCCTCCCGGTGGTGCTGGAGTACAACGACTTCGAGCAGACCTACTCGGACAACTGGTGGGAGAAGCTGAAGCACGGCACGGCGGCCTATGGGGTGTTCTGGAACAGCAGGAAGGACAACGGCCTGGGGGACATCGACATCCGGGAGATCGACCTGCTGAAGCTGTTCTGGGAGCCGGGGATCACGGACATCCAGGACAGCCGGAACCTGTTTCTGGTGGAGCTGGTGGACGAGGAGGTGCTGGAGCAGCGGTATCCCGAGCACAAGGGGCACCTGGGCGGCAGCACCATCGACGTGAGCCAGTACATCTACGACGACACCGTGGACACCAGCGGAAAGAGTGTGGTGGTGGACTGGTACTACAAGGTCCAGAGCGCCTCCGGGCGGACCGTCCTGCACTATGCAAAGTTCGTGGGGGATACGCTGCTGTTTGCCAGCGAGAACGATCCCCGGTACCGGGAGCGGGGCTTCTATGACCACGGGCTCTACCCCGTGGTGCTGGACGTGATGTTCCCGGAGAAGGGGACGCCGGTGGGCTTCGGCTATGTGGCCATCTGCAAGGACCCGCAGATCTACATCGACAAGCTGTCCGCCAATATCATGGAAAACGCCATGATGACCACCAAGAAGCGCTTCTTCGTCTCCTCCAACACCGGCGTGAACGAGGAGGAGTTCAAAGACTGGACCAAGCCCCTGGTTCACGTGCAGGGGGAGCTGGACGACAAGCGGATACAGGAGATCGTCACCCAGCCCCTCAGCTCCATCTATGTGGATATTATCAACATGAAGGTGGAGGAGATGAAGGACACGGCGGCCAACCGGGACGTGAACAGCGGCAGCGCCGGGTCCGGCGTGACGGCGGCTGCGGCCATTGCGGCTCTGCAGGAGGCGGGCAACAAGGCAAGCCGGGATATGATCGCGGCCAGCTACCGCACCCATGTGAAGATCAACTCCATGTGCATTGAGCTCATGCGGCAATTTTACGACGAGACCCGCTCTTTCCGGATCACCGGCAGCGCCCCGGGGCAGTACGATTTTGTTGACATCAACAATTCCGCCATCCGGGACCAGCTTCTCCCAGAGGCCTATCCCGGGCAGGAGCCCATCTACCGGCGGCCCATTTTCGACGTGAAGATCAAGGCCCAGAAGAAGAACCCTTTCAGCCGCATGGAGCAGAACCAGCGGGCCCAGGATCTGTACAACATGGGCTTTTTCAACCCGGAGCGGGCCCAGGAGGCCTTGGGGGCCCTGGAAATGATGGAATTTGAGGGAATCGACAAGGTAAAGGAGCGGGTCCAGCAGGGGCAGACCCTGCTCAACATCTGCCAGCAGATGTCCCAGCAGATGGACCAGATGGCCCTCATTATCCAGACGCTCACCGGGAAAGACATGGGGATCGGCGGCACGACGTCGGGCCAGAGCGGAGGCAGCAACGGGCAGAGCGGCGGAGGCGGACTGAGCTTTGACCTGGCGGGCGCGGTCCAGCAGGCCCAGACACCTATGACGGACTATGGGACCCGACTGGCACAGCGTTCCACCCCCGACATGAATGCCAGGAGCAGCGCTGCGGCGCCGCAGTGAGGTGGCCAGCTATGACGACGGGATATGCGGAGCTGGAGGGCGGCCGGTGCCTGCTGGTGCTGGACGGCCACGCCACGGGGAGTCCTTCGGTGTGCGCCGCCATTTCGGGGCTGGTGTACGCTCTGGCCGGATACCTGACCAACGCAGAGCGGGAGGGCCGTGCGGAGGTGTACGCTTCGGAGCTGGAGCCGGGCCGCGTCCGTATTCATGCCAGCGGGGATGACCGGTGTGTTGGGGCTTGTGAGGCGGTTCTGCTTGGGTTATGCCAGCTGGCAGAGAGCGAGCCGGACTACCTTCGGATGGAAATTTTGGAGGAATAAAAAATTTTTTGAGTTTCGGGGCGCAATCCAGAACCGCCCCTGATACCATGAGGATGGACCTCCTTTACTGAAGGGGGCGGCGGCCCGACCATGCTGGGTGACAGCCGCCCCCGAATGTAGGGAGGACGCGCACACGGGACGCGAAAATGCCCGCGAAGGAGGATTTTCCATGAAACTCAGCGATATTCTGCACGTGAACCTGTGCTTGTTCGACGGCGGAGCAGCCGGGGCGGCAGCCGCCGGAGCCGGAGAGGGCGCAGGGAGCGGCACTCAGGGCGATTCCCAGCAGACGGACCCCGGAGCCACCCGCCGGGGCAATCAGACAACCGCCGCACAGCGGCGGG
>OBYM01000404.1_pt1 | contig 24413 bp, 22 predicted proteins | sample 1538191 | NCBI WGS metagenome assembly OBYM01 (sample SAMEA2580165, study PRJEB22360) | human gut metagenome | biome: human gut; feature: human-associated habitat; material: faeces | place: Denmark | collected 2008/2010 | reverse complement strand
TGCTCTATGGTTCCCCCAACTGTGGCCGATGCCGCCTGGCTTGGTGGCTGCCCGGATATAGACTCGGGTGCCGGGGCCGCTGGGACGGTTCCGGCTGAAGAGATAGCTATATTCCTCCCAGGTAAAGTGAGTCAGCTCGTCAAAAGCAATGAAGTCGTACCGTTTGCCCTGATAATTGATTTTATCCGAAGGGTGCTGCATAGAGCCAAAATAGATTTTTGCCCCGCTGGGGAATTCCCAAAAGTGTCCGGTACTGTTATATTTCGCCTTTGGAAAAGCTGGCTGATACAATGCCCGGCTTCGGTCGATTAGCTCCGAAAGCTGGGGATACGTCTTTCGGAGAATCAGCGCCCGATAGTGAGGAATGTGCACCTGTCGTAAGGCTTCTGTTAAGAGGGCGTCGCTTTTTCCGCCGCCGGCAGCTCCGCCATAAAGGGCTTCATATTCGGGTCTTGCCTGAAAAAGTTTCTGCCTTGGCTGAGGGGACCAAATGAGATTATTCATGTTCCGACCCTCCTTCTGCGGCTTCCAGCAGCGCAGAAATTTCCACTATACCCGAAGGCACAGCTTCTTTGTCATCTGCCAGTGAAAGCTGAATATCTTTCAAATCTTTCAGTGCAGCGGTCAGCTGTTTCAAGGCACTTCTGTCAACGACGTCCCGATAGCGGCGGCGGTGTTCCTTTTCGGTAACAATTTCCCCAGTAGTCTTTCCCTTTTCATTCAACTCTGTTTCTTTCTTGCGCACCTTGGAAACTGTGGTGTAAACATCCAGTTCCTCTACTGCCCGGGCAATTTTATCCAGCAGTAGCCCGGTAAGCTGTTGAATCCGCTCTTCTGCCGAGAGAAGGGCATCTGATTCTTTTTCCATCAATATACAATCTCCTTTCTATATGATATAGTCCCATCATACAAAAAAGGAAACCCGTTTTCTCCCTTGTTTTTGTTTAGGGGAGAAAGCGGGTTTTGCTTATTCCTGATTTTCCGATACTTCTTTGGAAAGGGGTGTAAACTGGTCCATATCAATTTCCGGGTCCAATTCTTCCATACACAAGGTTTCACACTCTTCCTGTGCTTCCCGCAGCAGAAAAATGGATTTTTCCACCGCTCGATACAGCTTGCCATACAGTGCTTTATAGTCTGGCATATTCATCACCTCGAAATTAATTATAGGACATATTGTCCATTATATCAATAGGACAATATGTCCTGGATTATAGTGAAAATGGTGATGTTATGAGAATGAGAATCCGTGATTTACGGGAAGACCATGACTTGACACAAAAACAGATTGCAGAGTATCTTCTCTGTGACCAGTCTCTATACTCTAAATATGAACGGGAAGAACGTCCTCTTCCGCTGGACCTGGCTGTTAAATTGGCGGCCTACTATCACACCAGCGTAGATTATTTAGTTGGATTAACAGATAATCCTACTCCCTACCAATAAAAGCTAATGGAACGATATAGCAGAATTCGAGACTTGCGGGAAGATGCTGATTTGCCCCAACGAGAGCTGGCAGCATTGCTCCATGTGAGCCAAACAACTTATTCGCGATATGAGACGGGAACACTGGATATTCCCAGTTCTTCCCTTATTTGCCTTGCGCGTTTTTACAAAACGAGTGTGGACTATTTACTGGGATTAACAGATAACCCCAAACCATACAGGTGAGAAAATGAAGTTTTATCCAAGAATTCGCGAGCTTCGAGAAGACCATGATTTCACTCAGAAAAAATTGGGGGAAGCCATCAACCTGCCACAACGCACGTATGCGTATTATGAAAGCGGACAAAGAATGGTACCACCGGAAGTTTTATGTGCTCTGGCAGATTTTTACGGTGTCAGTGTAGACTATTTGCTGGGAAGAACAGACAATCCCAAGCCCTATCCATAACCCGCAAAGGATAATATGATCGTACAAAAGCCGCAGAAAATTTTCTGCGGCTTGCTTTTCTCTATGGAGATTACTATAATGTCTATAATCCATATACGGTCCTGACCGTCATTGCAGCAAAGGGGGAGAACAGATGATATATGTAACCGGAGATACCCATGGGGAATACCAGCGCCTGAGCAGCCGTTTTTTCCCGGAACAGAAATCCATGAGTAAAAATGACTATGTCATCATTTGTGGGGACTTTGGTATATGGAGAGACGATAAAGAACATCGCTACTGGATGGACTGGTTGGAAAACCGGCCCTTTACCACCTTGTTTGCCGACGGAAACCATGAAAATTTTGATATGCTTTCCCAAATGCCTGCGGTTTGTTGGAATGGCGGACTGGTACACGCCATCCGGCCTTCTGTGCTTCATTTGATGCGGGGACAGGGATTTTTACTGGGAAACCGCCGGGTTTTTGTCATGGGCGGAGCGGCATCCCATGATATCAAAGACGGAATTCTTGAGCCGGATGACCCGGATTTGATGCGAAAAAAAGCGGTACTGAACCGGCGTGGAAAAACCATGTACCGGATTAACCATGTTTCCTGGTGGAAAGAAGAAATGCCGTCAGAAGAAGAATATGCAGCCGGATTGGAAACACTACAAAAGTGGGACTGGAAGACGGACTATCTCATCACCCACTGCGCACCCCAGTCTCTGGAAGAAAAAATAGTGGGGGAGCGGACACAGCCCAACCGGCTGACAGAATATCTGGAGGAAATCAATAACCGCTGCCGTTTTAAGTACTGGTTTTTCGGCCACTATCATGACAATCGAAAGGTTACGCCTCATCATATCTGTCTATATGAACAGGTGGTAAAAGTTTGCGAATAATGTGTTTTCTGCGAAAGGAGTTTTCCCTATGATTTTTTATTTTACAGGAACCGGTAACAGCCGGTATGCAGCCCGGAGAATTTCGGAAAAATTGGGGGACAAGCTTGTCTCCATTAACGAGTATATCAAGAAAGGAGAGGACGGCTATTTTACCGACAACCGTCCCTGGGTATTTATCGCTCCCACCTATTCCTGGCAAATTCCGCGAGTTGTGGAGAAGTTTATTCGTTCCTCTCGTTTTAGTGGAAGCCGGGAAGCCTATTTTATTTTGACCTGTGGGGGAAGTGTGGGCAATGCTTCTCAGAAAATCGAATCCCTTTGCCGCGAAAAAGGTTTTACATTCCAAGGGCTGAGTGCCCTGGTGATGCCGGAAAATTATATTGCCATGTTCCCGGTGCCGGATAAAGAAGAAGCCCGCCGCATCATAGAAAAAGCCAATCCGGTCATTGACCGGCTGGCTGATTCTATCCGGGAGGGCAGACGGTTTTCTTCTGGAAAAGCAGGGCTGCTCAGCCGTCTGGAGAGCGGGCCCGTCAATGGGATGTTTTATCGGTTTCAGGTGTCGGCTAAAGGTTTCCGGGTAACAGAAGGCTGTGTGGGATGTGGAAAATGCGCCCAGCTGTGCCCACTGAACAACATCCATTTGGAAAATGGAAAGCCTGTGTGGGGAGATACCTGTACCCATTGTATGGCATGTATCAGCGCGTGTCCCACACAGGCGATTGAGTATAAAAAGATTTCCGTTGGGAAGCCCCGGTATTATCTCAAATAAGGGGTTACAGCAGGTTCAGTTCCCGATAGCTGTTTTCCAGCGTCTCGCAGGAGCGGCTGAACTTTTCGCTCTCTTCGGGAGAGAGGTTCAGCGGCAGCACCCGGCGCACGCCATTGCGGCCTACGATACAGGGAACACCAGCAAATACTCCATGCTGTCCATATTCGCCGCGGAGCATGGTAGAAACGGTGAGCACGCTGCTTTCATTGCCGAAAATAGCCTTGGTAATACGGACCATGGCCATGCCGATGCCGTAATAGGTGGCGCGCTTGGCTTTGATAATCTGCTGGGCAGCCGTGCGGACCTCTTCACTGATTTTGTTCAGGTCTTCCTGACAGCAGCCATTCCCGGAAGCTTCGCAGATTTCCAGAATGGGGCGGGTAGCCAGCATAGCCTGAGACCACGGAACAAACTCGCTGTCCCCGTGCTCGCCGATCACATAGGCGTGCATATTGCGGGGGTCAACGGAGAAGTATTCGCCCAACAGATAGCGGAGACGGGCAGTGTCCAATGCAGTACCGGTGCCGATAACCCGGCGGGGATTGAAGCCGGACAGGGCGCAGGTGATACGGGTCATAATGTCCACGGGGTTGGTGGCTACCAGAAAAATACCGTTAAAGCCGGATTCTGTCACCGGGCCGATAATGGAGCGGAAAACCTCCGTATTCCGGTTCAGTAAATCCAGCCGGGACTCGCCGGGCTTCTGAGCCACACCGGCACAAATGACCACGATGTCAGCATTGGCACAGTCGGCATATTCACCGGCGCGGATTTTCATATGGGAAGCGGAGAAAGCCAGGCCGTGGTTCAAGTCCATAGCCTCGCCCCGGGCACGCTCCTTGTCAAGGTCAATAAGCACCAGCTCGTCACAGGCATTCTGATTCAAAAGGGCATAGGCATAGCTCATGCCAACCATACCAGTGCCAATCAAAACAACTTTGCGATTATCAGTTGCGGTAATCATGAGAATTCATCCTTTCTATCTCCGTACCCTTAAAGGCCGGAGGCTCTTTTATAGTATACCAGTAAATCAATGAGAAATAGCAGGACAGCCACAGCAATGAGAACGACTGCCGCAATTTTAATTCCTTTGCGAAGAGGTTCGTCCCAGCGAGGAAACAGCAATGCTATGGAAATGTCCATGCAGAAATTGCTGCAATAAAGATTATTTGAACCATAGCCGGAATTAGCGGCCCATACCAGCATCAGAACACTGGCTCCTGCACAGCCCAAGGAAGGCAGCATCCGCAAACAATAGCTGATGAGCTTCCGGCAGGTGTCTTTTGTCAGATATTTCATAAGAATCTCCCCTTCTGTTTTGCCTTCAGTGTAGCATGAGAGGCGATAGAAGGGGATTCTTTTTCAGAAATATCAGAAGTAAAATTCTTGTAAAGAATTATTCGTTTAGTGAGACATATTCTTCCGCAAACTGGGAAGCAACAGCGCCATCTGCTGCAGCGGTAATAATCTGCCGCAAAGGCTTATTTCGCACATCGCCGATGGCGAACACGCCGGGAAGATTGGTGCGGGTGGTTTCATCAGCGTCTACATAGCCATTTTCCGTGAGGTTTACCTGGCTGGCAAACAGCTGGGAGTTAGGCACATTGCCCACAGCCACAAACAGGCCGTCACAATCAATAGTCTGTTCCGTTTGGGTCTTTTTATGATAAACCGTTACGCCGGTGAGCTTTTCTTTATGGAGCAGCGTCGTGATTTCCGAATCCCAGACAAACTCGATGTTTTCCCGGCTCTTCAGCGGTTCCAAATATACCCGGCTGGCTCTGAGGGTATCACGCCGGTGAACCAGATAAACCTTTTTGCAGATTTTAGAAAGATACAGAGCGTCAGCTGCTGCGGTGTTGCCGCCGCCTACAATCACGACGGTTTTGTCTTTATAGAACATGCCATCACAGGTGGCACAGTAGGAAACCCCTTTGCCTCGAAGTTCCCGTTCTTCGGGAAGGCCCAGCTCCCGGGGAGAAGCACCGGTGGAAAGAATGACGGTTTTTGCCAGAAACTCTTCGCCGCTATCCGTGACAATGCGTTTTGGGGAAGAGGTCAGCTCCAATTCTACCGCTTCGCCGTAATGGGTTTCCGCCCCAAAACGCTGGGCGCTTTCCTGCATTTTCATAGCCAGTTCAAAGCCGTTGACTCCTTCGGGAAATCCAGGGTAATTGTCCACCTGGTCAGTAGTGGCCATTTGTCCGCCGGGAGAAAGCTTTTCGATGACGACAGTGGAAAGGCCGGCACGAGCCGTATAGAGAGCGGCCGTATAGCCACCGGGGCCTCCGCCCACAATGACAGTATCATAGAGTTTAGGTTCCATGGGGGTTCCTCCTTCCAAAAAAAACACCGGGCCGGGCAACCGGCCCGGTGTCGGGTCATCACAGGGAAATGTGAGAAGTGAGCCACTTTTCTACAGCAGCCTTGGGTTTTGCACCCAAAGAGGTATCCAACACCTTGCCGTCCTTAATGAGAACCAGCATAGGGATGCTCATCACGCCGAACTGGCTGGCCAATGCGCTTTCCTCGTCCACATTGACTTTGGCAACTTTCAGAGAGCCAGGGTTCTCGTCGGCAATCTGGTCAATCACAGGGGAGAGCATACGGCAGGGGCCACACCAGGGAGCCCAGAAATCCACCAAGACAGGCAGCTTGGAATCGACAACTTCAGACTTAAATGTATTTTGAGTAACAGGGGTAGCAGACATATTCAAAACTCCTTTCAAACCAATCATGTTTTGTTGGATACTGTTTTGTATCATCGGGAAGTCTTTTCGCTTTCCGTGTCTATAGAATACCCTGTTTTTGGTTTGATTTCCGTGACTGGGTCACATTTATAAAAAATTATTTTCCGTTGGGGCGTTTGCTTCCCTGTGCCATAGTTTCCAGAACTTCTGTATCCAGCAAAGTAATCGTTCCCCGGGAAAGCGCCACCAGTTTTTCTGTCTGGAAGTATTTCAGCATCCGGGACACCACTTCCCGAGCCGACGAAAGCTGTCGGGCCAACTGTTCATGGGTCACATGTAAAACCTTGGATTTGGCAAGGTGCATTTCTTCCAGCAGCAGTGCGGCCAGACGGGAATCCATTCCCCGGCTGAGAATCTGGTCCATGAGCCACATCATTTCGCTGAGCCGTGCCGCCATCATATCACTGGTAAACCGCGCTACCGGCAGAGAGGTATCCATCAACTTCCGGTAAATAGAAGAAGGAATCACCCACGCCTGAACCTTTTCCCACGCCTCTACCGTAATCGGAAAGGGGATAGAGCTGACGGCACAATAGCCGGAAAACATACAAATATCACCGGGAAAAAGGCGGAAGAGTGTTAACTCCCGTCCTTCTTCAGTAACCGTATAGGACCGTGCCTGCCCTTGCTTTATCAAAAGCAATCCTGTGCAGTCCTGGGTTCCATCGTGAAGAACGGTCCCCTTCTCATAAGTCCGCGGCACGGCAGTTTCTTCCAGAAGCTGTTGTTCCTGAGAAGAAAGCTGTTGCCAAAAAGGAAAAAAGTCCGATATCTCCACGAAAAATTCCTTCTTTCATCATTGATTCTGGCACATATTATAGCAGTTTTTTCAAAAGGAAAAAAGCGGAATTTATGAATCGGACCAATTTTTTCATCAAGAAAGTGCATCCTAAAAGAGTATTCTGTGGAAAGGAATGTGCCAAATGAAGACTTTATATGAAAATGGAAACATACTGACAATGGAAACCTGGGTCCCGGTACAGGCTCTTGTGGAAGAGGGCGGGATGATCCGATTTGTCGGAAACCGCCAGGAGGCAGAAAAACTGCTGGACAGCGACAGCCAGCGAATTGATTTACAGGGACACACCCTGATGCCGGCCTTTATCGATTCCCACAGTCATATAACGGCCTGTGCTTCTGCATTATGTATGGTACAATTATATGAATGTACCAGCTTTGCAGACATAGTGAAGAGAATCGGTGATTTTATCAGAGAGAAAAAAGTTTCTGCAGGAGCTTGGGTGTGTGGGGTAGGATACGATCACAATCGTTTATTGGAAAAATCTCATCCTGATAAGAAGGTACTGGATGTTTTCTCGGAAAACCCAGTAGCGATTACGCATCAATCCGGTCACATGGGCGTCGTTAATTCTCTGGCGCTGGAAAAACTGCACATGACAGCGGAAACCCCTGACCCGGAAGGCGGGCATATCGGTCGGGGGCCCGACGGCTCTCCAAGTGGGTATCTGGAAGAAACAGCTTACAGTCTGGTAACCCACCAAATCCCGCCGCCAAGCCCTAAAGATCGAATGAAGGCGATTTCTCAGGCGGAACAGGAGTATTTTCGAAGAGGGGTTACCACCATTCAGGATGGCATGACCAGCACCGCAGATTTTGCTGTTTTGCGAAAAATGGACGACGAAGGGAAACTGCAGGCTGATGTAATATGCTACCATAGTTTACAGGATGAGCCACACCTGTCAGATGATAATCCGGAGTATGACCGGAAGTATGGAAACCATCTAAAAATTGGAGGATACAAGCTGTTTTTGGACGGTTCCCCTCAAGGAAAAACGGCCTGGATTTCCCGTCCTTATGAGGGAGAAAAAGAATATCGGGGCTATCCTTCCTGTACAGATGAAGAAGTTCGCTGTGCTATGGAAAAAGCGCTGCGGGATAACCGGCAAATTTTGGTACACTGCAACGGAGATGCCGCTGCCCAGCAGATGATTGATTGTTATGAAAAGGCTCTGAGCCATACAGGATGCCCCAATATTCATCCGGTGATGATTCATGCTCAATTGGTGAGGAAGGACCAACTGCGTGCCATGGGAAAGCTGTCTATTATGGCCTCTTTTTTTACGGCTCATGTATTTCATTGGGGAGACATCCATCTAAAAAATCTGGGCGAGCGGGCAATGGAAATCAGTCCGATGCACTCTGCTATTGATGCCGGAGTATGCTGTACCATGCATCAGGATTCCCCTGTTATTCCTCCGAATATGTTGGAGTCTGTGTGGTGCGCGGTGGTACGAAAGACTCGAAACGGTGTTCAGCTGGACCCGAAGGAACGGATTTCCGTATATGAAGCGCTGCGGGCAGTCACCATCAATGCCGCCCGTCAGTATGGAGAGGAAAGTATAAAAGGTACCCTTTGCCGGGGAAAACGAGCTGATATGATAATTTTGGAGAAGAATCCACTGACTGTTTCCCAAGATGAGTTGCGAGACATTCGGATTCTCAAGACCATAAAAGACGGAAAATGCCTGTTTTCTCAGGAGCTATAAGAAAGATTGTCGAATTGGTTGACAATATACAGGCTTTTCTTTACAATAATATCAACATCGTATGAAGATGGATTCAGTTTATTATAAACTTACCTGTTTATATACTCTGCCATTGGCAAAAAACTTTCTTGGCAGCCTGTATCAAGATTCGATGACATTGATTATAAAAGAGCTATCAAATGATATAAAAGGAGACAAGCAGGAATGGCCAGAAATACCAGACAGCAGCCTGTACAGCGCAGCCATACACAACGTCCTGTTTCAAGAAGCAGCAATGTGAAAAAGACGCCCGGACGTCCCCCGGCGAGGCAAGGACGAAGTGGAAGGAACCGCACCTCCCCCAATTATGACCCATATTATCGTACCGAACCAACCCAGCCGGCAAGAGATCCAGGGCGTTCTACCTATCAGAGCCGCAGAAGAAAACAGAGAAGAAAAGTCCGACGAAAGCGCACTGGGCGCCGTGCAGTGTTAGTTATGCTGTCGCTGGTAGTTCTCATCGTAGCCTGTGTCGGCGGATATGGGGTATGGATGCTTTCTCGGATAAATCGGGAAGAAGTGGATACCCAGCAATATGAAGAACAGCCATCTGACGCGCCGGCCTGGACGGTAGCTAATGAAGACGGCATTATGAATATCCTGTTAATCGGCGCCGACAGGAACAAAGATGGAAGTAATGGGCGGTCGGATATCATGATGCTCGCGTCCATAGACCAGAAAAACAAATCGCTTCGCTTGGTTTCCTTTATGCGGGACTTGTATTTGGATATTCCATCAGTAGGGTATGAGCGGTTAAATGCCACTTTTGCATATGGCGGAGCGGCACTGACCATGCAGACAATCGAAAACTATTTCCGGGTGAATATTGATCACTACATTCAGACTGATTTTCAAAACTTTGAGCTCATTATCGAAAAGATGGGCGGCGTGGATGTGGAGCTTTCCGAAGCCGAAGCAGCGTATATGAACAAAGAAAAAGGCTGGGATTTAGAGGCCGGCGTACAGCATTTAAACGCAGAGGAAGCCTTGTATTTTTCCCGGATTCGGGATTTGGACAGTGACTTTGGACGCACAGGCCGTCAACGGCAGATGATTTTGTGTATGCTGGATACCTTTAAAAAAATGAATCTGATTGATATGGCCGGAGTAGTCGCAGACTATTTGCCATATGTTACCACCGACCTTTCCAACTCAGATTTGATTGGTCTGGCATCTCTGGTTCCCGATTATTCCAACTATACAGTAGAAACCATGTATGTTCCCTATAAAGGAACCTATGAAAATATTGAAGTGGACCTTCACGGTTCCAAAGGAAATCAAGTGTTAAAGCCGGATGTAGAAGCAAACGCAGCACTTTTAAGAAAGTTCCTCTATGGGAATGATTTGGTTTCTACAGAGAGCAAATCCGAGAAATAATCATTTTGATAACAAAACAGCCCCTCTGCTCCAAATTTTCGGAACAGAGGGGCTTTGTTATTTGACTTTATTATTCGGAAGCAGTGGAAGAGCTTTCGGAAGATACCAAATCAGAATCCTTGTAGAACATCTTGGGATCATAGCTGTTAATAGCACTATCATTAAAGGTAATGTCGTCCAGCTTCTTGGCGGCTTCTTCCATATCATTGGAATACTCTTCATTCTTCATAGTAGCGATTACATTCAAGCGCTGGCTGTCGTCAGCCAAAACTTCGTCGCACTTTTTGCTAATGGAATTCTTTTGAATCACATAGAATTTATTGGAGTCGGGCAAGTCCACATAAGCAACTTCCCCTTCTTTCATGGATTTCAATTTTTCCACAAACTCGTCGGGATAATAGGAACCATTGGTTTCCAAATCAACGGTCTGGCTCTGATAGGTGCTGGTATCGCTGTCGATAGATTTCTGATACTCTTCGGCAGCCTTTTTCATGGTCAGGTCGCCATCCTGTACTTTGGTAGCATATGCTTCAAATTCCGTTTTGGCTTTGGCCTTCTCATCATCAGTCATATCCTGGCTCTTGCCGTCCTCGTCGGTTTTGGTGTAAGAGCAAGTGAAATATTCAAAGTTCGTGTAAGTGTCTTCATAGAAGGTGCGGATATCATCATCCGAAACCTCTTTTTCGCCGCCCTTACCATACATGGCCTGGAAAACTTTCTGGTACTTTACAATAAACTCAGAATACGCTTTCTCCAAAGAGGTTTTTGCGATTCCATACTGGTTCATCTGGCTGCTGGAATAGGACCATACATTGCTGGTCAAAGAGGAAATCTGATTCTGATCGTCGTCAGACAGGGAAAGACCCAAATCTTCAAACCGCTGATCCACATAATACATCAGCTGAATCGACTCTTTTGCCCGGTCTTTTATCCACTGGGTACCGTCTTTTCCATCGATTTCCTGATCAAAAACAGGTTTGGAAGCATCTTCTACCTTACCGAGTGCCTCAGAATATGCGCTGGACAAATAATAGATGTACACACCGATAGCGGCCGTATCGTCGCCGCGCTTTGCGGACCAGGCTTTATCCTCGGAATAGCAGCCGGTCAGAGCTGATACCAGGCAAAGGCAGGCCGTCACACCGGCGGCAAGCTTTTTCACGATTGATTTCATTTGCGGAACCATGCCTTTCTTCAATAATTTGAACTTTTTTTACAGAAATTGTCTCTTTTGCAGAAACAAAACTATTATAACTCAAAGAAACGGGGATGTCCAGAGCGAATCTGGGCTTTTCTCACGGATTCTCAGGATTTGGCTCCTGCATCAGTTTCAGGGTTTCTTCCAGAACCGCCAGCGGCTCCAAGGCAGAGGGGATTTTGATACTGATATAGGGACGGCTGCCGGCAGACAGAAGAACCCTGCCTTTCATTGCACCGGTAAGCCTTGCCATTTGAGCCATATCAATTTTCGATTTGTAAAGCAGCAGATGGTCATTCATCTGTTTTACTTCGGTAATACCGAGGGAGCCGGCCAGATTTCGAAGCAACGCTACGTCAATCAGACCCTTCACTGCCTGGGGCGGATCACCAAACCGGTCGATCAGTTCATCCACCACATCAGCGGAGTCCTCAAAGGTACGGATATCGGCAATCCGGCGATAGATTTCCAGCCGTTGGTTGAGGCTGGAAATATACTTTTCGGGAATATGGGCGTTGATTTGCATATCCACAATACACTCTTCATCTGCACTTTGCACCTCTTCGCCTTTTTCCCGCTGAACCGCTTCGCCCAGCAATTTGAGATATAAGTCATATCCTACCGATTCCATGTGGCCGTGCTGTTCACCGCCCAGAATGTTTCCTGCACCGCGGATTTCCAAATCCCGCATGGCAATTTTAAATCCGGAGCCGAATTCCGTGAATTCCCGAATGGCCGAGAGCCGTTTCTGAGCAATTTCTGTCAGTACCTTACAGGGGGTAAAAGTCAAATAGGCATAAGCCCGGCGGGAAGAACGTCCCACACGGCCGCGAATCTGGTGAAGCTGAGAAAGCCCTAGCCTGTCGGCATTATCGATAATCAAAGTGTTGGCGTTGGGGACATCCACACCGGTCTCAATAATGGTAGTACACACTAGCACGTCGATTTCGTGGTCAATCAGTTTTCGCCACACTTCCGAAAGTTCATGCTCGCTCATTTTTCCGTGTCCAAATCCCACCCTTGCTTCCGGAATTTTGGCCTGGATATTGGCGGCAACCCTTTCAATAGAGCCCACATCATTGTGAAGATAATATACCTGTCCGCCTCTCCGAAGTTCCCGACGGATGGCATCGGCAATAATGGTGGGGTCATGCTCTAATACATAAGTCTGTACCGGGTGACGGTCGTGTGGAGCTTCTTCAATCACCGACATATCCCGAATTCCGGAAAGAGCCATATTCAGAGTACGGGGAATCGGGGTAGCGGAAAGAGTCAGTACATCTACATTATGACAGACTTCCTTCAGCTTTTCTTTCTGTGCCACACCGAACCGCTGCTCTTCGTCAATAATCAGCAGCCCCAGGTCGTGAAACTGTACGTCTTTGGATACTAGCCGGTGGGTTCCCACCACAATATCCACTTCTCCGCGCCGCAGCTGACGGAGAATTTCTTCCTGTTGTTTCGGCGTGCGAAAACGGGAGAGCAGTTCAACTTTTACCGGGAAGCCCTCCATACGTTTGCAAATGGTCTGGAAATGCTGCCATGCCAAGATGGTGGTGGGTACCAGCAAAGCGCACTGCTTGGAATCGCTCACACATTTAAAAGCGGCCCGCAGCGCCACTTCCGTTTTTCCAAATCCCACATCTCCGCAAAGCAGACGGTCCATAGGGGCCTGCCGCTCCATATCCTCTTTGATTTCATGGATGCACCGCATCTGGTCGTCGGTTTCGTCATAGGGGAAGTGAGCCTCAAAGTCCCGCTGCCATTGGGTGTCTTCCGGAAAAGCATGGCCTTTTGCCTGCATCCGCTGGGCATAGAGCTTGATGAGTTCCTTTGCCATATCCCGCACAGCGGCACGTACCCGGGTTTTGGCCTTCTGCCATTCGGTTCCGCCCAGACGATGGAGCTTTACGTTGGCATCCTCCCGGGGGCCAATATATTTGGACACCATATCCAACTGGGTAACCGGAACATAGAGCACATCGTTTTTGGCATACTTGACTTTAATATAGTCCTTGACGATTCCATGCATCTCGATTTTGTGGATTCCCTCAAAGATTCCGATTCCGTGGGAAACGTGTACTACATAATCTCCGGGAGAAAGCTCCGCAAGGCTGTAAATTTCCTGGGCATTTTTATTGCGCTTTTGCCGCTTGGGTTTGAGGGAAGAATTGATATGCCCATGGCTGATAATGCCCAGCCCTGCCTCGGGAAATTCCATTCCGGCAGAAAGAGAGCCGGGCAATACTGCCACGGTGCCGGGAGCAATAGTTTCCGGGTCTTCCAAAAAAGCAGCCGGAAGCTTTTCCGCCTGCAAATCAGCGGCCACTGTCCGGGCGGAACGCTCACTTCCCCGCCAGTACCACACACCGATACCGGTTGTGCAGCATGGCCTGCAAATCTTCCGCAAGCAGTTCGGTGCTGCCGCCCCATACCGAGAGCTGCCGTGCTGTTACATTGAGAAGTGTACGGACGGGGGCGTCATAACCGCCATGGGCAAAGACATCGAGAAAAATGGCGCCGAAAGTTTCATACCGGCTCATGACCATTGCCCAGTCTTCCCAGAAGGTATCCAGTCCCCGGCACAGCACACCTTCCATCAGATATTCCTTCACATCTTCTCCCCATTGCCACAGAGCGGAGCGCACACGGTCTTTGACTCTTGCCGGTTCAGAAACAAACAGCAGAGTATCCGCTGTATCAAAGTAGTCAAACAGCGTTACCGATTTTCCATAAATCAGGGAAATATATTTATCCGAACAGCCAATATGCACCCCGTTTTCCAATTTGTCGGCCTCTCCGTGGAGAATGGTTTTGGCAGCCGGCGCACTTTTGCCTCGGAGGGAATCGGCCAGTTTGCGGATTTTTTTGGCCAGCAGGGAAGGGTTATCAATAATGACTTCCCGGGAAGGAGCCACAACCACCTGTTCCAAGACATCGTCCGTCCGGCGCTGGGTTTCCGGGTCAAAGAAAGAAAGAGTATCAATTTCGTCCCCCCAGAATTCCATTCGGACAGGCAGAGACGCGCTGGGAGTAAAGAAATCGAGAATGCCGCCCCGTCTGGAAAACTGGCCAGGCCCTTCAATCTGGTCTGCCCGTTCATAGCCGCAGTTTACGAGCAGCTTTACCACCTCTTCCGGGCTCACCTCGTCGGCGGGATGGAAGGTACGGGTGCGGGACTGCAAAACATCCGGCGGTAGGATATATTGCAAAGCTGCATCCACACAAGCTACGACACAGTCACAAGCTTCCGGGTCATCTTTGGGAAGCAGCAGCCGGGAGAGCACCTGCAGGCGCTGTAGTTCATATTCGTGGCTGGCGCCGGCAGTATCCCGAAAACTGAAATCCCGCAGCGGATAGACGAGCGGGTGCATACCCATGGAAGACAGGTCATCACATAGTCTCTGTGCTTCCCGTTCGTCACCGGTTAATACTAGGGCCTTGCGCTGTGTCATAGAAGTAAGCGTGCGAATATAAGCTGCTTTGTGTACAGCTGAAAGCCCGGTAACGGCAGCGGGAAGTTTTCCTTCTTTCACAGCGGCAGAAAGTTCCTGCATTTCCCCAGTGCCGGAGAGAATTCCGGTAAGAAACTTCATAATCAGGCTCCTTTTCAAATTCCCATCAGGAAGTGTAGCGGTTCATGGCTTCGTCAATCTTCCCCTGTACGATAAGTTCCGCAGCAGAGGCGGCCCGTTCGGCAGCATCCTCAAGGGCTTTTCGTTCGTCCTCCGTAAAGTGGGAGAGTACCCAATCAGCAAGATCCCAGTTGGGATTCGGCTTTTTGCCAACGCCCATTTTAATACGGGGGAAGGTATCTTTTCCGGACAGGTAGATGATATTCTTAATGCCGTTGTGGCCGCCATCGCTGCCTTTTCGGCGGATACGCATCCTGCCCGGCTCCAGAGAGATGTCGTCGAAGATTACCAGAACCTTTTCCGGCGGCAGCTTATAAAAGGCCATAGCTTCCTGTACCGACTGGCCGCTGAGATTCATAAAGGTAGAGGGTTTGAGAAGCAGGACTTTTTTGCCTCCTAACATTCCTTCTCCACACAGACCCTTGAATTTGATACGGTCTACCCTTGCGCCAATTTTTTCTGCAATCGTATCCAAAGTGATAAATCCGGCATTGTGTCGGGTGTTTTCATACTGGCGGCCGGGATTTCCCAAGCCAACAATCAAAAATTCTACCGGTCCGGCAGGAACTGTAGAACGGGAAGAAAAAAGCTTCGAAAACATAAGAACTCCTTTATTGTATGTTGTTGTATGAAATTTGGGGTCAACCGCAAAAGGGCAACCCGTTTTACAAACAGCAGGATATGGCGGGATGGAAACTCCACCCCGCCTTTTTATACAGCAGTATAGCATATTCCAAATGAAAAGGAAAGCAGAAAAATGTCGCAAAAACCCCGGGAAAATGCGCTAAAAAATCATTACAGGAACATGGGGGAAACAGGCTTGTCCTCGTAAATTCGGTCAATCGCCTGGGCGAAGAGGGGAGCGGTGGAAAGGATCGAGAAGTTAGGCAGCAGCTTTTCCTCCGGCAGAGGAATTGTATCCAGCAGCAGCAGTTCCCGGATGCAGCTTTCCCGCAGCCGGTCGATAGCAGGGCCGGAAAGAACACCGTGAGTAGCACAGGCATAGACATCGGTAGCGCCGCCCATTTCCACACAGGCTTTGGCAGCATTGCATAATGTGCCGGCGGTATCGATCATATCGTCCACCAGAATAACCTTTTTCCCGCGGATTTCTCCGATAATGTTCATGACTTCCGAAACATTGGCCTGGGGACGCCGTTTGTCAATCACAGCCAGCGGACACCCAATTCGCTGGGCAAAATTCCGGGAGCGGGTAACAGAGCCCAAGTCAGGGGAAACCACTACAAATTCGTTTTCTCTCCCGTGAATACGGTCACGCAGAAAAGAAGCCAGCAGCGGCGCACCCAGTAAATGGTCAACGGGAATGTCAAAAAAGCCCTGAATCTGAGCGGCATGTAAATCCATGGTCACCACACGGTCAATTCCGGACACCGTGAGCAGATTGGCAACCAGTTTGGCAGAGATGGGGTCTCGGGCACGGGCCTTGCGGTCCTGCCGGGCATAGCCATAATAAGGAATGACCGCCGTAATGCTGGCGGCGGAAGCCCGGCGCATGGCATCAGACAAAATCAGGATTTCCATCAGGTGAGAGTTAACGGGTTGACAGGTGGACTGGATGATAAAGCAGTCGGAGCCGCGGACGGATTCTTCCAGAGAAATGGAAATTTCCCCGTCGCTAAAAGTGGTCACCTTGCACTTTCCCAGAGGAAGCCCAAGATTTTCTGCAATTTGACGGGCCAGCTCCGGGTTAGCGCTGCCAGAAAAAATTTTAATGTCCTTTCCGTGTAAATTCATGTCAATACCCCTTTCTGAAATCTACCCCACTCCAATGGGGCGGCAGCATAGTCGTGATATGTTATATATTTATTATGACAGCGCTAAGGGAGATTTACAAGGTGAAAACATAAAATTTTCTCATAGGGAAAGGTAACTTTTGCCCAAATGAGGGGGAGATACCGGTGAAATTATACGAAGTATCATGTGGCTGTGCTATTTTTATGAAATATGGTGACTTTGGAGAGATTTTTTTCTAAAAAAGGTATGGAATTTGAGGCAATGATTTGCTATAATACAGGTAGAGCAGCATCGGAGGGAATTTTCCCGCCGATGATTGATCTCAATGCTGACAGATTGGGAATTTGGACAAGCCTTTTTCACGAAAGGTTTCTCATGTCCTGCCCAATTTAAAATTATGTAGGAGGTATCTTCCAATGAGCCACAAGTATGTTTACCTGTTCTCTGAGGGCAACAAGGACATGCGCGAGCTTCTGGGCGGCAAGGGCGCTAACCTGGCAGAAATGACCAGAGCTGGTCTGCCGGTTCCCCAGGGCTTCACCGTTTCCACCGAGGCCTGCACCCAGTACTACAATGACGGACGTCAGATCAATGACGAAATCCAGGCACAGATCTATGAGGGTCTGGCCAAGATGGAAGAAGTTTGCGGCAAGAAATTTGCTGACCCGGAGAACCCGCTGCTGGTTTCCGTTCGTTCCGGTGCCCGTGCTTCCATGCCCGGCATGATGGATACGATTTTGAACCTTGGCCTGAACGACGAAGTTGTCGAGGGCCTGGCAAAGTTCACCAACAACCCCCGTTTTGCATATGACTCCTATCGCCGTTTCATCCAGATGTTCTCCGACGTTGTTATGGAGCTGTCCAAGAAGCGTTTTGAAGAGATCATTGACCAGCTGAAGGGCGAAAAGGGCGTTAAGCTGGACACCGAGCTGGACACCGACGATATGAAGGAACTGGTTGTCCGCTTCAAGGCTTTCTATAAGGAAGAAAAGGGTGTGGACTTCCCCACCGATCCTAAGGTTCAGCTGATGGAAGCTGTTAAGGCTGTGTTCCGTTCTTGGGACAACCCCCGTGCAAACGTATACCGCCGCATGAACGAGATCCCCTACGATTGGGGCACCGCTGTTAACGTGCAGGCAATGGTATTCGGTAACTCCGGTGACAATTCCGGTACCGGCGTTGCATTTACCCGTAACCCCGCAACCGGCGAGCGCAAGCTCTTCGGTGAGTACCTGATCAACGCTCAGGGCGAAGACGTGGTTGCCGGCGTTCGTACTCCTTCCCCCATCGCTCACCTCGAGGAGCAGATGCCCGAAGTGTACGCTCAGTTTGCTGACATCGCTAACCGTCTTGAGAAGCACTACAAGGATATGCAGGACATGGAGTTCACCATTGAGAATGGCAAGCTCTACATGCTGCAGACCCGTAACGGCAAGCGTACCGCTGCTGCTGCTCTGAAGATCGCTGTCGACCTGGTGGACGAGGGCATGATCGATGAGGAAGAGGCAGTTCTGCGCGTTGAGCCCAAGCAGCTGGATTCTCTGCTGCATCCCCAGTTCGATGCTGAGGCTGTGAAGAAGGCTGAAGTCATCGGCAAGGGCCTGGCTGCTTCCCCCGGCGCTGCCTGCGGCAAGGTTGTCTTCACCGCTGAAGACGCCAAGACTTGGCACGAGAACGGCGAGAAGGTTGTTCTGGTTCGTCTGGAGACCTCTCCCGAGGATATCGAGGGTATGCAGGCTGCAGAAGGCATCCTGACTGTACGTGGCGGCATGACCTCTCACGCTGCTGTTGTTGCACGTGGTATGGGTACCTGCTGTGTATCCGGCTGCGGTGAGATTACCGTTGACTATGAGAACAAGCAGTTCACCCTGGGTGGCAAAGTCTACCACGAGGGCGACTACATCTCCATTGATGGCTCCACCGGTAACATCTATGGTGAGGCTATCCCCACTGCTCCGGCTTCCATCGCTGGCGACTTCGGCCGCTTCATGGGCTGGGCAGACAAGTTCCGCAAGCTGCAGGTTTACACCAACGCTGATACTCCTCGCGATGCTAAGCAGGCCCGCAATTTCGGTGCTGAAGGTATCGGCCTGTGCCGTACTGAGCATATGTTCTTTGAGGGCGAGCGTATCAAGGCAATGCGTGAGATGATCGTTGCGAAGGATACCGAGTCCCGTAAGGCTGCTCTGGCTAAGATCCTGCCTTATCAGCAGGGTGACTTCGAAGCTCTGTACGAAGTAATGGAAGGCCGCCCGGTTACCATCCGTTTCCTGGATCCGCCTCTCCACGAGTTCCTGCCCACCAAGGAAGAGGATATCGTTGAGATCGCTGGCGAGCTGAACATCACCGTTGAAGAGCTGAAGAACGTTATCGCAAGCCTGCACGAGTTCAACCCCATGATGGGTCACCGCGGCTGCCGTCTGGCTGTTTCCTATCCCGAGATTGCCGAGATGCAGACCACTGCCGTTATCAATGCTGCTGTTAATGTCAGCAAGAAGACCGGCACCATGGTGAAGCCTCTCATCATGATCCCGCTGGTTGGCGAAGTCAAGGAGCTCAAGTTCGTGAAGGACGTTGTGACCGCTACCGCTGATAAGATCATCGCTGAGTCTGGCCTGGATATGAAGTATGAAGTCGGTACCATGATCGAGATCCCGCGTGCAGCTCTGACCGCTGACGAGATCGCTAAGGAAGCCGAGTTCTTCAGCTTTGGCACCAACGACCTGACCCAGATGACCTTCGGCTTCAGCCGTGACGACGCTGGCAAGTTCCTGGATTACTACTATGAGAACAAGATTTATGAGTCCGATCCCTTCGCTCACCTGGACCAGAAGGGCGTTGGCAAACTGGTGAAGATGGCTGCTGAACTGGGCCGCTCCACCCGTCCCGACATCCACCTGGGCATCTGCGGCGAGCATGGCGGCGATCCGACTTCTGTTGAGTTCTGCCATAACGTCGGCCTGAACTATGTTTCCTGCTCTCCCTTCCGCGTGCCCATCGCACGTCTGGCTGCCGCTCAGGCTGCTGTTAAGGAGAAGAGAGCTGCCAATAAGTAATTTGGCCTCATAGTTTTTCTCACTAAATATGCAATTGCCCCCTGCTGTTTTTGGGCCCAGAAACAGCAGGGGGCTTTTTATCTATCAATGATTTTACTTCTGTTACGAGAAATTTGAAGAGATTTGTTTAAAATAACAAAATTTTTGTTTATAGTTATGAAAATCCACAAATTGAAATTATTATAATTATATTGAATATTTTTGAAAAAGTATGTATAATATATACAGTACTTTGGAGTGCATCATTACCTTTTAAAAAAGGAGGTGTATAGAATACGTTTTTATGTTAATTTCAGTAATTCATAAAATAACAAGGAGGTACTAACAATGAAAAAAGCAAGAACCCGTTTGTTCGCAATGACTTTGGCAATCATAATTTTTAGCCTTTGCGCATTCCCTGCTTCGGCACAAACCGTTTCTGAATCTGCTTCTCAGTTCCTCCGTACACAGGCCGCTGTTCGATTAACTGCTGCTGAAGAAGCCGAAGTAAAGGAAGCGGTTCTTAACAATGAAATTAACGAATCTAACCAGGAAAATATCTTGAAGTTGGCTATGAAACAATATTTAAATCGCAGCAGAACGGCACAGGTTACACTTTCCTCTACTACTGATAATGACGAATGGATTATCCTGCAAGAAGTTGAAACAGAAGAATTTACGCCATTAAACAGCGTGCTTTTCAATCAACCCCGTGAAAAGCAGTTAGTCGCAACCGCTTTTTTGGTTCTGGATGAAAACGGTAAAAAAGTTACTCCCAGTATGGCGGTTGCATCTTTAGATGTAACAGGAACTTTGTATCCAGGTACCAGCGAAAATGGACTTTCTCAATATTTTGTATATGGTGCTGTTACCCATTACGCAACTGCGGAATTTTTGGGTGCTTGGTATCCTGTTATTGATAAATTGCGTATTGATAAAATTGTAACAGTCGCCACAAATGCAAGACCAAGTGTAGCTATTATTGGCTCTTTTAATCATTTTGTATGGGCGGGCAATAATTTTGAAACCAAATATCAGAAAGATGCTACTGTCAATAGTCCAGTAAGCGATAGGGAATACACTTTAACTTCCAGCGATATGGGATTCCATACAGTTCAAAATAGTCCCCAGGCGGATGATATTCGGGTAGGCGCCATGTTCTATACAACGGGTGCAGAAAATTTCCAGATAATCGTAAGCATGTATGAGTTTTATCGGCCCGTCTGACTTGCCTTTTAAAATCTATCAATGATAGTAGGGGGCTTTATTATGAAAAAATTGACTGGAAGGCTCATTATATGTTTTGTGCTCCTGCTCACGGTATTGCTGATACTGATCTTCTATTTTTCTTCCAAAACCGATCCTCTGCAAAACCAGAGGGATAGCCTTTGCCTGCCGGAAGCAAAATGGGGAACTTCTATTGATGATACTCTTGCCGCTTTTGATACCACCCGGGAAGAATTGGGCGATAATTTTGTCCTCAGTGGGAATTATGGAAGCGGACACGCGGTTTTGAAAGACTGTACTGTATTTGGTGAAAAAAGTTCCGATATGCTTTTGCTCTTTTATCAAACAGAAGATAAGGCCGGTTCCTTAGTATATGTGTCCATTCATTACCCTAAAGATGCCGATATGGATAAAGTGCTGGCGGAGATGAAAAGTACTTACGGACAACCAACTGAATCCTTGGAGGTCTCCCCGGAATTCTTCAGTATTTCCCAGAATACATACAATACGGATAGTACCGACCAATATTGGAGTGGCCGTCAGATTATAGGACTTGTTGGTGATAATGAGAAAGATGCTTTAAGAAGATACAATAATCTGCCAGAAAATAGTTTGGAACAATTAGGAATCTTTCTCCAAAATCCTGTAACGGTAGCCAGTTGGAGCACAAATTACCCAAATGCGGCAATCGAGACCAACGCAGTAGCCGGGGAAGAGAAACTTTCTGAAACTCCCAATGTGGTAATTTTAGATGCCAGAATTATGTTTGACCTTGAATCCATTGTGAACCTTATGAAATAGTCTGAATAAATATTTTTGAAAATCTCCCGTAAAGGAGGATGATTCCCATGGGAAGCTTTGTGTCTCTTCATTATATAGATAAGAGAATGGAATCATTATATAACCAATCTCCCACTTTAGATATTGAAAGTGGGAGATGTTTTTTTACTTTTTTAATCAAAAACATACAAAAAATAGCTGAAAAGTGTTGAAGTTTAGAACATATAGTGATATGATAAATATAAATATGGATGAATTTTGAATTTTTTTTTAATGAACATTAGTGGATTTCTAAGTTTTATAGGAAAGTTATTCCTGAAATATTATATTTTAATAGATAGGAGTGAAAATGTCAGCAAAAATATGAATAATAGTTTAGGTTCAAACTAAACAGCAGAGGAAAAAGCGGTAAGTATTGGTGAAAGGCAGGGAAGAAACAGAGATGAAAAAGAAAATGATGAAGCGGTTGGTGTCTTGGGTTGTGGCGGCGGCCATAGTGGTAGCCATGCTGCCTGTGAGCGTACTGGGTGCACCGGTGGAAGGCCCTGTGGCACAGATCGGCGATCAAACTTATACTACCTTGGGCGCAGCTATTAACGCTGTTACTGATGAACCTACTACGATTAAACTACTCCATGATTTCAATTTGGATACGAGAATTGAAGTAGGCAGCAATAAAAATATCACGATTACAGCAGATGAAACTGCAAATATTGTCGTTACGGATAATGCCAGAAAAGGCGTTGCATTTCGGGAAAACAGCACGCTTACGGTTGAAAATATTACATTTCGTACAAATGGTCAAATGTATGCTTATCAGGATGCAAAGGTAACGTTTCGTAATGTCGAATTGGATATGAACGGTGAGATGTACCAATTCAATTCAGATGGCTATTATTGTAGTGCAATTGCGGCAGAAAAACCTGCAACGATGGTTTTTGATAATTGCAAAGTAGATATCAAAAATTATCCCTCAACCGGAAGTGCAATTCGTTGGAATGGGAAAGGTGGCGATGTAGGGTATGCATTTACGATTAAGAATGGTACAACCCTAACATCTTCAAATTGTTATTCAGGTTTTACCGGAACTTGTGACATTGTAATTGATAGTAGTATCGCAAATATCAGTAATCACAGAGGCAACGGTTCCAACGGTTCTAATTTCGATATCAAAAATTCTGATGTTACATTTGCAAATAATGGAAGCCATGGCCTCTCCACCGGAAATTTGTACATATCTAATTCTAATGTTACTGCCGATCATAATGCCTACATAGGAATTGCTGTTGGTGGCGAACTGCAGATTTCAGACAGCTCAGTTGTAACGGTTACTGAAAATGCATATGGTTCCCTTGGTTATGCGGCTATGCGTTTGTATAATAATTATCCTTTTACCATTGATGGAACCAGCGAACTGTATATCAAGGATAATTCCAATACAGGGCTTTATGTGCGGCAAGGCAGACTGACAGTTGCTGATGGTGCATATTTAGAAATTACCGGAAACCAAGTTACTAATGATCTGCTCGATGGTTATGGCGGTGGTATCTATGTGGGTTATGGCGCTAACTTTGATCCTATAGTTGTACTACCTGCCGATGCCCAAATTTACAACAATCATGCTACTAAGGGTGGAGATGACATTTATGTTTCTCAAGGCGTAAAGGGGCCGTCTTTAACCTTCGGCAAGGTCGGAACCGACTGGGTGCTGGATGACTGTGAACACCTGATTGACGGCTGGTATCAGGATACAGCTGATAATCGCTGGGAAGCACATGCAGAAGACGCAGAGGAGAATTATATCGAACTATACGAAGGCTTTGACGAGGAAACTGGTTTACAGACGGTAACAGGGGCTCTTTCTCTGAAAGCCGCCCACGGCCTTGATCCCAAAGACAAGGTTAGCTATCCTGGGCTGGACAAGCAGGTTGGCGATAACGACGAGGAAATGAATGATGTAGATGTGGATGCAGCAGCTGGCCAGAAAGTCAACTTCCAGCTGACATCCAACGTCCCCACAAATTTGACCAATTATTTGAATCCCGAAGCTGTATACCCGCCCGTTATTGGTGAAGCGAAACCCGGCGAAGCGGGAGCAGTTGCGGTTGAAGGCAGAGGCAGCTATGTTCTGACCTTCCATGATGTGCTGGATCCCATGCTGACGAATTTTGGAAATTATGTGGTCAAGATTGGCGATACCGAGCTGACTACAGAACAGTATGAAGTGCGGACACCTACAGACGGCTGCAGCTTTGAGGTTTCTCTGGACTTGGTAGCGCTGTATGAAGCAGGCGTGATTACGGATGACGATATTGAAAATGCAACGCTCATCACTGTGACCTATGATGCGACTTTGAGCGAAGAAGCAGAAGCAGGCACCTATGAGAACAAAGCATGGGTAACGGCTCCCAACGAATGGGAAACCAGCAAAGATATCGTTTCTGTGAATACATACGCTCTTGATATCTTCAAATACGACCAGGCCAATTCGGAAACCGGCCTGGAAGGCGCAGAGTTTGAGCTGAAAAACAGCGAGGGTGTAGTGATTGCTACAGTCACTT
>OBYM01000403.1_pt1 | contig 24425 bp, 22 predicted proteins | sample 1538191 | NCBI WGS metagenome assembly OBYM01 (sample SAMEA2580165, study PRJEB22360) | human gut metagenome | biome: human gut; feature: human-associated habitat; material: faeces | place: Denmark | collected 2008/2010 | reverse complement strand
TTGCCATCCAACCAGCCGCGGGCTTCAAAGTCCCCGCCGTTCTATGTTCTTTGACCTGTCCGGTCTGGACAGACACCCGTCCAAAGCCGCGGCTGCGCATCGTGCCGACCCATTTGATACCTCTCAAGGCAGAGGATATCAGCTCCGTGTCCTCCTTCGCGCAGGTCAAAAAGCCGGAAAATTTCAGTCCCCTGTGGATGCAGGAGGCCATCCGGAGCGTTTTTTCCTTTACCACTCCGTTTTCCAAGCTGGTAAACGTGCGCAGGCCATAGCAGCGCTCTGAATCTTCCGGCGGCTCATCCAGCGTCAGCTGCGTCAGCATCACTCGCCGCCCGTCGGCAGCACCTGCCCAGCCTGACTCCCCCAGCAGCTCATTGGCCACAGAGAGGTCCTGTCCAGTCCAGGTCAGCCAGTTTTCCAGGCTCTCCCGCAGCAGGCCCTTTAACGTGCTGCCCTTCAAATAGGGATAGCCCGCCTCGTCCCGGCATACGGCAATGTCCTCCCCGCCGGGCACGCTGAAGCCAGAGCCCAAAATCGCGTCTGACTTCAGCTCCATGGTGACCGGCATGGTGACTCGGCTGCTCATGCTCTCACCTCCTGAAAGAACTCACAGTTGTCCATCAGCTCGATGGCGTCAAAGAACAGGCAGCGCTTGATGCTGTCAAACGCGAAGAAACCACTCTCTGTGATCTTCGCGTTCGCATCCTCACTGTCCCGCCAAGCCCGGTACTGCTCCACGCGCTCCTCCGCCGTATGATAGCGGGCCTCAAAGGCGTGGTAGAGCAGATCCCGGATCTGCTTCTCCTGAAGGAAGAACCGGCTCTCGGTCTCCCCCTGCTTAAAGGCCGTGCGCAGCTGCTTGAGCTTGCTGCGGGCAATTTTGCCGTACTCCCCACGCATTGCCCGGCACAAACTCCGGAAAAAGCCCCAGGTGCGCACTCCCTTGGCCGCGGACAAATCCACCTCCTGGGGGGCGGTCACCACCACCGGGCGCAGCTCCAGGCGGTTGCCATCCTCCGTCTCATAGTCCTCCCGCAGGTCGGACAGACTGTCTTTCAGCTGGCCGAACTCGATGTGCCAGTCCATGGCGGACACCCGCCCTTCGCCATCCAGCTCCGCGCCGAATTTTTTGGCGCTGCCGCACAGCTCCTCCGCCAGATCATAGGCCTGGTGGAAGGGGAACTTCTGATGGACCAGGGCCACACCCGCACAGGCGGCGTAGGGCGTTCCGTCCTCCTGGTTGGTCTTTTCGGACAGCCTCTCCAGAAAGATTCGGGCGCATTCCAGGCCGATGCTGCCGGCGGTGACAAAGCATACGTCATCCCCGGCGAGAATGACTGGCCGGATGGGAAGTTCAGGCGGCTGCAGGCCGGCTTTCTGGGCAATCACCGCATCCACTGTCTCCAGGAAGGTCTGCTCAAAGTCCCTTTGGATGCCGGCGCTGAAGCGCTGAAGACTGGCCCGGCACTCCTCCCAGCTGGCAGTCTTGGTCTGATACAGGTTTTCCACCCGCTTGCCCATGGCGTTGCCGTCAATATGCACCACCGCCAGGAAGTTGTCCGTTCCCACCAGGTCCGAAAACTGGACTGGGTACTTCCACCCCTCTGGGGCAGGCAAGATATCTGCGGCACGGCTCGGGAGCGGCTCCTTGGTGGAGAGGGGCAGAAAGCTCTCACTGTCCAGCGCCTCCACCCCCAGACTAGTATAGCGGAAGGATACCTTCCGCAGAGCCTTCTTCCGCTCCAGGGCGGCGGACAGATCCTTTAAATTCTCTCCCGGTGTCTTATTCCCGTCATAGGGCAGGCATTTGACAAACAGCTCCATACCGTCGTACCGGCGCAAAGCCGCCTCGGTCACCCTTTGGGCAAACCCGACGGCCTGCTCCCGGCTGGGAAATTGAAGCACCGTGTGCCCGCCGCCGGAGTAGACAAGATTTTCCTGCTCCTGATAGACTTCTCCGGCCGCCTCCTGGAAAAAGGAGCTGCCGGTTACGTGGGCAATCTCCCCGGAGCGGGCTGCATTCTCCCGCAGTTTTTTACTGGAGAAGATGTAATCCTGCTTCCGGGAGACCTCCACCATCATCAAGATTTTTTCCAAGGGAGCAATCCCTCCTTTGTCAATTCCGCTGGACTGTATTCTTTCAGTTTGCACTTTGTTTGTTGTTTTTCATTATAACCGCTCCCCACAGACACTGCAACACAATTCCTGCTTGCTGAATCCAGCTTTTCCAGCCGTTCCCCTCCTTCACTGTTTCATCGGCTTTTCTGTCCCCCGATTCAGTTCGGGCAAAAAATTTTTTTGCAAGTCTGCAAGGACTGCGCTAACCTCCCATTTTCATCCCACAAAATGGGGCAAAAACAGGAGGTTCGCGCAGGCGGCAGTCAAAAGATATCGGGATCTCCGGCGGTTTTTTGGCAAAAACGCTTGAAATCCTGCGGTGGGCCTGTTATAATGTGGACGTGGGTTGTAGATATCCACCGAAAATGCCTTACATGGGTTGTATACTTTTACTGATGCAGCCCACACCCCTCACGGGGACGGCAACTGATTTCACCTGTGTAAATGTTGTAAATTGCGTTGGATGCAGCCCACACCCCTCACGGGGACGGCAACTGATTTCACCTGTGTAAATGTTGTAAATTGCGTTGGATGCAGCCCACACCCCTCACGGGGACGGCAACTTTTGTTTTCTGCCCCACTCTCAACGATATTTTCAGGATGCAGCCCACACCCCTCACGGGGACGGAAACAACTTGTAGATATGAACCACGCCAGGACCGATGCAGCCCACACCCCTCACGGGGACGGCAGCGCAGAAACGGCGTGGACGTACAAAAACGTCCGCGCCGTTTTTGTCCCAACATGAATCAGCGCCCCAGCTCCGGACAGCTTCCGGAGCTGGGGCGTTCTGCGTGACGGGGGACCCGGGGGCAGAGTGCACGCGCCCCGAAGGGAAATAGTAACTGGCAGTTGACAGACAGGCGGCCTGCTATGTGGTAAGATCAGACTGCGGCGGGGGCTTGCCGCCGCAGGAGGCAGATCTATGAAAAACTCCACGTACAGCTCGATAGATCCTAAAACGGGCAGCGTCACCTACCAGGGACCTCTGGAGCTCACCAAGGGGGACCACAGCCATATGCCGGCCCGTTCCGAGGCCTATCTCCCCGGGGACGAGCGCGGCCATGTGAACGCGTCCTCCCTGGGTGGGGGCAATGGGACAGACAACGTGGTCCCGCAGCACGCCGATGTGAACCACGGGGGCTATTACTCCATGGAGGCGGGCGAACGGGCAGCGCTGAAAAACGGGGCCTCCATCGAAAGCACGAAGACTGCCATCGTCCACGCCGGCCCCAGCGGCCGCCCGGAGGCCTTTCAGGTTTCTGACGCCGTGACTTATGCGGACGGCCACACCGAAAACATCCACCTCTCCTTTACCAACGCATCCTACCAGGACCAGGCGACGTGGAACGCCCAGTCGGCCGCCCTCCCAGGTGCATTTGACGCCGGCAATCCCGGTGATGGCCTCCGCGGCTCCATGAGCAGCGGAGAATACACTGCCCTGATGGAGCAGACCGATGCACAGCTGCCCAGCATTGAGGCGGAATATGCCCCCGCAGAGTTCAGCGGCTCTCCCGCGGCAGACGCCGCGGGCCCTGGTGGCACGCCGGAGACGGCGGATGCCGCAGATGCGGATGCGGACGCAGATACCGGTGCAGAGACTGACACATCCGCCGGCGCAGATCCGGCGGCAGAGGAGGGATAAGACGTGCAATATGATTTTCCTTCCCATGCAGCTGGGAGCGGCCTTCCAGACTGGCCCAGGGGCATTGGAGGCATCCCGGTTCAGCTCTCCAACGGCATTATGACGGAGCTGCCGGTGCTGCCCGGGACCAATGTCCTCACCTTTGGCGTGGTGGGCACCGGGAAGACCCGGTCCTACACCATGCCCGCGGCAGAGGTCCTGCTCTCTCATGTTCCGGGGATGCGAGGGGTGTTTTTCGAGATCAAGCGCTCCTTCCTCCAGCGATTCCTGCAGCCCGATGATAAGATCATCACATACGATCCCGCATCTGTCCCGGCAGACAACCTGTTTCGTCCCTGTCTGATCAGAGAAATCCGGCAGGCAAATAACCGGGAGAGCGAAATGCGGCAGATCGCAGAATTTCTGTTTGCGGACCTGCTGGAGGGGGCCAATCAGAACCGCAGTTGGATCGAGGCCGCACGCAATACATGGATCGCCGTCCTTCGCACGATTGTGGATTGTTATCCCAATGAGGACACAAGCAATTGGCAGCTTGTGAACGCGCTGCGCCGTATGCCACTGAAAGACCTGTTGGCTTATTTGGCAAAGCATCCCCGCAACGAATCTCTGTTGCGCAAGGACTTCGGATACGATCCGCGCAACGGGGAGGATTACTGCCCGACCCGCCGTGCGGAAGATATTCTGTTCTTTTTCAATCAGGTGCTTGAACTTTTTTCCGGCGCCTTTGAAAGCAAGGGGACCGATACCATCTGCAATTATCTCTCCGGACGGTATGGCCGCAACCTTTTCTTTCTCTATGATCTGGCCTCCGCTGAGAGCAGCCGCCCCTTCTTCCGGTACTATCTGAAAAAGCTCAAGGATTTTCAAATGTCCAATCGGAAAGAAAGCACCGCCCCCATGCTTTGGGTTCTGGACGAGGTGGACAAGATGGCCGACAGCGGTAAGGCGGCGGACTTTGGACTTTACCAGGCGGCCAATCTGGGCCGGGAGTATGGACTTCAGATCCTGCTCACCACCCAGAGCATGGAGAACCTTTTTGGCCTGAGCCCGGAGTTCAACCCCCATATTACCACCGGCGGTTTGGCCGGATTCCCCATGGTGCTCTCATTCCGGCCGGGAGACCCCACAACCGTGCAGACGTTGCAGACACTGTTCGGTTCCCGGTATCGGGAGCATCTAGTTCTTCCGGTTTCCCGCTACCGTACCCCGGAAATCAGGTTTGAGCGGGAGCCTGTTGTAACGGATGAGGAGTTTTCCCTGCTGCGTACCGGTGAGTGCTATGCGAAGCTCGGCGCGTGCTCCCCACAAAAGGTGACGTTTCTGAACCCATTATAGAGCAGATCAGAGAGGAGAGTCCTTATGGCTGTCAATTATCTGCAGTATATTCGCTCCGTACAGCCAGGCGGCTGGTCAGAATCCCCCGAGCTGCGTTTTCTGGTCAGCGGGGCAGATCCCCAGGTGCGCCGGGTAATCGGGGAGGCAATCCTGTCCGACTGCCGGACCCGATCCAAGACTTTGTACCTGGTGGACTACACCCAGGGTGCCGTTGGAGCAGGAGGGCGCCTGGGCGATCTCCCCATACGGGATGCCTTGGACAGCCCTGTCCGTTTGTGCAGTGATCTGCTGGAGGTGGACACTGTCCCTCAGATCAGCCGGCTGCGAAGCCTTCTGGCCAGCTTAGGCTTTGACGGCACCCGTTCCATGAAGGTGGTAACTTATCTGTCTTTCGTTCGAGAGACCGAGCGCAGATTGGGTAACCGCGGCACGCTCACGACACAGGTTTTAGAGGAGTACAGCAGTGTAAAGGCGGTAACGTGGAAACTGGAGCGGCTGGCTTCGGTTAGGGGGATTAGTGAAGAGACTCATGAGTATCTTCTTGGAAAATACGCCGAAATCAGCGGGGCTGCCGCTGACTTTGAACTGTTCCTACTCCTGCTCGCCCCCTTTCTGGAGGGAGAAGCCCCCAGTCCGGGGGAAGTGATCCGTTTATCGGTGGGACGCTTTTCTGCTGACCCACCCATGCAGGCCCTGATGTGCGCTCTTCTTCTCAGCTGCCTGCGTCAAAGCCCGGAGTCCTCCACTGTTCTGATTCTGGACAACGGACGAGGGGACCGGTGTGCACTGCTTGACCTGCTTCAGAGCCTCCCGACGGCCGTCCAGGTCCACTTACTCTCTCAGGATGTGTTCTCTCTAAAGGACGGAGCTCAAAACCTGCTGATGAACACCTTTTCAGTCAGAATCTATACCCGTCACGAGGATATGTCCTCCTGCGGTCGAATCGAGGACCTTTGCGGCCAGATAGATGTGGTCAAACGCGCTTCCACTGTCACTGTGGACCGGCGCCTGCGGGCCAACTCGCCCTGGGACCTGCTTTTTGGCACCAACCGCACCGAAACGGAAATTCAAAACGCCCCCACTAAGGAGGCCCGCTTCCGAAAGGAGTGGATCCATACCCTCCCGCCGAGTACTGGGATCTTAGATTGCGGAGGCATCCCAGTTCTGTTCCCATTTGGGCCTGAGGCATCAAAAAGGAGGTCTTTCACATGATATATCTGTCTGGAATTATGAAGGTATGGCTTGTCCTGCTTTTGGACTTTCTCACCCTCTCGTCTGTGCTGGGTGAATGGGGTCCCGCCGCCGGGATCACTGGTGTGGCCGCCCTCTACGTCTGGTTGGGGGGATACTTGGGTCTGTACCAGGAAGGAGCCGTGCGCTGGGACCGGCTTCCCGTCTGGGAGCGCCAGCGTCTGGAGGCCGCCAAGAGTCAGCTGGCCCAGGATGTCCGGCAAGCCAGCGGCGTAAAGCTGGCCCGGTTGAAGCTGTACCTGTCTCCAGATGACACGCTGAATGCCACCGCCTACGGAGCCGGCTGCATCAGCGTCACCCGAGGCACCTTAAACAGTGCGGACCCTCTGGCTCTCAACGGGGTCCTTGCGCATGAAATCTCCCACACTCTTCACCGGGACGCAGAGTTCAGCCGGGCGCTGCTGGTCTCAATTACCCTGCTACTAGCCGCTATCAGTATCATATCCTTCGTGATTGTACTGGTGGTTTTCCTACTGTTTCTGGTCTTCACTGGCTTCCGCTCCTGGCTGGGCGTATTGGCCTTTCGGGGAACTGCCACGGCAGTGGGCAGATTCTTCCGTTTCATCCAATGGGGGATCGCCGCGGCCTATCAGGCCCTGTTCGGCTTAGTGAGCCGGCGGCGGGAATACCGAAGTGACCGGTATGCCGCTGCCCTGGGATACGGCCTTCCACTGGCGCATTTTCTCTCCGCCGCCGACCCCGGCGTTACTGGCCGCCTGACTCTATCCCAGGTCCTGTATCGCAGCCACCCCCCTGTCGAGAACCGAATCGCCCGTCTGGAGGCCCTCGCGGCCTCCAGACGTGTCAACTGATAGGAGGTGTAGAAGAGACCATGGAGCTCCTTTCTGGCCGTCCAGTCAAGCAGACACTGCACCGCCTGAACATTTCCTACCGGATCATTCCCTTGTCCCAGGGATGGCTCTACTTCTGCACTCCAACACAAGGTCCCACCTTCGACCTCCTAGACGGAGCAGACGGCTCCCTCACCCTGTGGCGCTTTGTGGGACAAACTCCCCCATCCTGGTCCAGGACCCATTTATACTTCCGTCTGCCCAACCGGCCTGGGCTGGAGGTGGGTCTGACCGACACCGGAGAGGGAGACTTGTGCATCTACGCCCGGCAGCCTGCCGCAGGGGAGAAGCATCAAGCCGAGAATCTGATCAGCGGTTTTCTGGCGCTCATCCAGAACCCGAGCTTGGTCCCCGAGACCGGCTGGAAAGCGGAAGATGCGCTGCACACAGACTCTAAAGGGCACAGAGACGGCTTGCGGCATCCGCCTTCGGATTGACAGGCGGGCGGAAAATGCTTATACTTATCATCAACCGCAGGAGTCCAACCTTCTTCGTCCCAACTGGCGTTCGCTGTTCATTTTGTTAGGCACTTGCTGTGCCACGACACGCCGAAGGAGGGACTCTCTATGAAGGAACTCACCATCTCCCGTACACACGCCTGGTTGATGGGCCCTGACCCTGTGGCCACCGGGCAGCAGCTGCGCGTTATGCGCCGTGCTCACCACCTGACTCAGGAACAGCTCTCTGAACTGTTCGAGGAGGGTGGCAGCTCGGTCTCGCGCAATGCCATCAGCGCTTGGGAGTCCGGAAAACGGACTCCATCCCTGGAACATATTGTGTTCCTGGCAGAGCTGTATGTCTGTCCTCTGGACGAGCTGGTCATCAGTTTTCGCCGTGCCCAGTAGCGGTGTGGCGGGGAGCGAGTGACCGACTCGTCCTCCTTTTTTGGGTATTTTTCAGAAATACCATGTGCAATATGTGCGAGCACAAATTGTTTTACGCATGCAATGTGCTTATGTCCGACTTGATCTATCAAGCCTGGGTACACCATCCTGCCCATCCGGCAGGCAATGGACGCATTTTACCGGCGGCAGCTGGTGGAACTGGAACTGACCGCAGAACGCCAGCGGGCGGCAAAACTCCTGCAAAAGCAGGAAACCCCCGCGTGACCGCCTGTGGGCCGCTGTGTGCCCTGATTGCGGGAGGGGCAGAGTCCCTGCCCCTCCCAGCAAGTTCAGGCCAGTGTGGACCAACTGTGGGAGGTGCTGCGGCACAAGGCTTCCGGCCCTTTTTGCACGGAACCGAGGGACGAAAGAAAAAGCAGGAAAAATAAATTGCCTCATCTCCCTGCCGTGCGGAGGGGCACCTGTGGCCGTCACCAGCAACAGGTTGAGGAGGGCGATTTTACCCACCCACGGGTGGGGCAAGCAGAGCGTTTGGCTTGCCGCGAGCGGCTGCCAAACGCCTTTTTCGGGCAGAAGCCCGCGCCCACTTTTTCTGCCCCGCGGGGCCAATTGATAACTTTCTGATAACTCCGTCCGTTTGGTATGGCTATCCACAAAAATTTTTGGTATGTTGTCGTTCCCGGAATGGGAGCGGCGGCATACCAAATTTTTATGCGGAGGTGATGGAACATGGCAGTCCGAACCAGAAACCAGGTGATCGCCTTCCGGGTCACTCCGGCAGAGGTAAAGAAGATTCGGGAGAAGGTGCGCCTGTCTGGCCTGAGCCAGCAGGAGTACCTGCTCCAGGCTTCACTGAAACAGCCGATTCTTGTGATCCACGAACTCAAGCCCATCCTGGCGGAGCTGTGCACCTGGGGAAGAAACCTGAACCAGCTCACCGTCCTGGCCCACACTGGGCACATTCAGACGGTGTACCTAAAGGAACTGACGGATGCGCTGGGCAGGACCTATGAGGCGCTGAACGGTCTACTCACAGAGAAAGGGCAGGTGATCTCCTCTGGCGACTTGCAGCTACATTAAGGAGCAGAAGCAGACGGCGGGCGCCATGGGGCGGGTGATCCGCTATGTGTCCCAGGAGAAAAAGACGATGGACGAAACCGGCCGCCGCTATCTCTCCGGAGTAAACTGTACGCCGGAGCTGGCACAGAAAAGTTTCATGGCTACCAAGAATCTCTATGGAAAGGCCGATGGGATCTTCTTCTACCAGTACGTCCAGTCCTTCTCACCCAAGGAAGAAGTCACACCTGAAGAAGCGCACCAAATCGCTCAAGAACTGGCGGAGCGGTTCTTCCCAGGCTGCGAGGTGCTGGTGGCCACGCACATGGACACGGAACACCTGCACTCCCACCTGATCGTCAACTCGGTTCACCCGGACACCGGGAAAAAGCTGCACTTCACGCCCAACACTCTGGAGCAGATGCGGAAGGTCAGCGACCAGCTCTGCGAGGAGCACGGCCTCAGCACCTTGAAGCCATACCAACAGGATCGGCGCACCCAGGGCCTGCGGGCAGGGGAATACCGGGCAGCCAGCCGGGGAGAGAGCTGGAAGTTCCAGCTGATCATCGCCATCGAGGAAGTCATGAAGCGGGCCGGGACGCGGGAAGAGTTCCTGCGTGAAATGAACCAACAGGGCTATCAGGTGCGCTGGGAGGAGGGGCGAAAGAGCATCACCTACACCACCCCCACGGGGAAAAAGTGCAGAGATGACAAATTGCACGAACTGAAATTCAGAAAGGAGCAGATGGAGCATGAATTTCGAATCCGGCAGCGAGCAGCGCAACAGCGCACTGGACGCCCTGAAGCAGAGGCAGAAGGTGTCACAAACCATGCCAACCCTGACGGGCCAGCAGGCCAACATCCTCTACACCATGCCGCTTCAGACGGTGGAGCGCCTGGAGCAGGTCCTGCGGAGCACCCTGGCGCTCCAGGAGACTATCCGGGCCGGGATGGATACTCTGGCTACCAAAAAGAGTCTGGAACCGCTGGCCACGGAGGAGCATCTGACGGACTGGCTGGCGCGGGCCGACAAGATCCATCAGGAGATCTGTCAGGATCTGCGGCAGACGGTCTCCGAGATGAAGGAGGAGGAGAGACAGGCTGGGAAGCGGCGCGAAGAATTTATGAGGCGGCTCTCCGAGCTGGAGGAGCAGTTCCGCAGGAACTGGGACGAGGCCTCGGCCCGCTTCCAGGGCAAGATCCTCCTGACACTCCTGGCATCGGGCATCCTGTCAGCGGCGGTCAGCGGCCTGATGTGGCGGCTGCTTCTGTGACGGAGCAGATCGTTCATCTGCTGGCCAGGCTGGAGGACAGCACTGAAGCGGAAGTCATAGACGCCACTGCCCGGCCCCGGCACGGCGACCGAAAGGCCCTGGCCAAGGAGCAGGCAAAGAAGATCGCTATGGGCCACAAGGCCGATGACCACGAGGAGGGACAGCAGATGGGTTGACAGGCAGCCAGGCCCCACGCCAAAAGCCGGTGCGGGGCCTGGCCCTTTTCAGCCACCCCCTCAGATCTTGCGCCGCTATAAACAAAGAGAAGGACTTCCTACCCAAGCAGAAAATGATACGCCGTTGGCAAAGAGATTTCCTCCCGGGCAAATTGATAACAGTCTGATAACTCTGAGCTTTTGATATGGCTATCCACGAGTAGGTGTGGTATGTTGTGTTGCTGCAAAGGAGGCGCTCAATATGGCAAAGAAACGGGCCAACGGAGAAGGCAATATCCGCAAGCGGAAGGATGGCCGGTGGGAGGGACGCTATACCGCCGGATACGATGCCAAAACCGGCAAGCGGATCATCAAGAACGTGCTGGGCAAAACCCAGGCGGAGGTCAAGGAAAAACTCAAGAGGGCACTGGAGGAGACCAACGGTCTGGACGTCAGCAGAACGGCTGACGAATACACCGTGGCAAGCTGGCTGCGCGCCTGGTACGAGCTCTACGCCAAGCCCAACGTGCGCACTGCCACAGCCAACCGCTACCAGTTGATCATCGAGCAGTATACGGTTCCCCGTATCGGGAGCATTAAACTGAAAAAGCTGACCACACGGCCCCTGCAGAAGCTCTACAAAGAGTTATTGGAGTGCGGCAGAATACATGTCGGAAAGAATCAAAACCGAGGACTGAGTACCACCACCGTCCACAGCGTCCACCTGATGCTCCACTGTGCTCTGGACCGTGCGGTGAAGGAGCGGCTCATCCCTCGCAATCCCTGCGAGGACTGCATTGTACCCAAGCCCCGAAAGCTGGAAATGAAAATCCTGCCCCCGGAGCATATAAAAGCCTACCTGGACGCGGCAGAGGCCAGAGGACTGCTCCCAATGTTCTACCTGGAACTGGTCAGCGGCCTGCGGAAGGGGGAACTGGTAGCCCTGCGGTGGGATGACCTTGATATTCAGCAGAGGACAATCTTCGTGAGCAAACAGTACGTCCGCAACCCGGACGGCTCCCTGGAACTGACCCGGCCTAAGACGGAGAACTCCGTGCGGCTGGTGTCCATCCCGCAGACCACGGTGGACTTACTGATCCAGGAGCACTCCAAGCACCCGGACAGCCCCTACATGTTCCCCTCACCCCTCACCGGAGAGATGTACCACCCGGACTCGGTGGTGAATCTCCACAAGAAGATTCTCAAGGACGCCGGGCTGGAGCACCTCAGATTTCATGATCTCCGTCACACCTTCGCTACCACGGCCCTGCAGAACGGTGTGGATGTGAAAACAGTATCCTCCATGCTGGGCCACTTCGACGCCGGTTTCACCCTGCGCACCTACACCCACGCCACTCGCCAGAAGCAGGACGAGGCGGCTGCCGCCATGGGCAACTTCATGGAGCAGGTCCGATAAATATAGAAAGAAAAATGCGCCGGACAGGAAGTCCTTCTTCCTGTCCGGCACTCTTGTGCCCATTGTTTCCGTTGTCTCATTTCCGCGTGTGGGTCACAGTGTGGGTCAGAAATTTTTGGTCAACCCGCAAAGTAACTTTTTGCAACAAAAAATCCCCAAAAACCGAAGTTTTCGGGGATTTTTGGAGCTGCTACCCAGATTCGAACTGGGGACCTCATCCTTACCAACTGATTGGGAGGGTGAGGTCTCCAGCTTTCCAGACCTTTTGTACCCTTTCTGGTCCGGAGTGTCATCCTTTCCGGCACTCTTGCGTCCGTTACTTCCGTCCGCTCGTTTCCCCGTGTGGGTCGCGGTGTGGGTCAGAGGCCCCTGATCTCCTCCAGAAACTCCGGCAGCACATCAAAGATGATGGCACAGATCACGATCCAGTTGGTGTCCTCATAGTGATGCACCAGCCGGTACCGCAGTCCGGCAATTTTGATCCACGGAATTTCCGGATGGGCTTTCTTGAACTCGTCCGACAAATTGTACACATGTTCCCCGATGTTGTACAGTGGCGTCGTGACCGTCCACTGGATCGTCTCCTCATTGCAGATTTTCTCTGGAGTGATTTGTTCTCTCTGCGCATAATTCAAAAGTTTTTCTGTGGTTTCTCGGATTTTCTCTATTCTCTGCTGATCACTGTATTTCATGCGATCTGCACCCCCTCGGCTAAAATCGCATCATAGAAGGCCGACTGGGGATTGATCTCCCGCAGTTCATAGACGTCCACTGGTTTCCCTAACGCACAGTGCAGCTCTTCCGCGATACAGAGGACATCTGTCAGATCAAAATCTTTGCCCCCAACAACGAGCAAGTCAATATCAGAAGCGGCGTCAGCCTCCTGTCTGGCATAGGACCCAAACAGAATTGCCCTTTCCGCATGATATTTTTTCAGCAGGGGCAGCACGGCAGCAAAAATTTCGTCCTGGGAATAGATTTGCTCAGACATTAACCCACACCTCCTTTATGACTATCATGCCATACCAGGGGGCGAAATAAAAGTCTTTCTCTGTTTCAAACAGTTGAACAAACATGCTTTCTCCAGCGCTTTCTTGCTCAGGATTTGTGGAGCTATTAACAATAGAAAGGCACCCCCAAGCACCGGAAAAGCGGAAAGCTCCATAGCTCGACGCCTCTCCTACTAAGACTCAATATTTCCTAGCCGGGACTTTTTCTGTCCGCACAATCTGGGACTGTTCCACGGCTTTTAGAGGCAATTATATCCGTGGCAGAAGGAATCTAACCCCCGGCACACGGTTCTAGAGGCAATGTTGAAAAGTCGACGATCCAAAATCTCAACCACTTCCAACCTTTTGTTCTCTTTATTCTTCTGCCTTTGGTACTTTTTGATACTATCTGGCATAACATCCCAGCTATGTCTCAAATGCTTCTGCGCCATTCCATAAGTACTGACATCGCATTGAACTGACACAAATCGCACGGCCTCTTTCCTCATTTCTCTGCGCAAAAGTTCAAAATAAGTCATCATGCCCGCGCACAGAACCGGATCCAGGACGGGTAGTGTTGACAAAGAAGGAGGCCGCTGTATGAATTTCAAACCTCTTTGTACTCGCGGTTTTAAATCCACAACACTGTCTTAAACAATTTATTGTTACACTATGGCATTTTATCCTTTGGCCTGTGTTTCCACATAATGAATATTGGACATAGACGCGCTATGTCACCTCCATTGCCACATGTGGACACAAAGAATTAAAACAATTTTTGTGGCCGCAAATTATATTGTCTTTTGCCTAAGATAGCTGTGTAATAGGATTGGCCGTAATGTCGAAAAACACAGATTGTTTTCCATTTCAGAGTGGGCTATAATAAAGATGTTCATATATTTATTTATTATTCATCTTTTTGAATCGTCTGAGCCGCTAAACCTGCATTTTCCACGAATATCGCAACCGCACGGAGGAGGCGCTGAACATGGCATTTTTAAATGAGAACGAATGGATCTTGCTGAATGAGACCGCTTACAACATTTCCTTTATCTACACTGTGGAGGAAATGCAGAAGGAGATCTTGACGCGCTGGCTCCCCTTCCTGATTTCCTTCGACGGTGCGATTTTTTCCCGTCTGCAGTGGGACAGAGAGGGAAATTATGACTTCTATGAGCCGGTGATGGATCGGATCTCCCCAGAAACACAACACATCTGGGTGGAGGAGAGCACACAGTCCGATCAGTTCCGTTGGATTATGTATGCTTCTAGGGGAATCACCTTCCGGGAGTCTATCTCCGATCCAGAGAGCACTTTGAAAGAGAGCAAACTCTATGCTACTTTCTACCAGCCCAACCACTTTGGGCATTCTCTGGGGCTGTCCATCTGCTTCCGGGAGGAACTGGTTGGCATCCTCCGCCTGTACCGCCGTGAGGAAAAACCCCCCTTCCAGGAGCGGGATATGTTTGTTCTGGATCAGCTTCACAAACACTTTGCCTATCGCTTAGTGTATGAGGCAAAGAAAGGGGATACTCGTTACTTTTTTGCCAAGGGCTATCACGAGAAGCTGTGCCACCAGTTCGGCCTGACCAGTCGGGAAGGCGAAATGTTAGATTTGGCTGTACACGGTTTGGGCAATGAGGAGATTGCCCAAAAGATGAATATTAGCATCCACACGGTGAAAAAGCACTTTCACAGCATTTATGAAAAGATGCATGTGAAAAATCGGGTTCAGATGCTTCAGAGTCTTCCAATGTCTACCAACAAGATCGATTATGATTCATTATGACGAAGATTCTCCTCCTTTCTTCCTTTTTCTTGTTTAAATACAATAATCCGGCAGGTCCACTATATGGTCTAGAAGTTTTATTTTAATACTCGAAAGTATTATATAAATAGTCGAGCAGCTAAAGAAAATAGAGCCGGCGCTGAATTTCAGTGCCGGCTCTATTTTGCTATAGTGTACTCATCAAACTGGGGAGGAGACCATGAGGCGAAACGATTTTTGGGGAGCGGGTTTTTATGTACTGCTGGCTGCCGCTACTGTCCTTTTGTGCGCCAGCGGCGGATTGGGCCGCTTTAATCAAGCAATGCCATATCTTGCCGGCTTCATACAGTTTGCTGTATATGCTACAGCAGGAGAACTTCTCTCCACTCGAATTTTGGCGGGCATATGGGCTGTGAACCGGGCCGTCTGGTTCAAGGCAGCCACCTGGGGCATAGGCGGCGTCTTTGTCACCTTGGCCTTTACCCTGTTCAGCGCTGGTACAAAACAGGCCATGGCGGACGGGTTGCTTCCCTTCGCTAGTAATGCACTGGCTCTAGCTTTTTTTACCAGCTGCACCAACAATTTATTCTTTGCCCCCTTACACTCCGCTTTGATGCGGGTATGTGGAAATTACGCTGAACTACGCTTTCTCCATGGGCGCCGGCCGACGATTCAAGAGGCGGTGGACTCCGTGGACTGGGGAGAACTGGTGGACTTTACGCTATTCAAAACCATTCCCTGCTTCTGGATTCCGGTGAACACGATAAGCTTCCTCTTACCGGAGGGATACCGAGTTGTCTCCGCCGCCATGCTTTCCCTGGTATTTGGTATTTTAATGACCATTTTGAAACTGCGGGAGCGAAAAAACAAAGTGCAAAAGGAGTCTGTGTCATGATTCAAATTTCTCAGAACACCCAAAACATCCAGCCCTCCAAAATCCGGAAAATGTTCAACAAAGCCCTGGAGTATGAACATGTACTCAGCTTCACTTTGGGAGAGCCGGACTTTACCGCCTCGGAGAACGTGGTAGAGGCGGGATGCCAAGCTATTCGCGAGGGCAAAACAAAGTACTCCGCCAATGCCGGCATTTTAGAGCTGCGCCAGGCTATCGCCAGATATTTGCACCGGGCGGAGGGGCTCAGCTATGATCCGGCCAGCCAGATCATCGTCACCGCCGGCGCTATGGAGGCCCTGTTTTTGGCTCTGAAGGTCTTGCTGGAGCCTGGTGACGAGGTGATCGTCAACGAGCCCTGCTGGACAAACTACATTCAGCAGATCAGCATGTGCGGCGGTATCCCGGTCCCTGTGGCGGCCGACCCCCAAAAGGGATTTGACTTGGATGTGGAAAAAATCGCCCAAGCGGTTACCCCCAGGACCCGCGTGATCATCCTCAACTCTCCCTGCAACCCCACTGGAGCAGTGGCCAGCCGAGAGGCTCTGGAACAGCTGGCCAAGTTGGCGGAAGAACACGATCTGGTGGTCCTGGCTGACGAGGTGTATAAGCACATCCTCTTTGACGGCCTCACATATACAGGCTTTGCTACACTGCCTGGAATGCAGGAGCGCACCTTAGTGGTAGACAGTCTCTCTAAAACATACGCCATGACTGGATGGCGGATCGGCTACGGAGCAGGCCCTCAGGAGCTGGTTCAGAACATGATCAAGCTGCAGGAAAATGTCTGCGCCTGTGCCGCCACCCCCTGTCAGTATGCCGCTGTGGAGGCGCTGGAGGGGCCCCAGGATCACCTGGACTATATGGTCAAACAGTACCGGATTCGGCGGGACTATGTTATGGAGCGAATCAAAGGCATTCCAGGCCTCTCCTGTCATACCCCCGGCGGCACCTTCTATGCCTTCATTGATATCCAGGCACTGGGCATGTCCAGCGAAGAGTTTGCTATCAAGCTTCTGGAGGCGGAGCAGGTGGTGATCGTTCCGGGCAGCGCCTTCGGAGAATTTGGGGAGGGCTACATCCGCCTTTCTTACGCCGCCTCTATGGAAGACCTTCGCCAGGGGCTGGATAAAATAGAGGCATTTGTCCGAAGCCTCCGCTGAGGGCGCCGCTATGTGTGAGATCAATGGTGAACGGCTTCTCAGCCGGATTCAGACGCTGGGACGCATCGGTTTTCAGGATAAGACCGGCACCACCCGCCTCTCCTATTCACCGGAGTATCAGGAGGGCCGGAGGCTGGTTGAAGGCTGGATGAGAGAAGCGGGGCTTCAGACACAGGTGGACCCGGTAGGCAATTTGACCGGACGGACCCCCGGGAAGGGCCCGCGGCTCTGCATCGGCTCTCATCTGGACACAGTTCCCGGCGGAGGAATGTATGACGGCGCTTACGGCGTTCTGGCCGGAATTGAGTGCGTACAGAGTCTGAAGGAAGCGGGATATGCCAGCCGCCGCCCTCTCGAGGTCGTGGGGTTCATTGAAGAAGAAGGCAATGTAATCGGCGGAACCTTCGGCAGCAAAGCTTTTGCCGGCGTGCCTGTGGATGCCGCCATGGAGCCTAACATGGCCCAGCATGGCCTGACGCCGGAGCAGGTATCCGCCAGCCGCCGGCGCGGACAGGACTACCGCTGCTATCTGGAGCTGCATATCGAGCAGGGCGGAACACTGGAACAGGAAGGCCTTCAGATCGGAATCGCCCATGGGATCGTGGGCATCCTCCGGTATCGAATGCGGGTGGAGGGCTTTGCCAATCATGCGGGCAGCACCGCCATGTCCCTTCGGGACGACGCTCTGGTCAAAACCTGCCGGATGATCCCCTGGCTGATGGACCGGGTGACAGAGACTTCCCCAGAGCTGGTATGCACTGTGGGTACCCTCCAGGTATTTCCCGGAGCGGTCAACGTAATCCCCGGGCGGGTGGAATTTATTGTAGAGCTGCGGGGCCCCCGCATGGAGGTCATGGACCGGCTGATCCAGGCGTTTTTCCAACAGTTCCAGGCCCAGGGCCTCACTGGAGAGGAGTACATCCGGCAGTCCCCCACTCTGTGCAGTCCCGCTCTCATTGAGGAGAGCCGCCGTCTGTGCCAAGCCCTGAATTTCAGCAGCCGTGATATGTTCAGCGGCGCCGGCCACGATCTGATCAATATGGCCCAGATCACTCCGTCCATGCTCCTGTTCATCCCCAGCCGAAAGGGGATCAGCCACTCCATCCAGGAGTACAGCGCCCCGGCCGATCTGGTTCGCGGGGCCCAGCTTCTGCTGGAGCTGGTCAAAACTTTGGATCAAAAGGAGGGCGCACTTTGAAAATCAAGATCATCAACCCCAACATCACTCAGTCCATGACGGATAGTGTGGCCCGTCTGGCCCGCCGTGTGGCCCGCCCCGACACACAGGTGTGGGCGGTGAGCCCTGAGACCGGTCCGGACAGCATCGAGACCTTTACGGACGAGTATCTGGCCGTCCCAGGTGTCCTGAAAGAGGTCATCCGAGGAGACCGGGAGGAAAACGCCGACGCATTTATCATTGCCTGCTTTGGCGACCCCGGGCTTCAGGCCGCCCGAGAGGTCACCGCTAAACCGGTACTGGGAATCTGCGAATCAGCTATCACGGCGGCCAAATTCATTGCCCCGTATTTCTCCATTGTGTCGGTGCTGACCCGCTCCCGTAAAGTGACGGAAGACGTGGTATCCAGCTACGGAGCGGAGAAATTCTGCCGGTCCATCCGCTCCACAGATCTGAGCGTGCTAGAGTTCGGGCGAGACCCGGAACGGGGACTGGCCGCCTTGGCCCATCAGGGAGAGCTGGCCGTCCGGGAGGACGGCGCCGAGTGCATCCTGCTGGGGTGCGCTGGCTTTGTGGATTTCGTGGAAGATCTGAGTCAAAAATTAGGCGTCCCTGTCTTGGACGGGGTGATGCCCGCCGTCAAATTTGCAGAGGCCATGGTGGATATGCGCCTGACCACCAGCAAGGTATCCACCTGGGGCTACCCGGAAAATAAGGAGATCGTGGGCCTCCCCATGTTCACCAAAAAGGACTTGACATTTTAGGAGGAACAGCTATGCGTACACTGATCAAAGGCGGGACCATCGTTACCGCTGAGCAGGAATTCCATGGTGACATTCTGGTGGAGGGCGAGACGATCCGGGCCATCGGAACGGATTTAGGACAGGATGCCGACTATATTCTGGATGCCTCCGGCAAGTATGTTTTTCCCGGCGGCGTGGACCAGCATACCCACTTCTCCGCCCTGTGCAATGTAGGCGACCGGGACACGGCGGGCTACGAAACCACCGACTCGGCCATCGTGGGCGGAACCACCACCATCGTGGATTTCGCGCCCCAGGACCCGGACCAGGGGCTGTTGGATTCCATAGACTACCGCATCAACGTGAGGGCAAAAGACAAGGCCTGTGTGGACTTCGCGCTCCACGCCATGGTGACGTATATCATGGACAGCATCTTTGACGAAATCCAGGCTTTCCCGGAGCGCGGCATCTCCAGCATCAAGATCTTTATGGCGTATAATGGGTCCCCCCTCCATGTAGACGACGGAACGTTTTTCCGGATTCTGGAGAAAAGCCGGGAAGTGGGCGCCACTGTGTTTGTCCACGCGGAAAACGGAGAAATTCTGAATTTCCTCCGCAGTGAGTGCGTCAAACAGGGACAGCTGACCCCCCATTACCATTACGTCTCCCGTCCTCCTTTTACCGAAGCGGAAGCGGTACGCCGTGCAATTTACCTGGCTGGTCAGACGGATACTCCTCTGTATATCGCCCATATGACCTGCCGGGAAGCCTTGGCGCAGCTTCAGGCCGCTAAGGGCACCGGTCAGCGGGTCTACGGAGAAACTTGTACTCACTACCTCACCACCACAAAAGAGGTGCTGGACAATCCGGACTTCAATGAAGCGGCGAAATTTGTCTGCTCCCCCGCCCTGCGGGACCAAGAAGACTGCGAAGCCCTTTGGGCCGCACTGGACAGCGGACTGCTGACGGCGGTCTCCTCCGATCACTGCGGCATTGATGTGGCCGAATTAAAGCAGGCTGGCCGGAATGACTTTACCCAGATTCCCAATGGCTCCCCCGGAGCCGGAGACCGGTTCCATATGGTGTGGACCGAGGGCGTGTGTACCGGAAAAATTTCTCGGCAGAAATTTGTGGATGTGATTGCCACTCTGCCCGCAAAAATCAACGGCATCTATCCCCGAAAGGGCACGCTGGCCGTGGGGTCCGACGCGGACATCGTCATCTTCGACCCCAGCTATGAGGGGCAGATTCATCTGGCCGACAATCCCAACGGGGTGGACTACAACATCTATGAGGGCCGCCGTCAGTCCGGCCGGGTGGAGACTGTACTGCTACGGGGCAGCGTAGTAGTGGAAAACGCCAAATTTGTGGGTCGTTACGGCCAGGGGCAGTTTATTCCCGCCAAGATGTACGGTTCCTGCTATGAGGGCCGCAGGTAATCTTTGTGCATTCCGGAAAGGGCGGCGGGTCGGCAGTTCTGAGAGGAGGCCACGCATTTCGTGGAGCAGAGGGAGAAAGGAGGGAGCATATTACAGAACGCGGCGGCCGGATTTTCCGAATTTTGTAAATCTAGGAAAATGGAAGTGAAATAGCGCAGAATAATCAATAAGGAGGTCTATCTTATGGATACCACATTTGGCGTGCTATGTCTCATTCCCCCAATTGTTGCTATTGTTCTGGCACTAGTTACAAAGCAAACTGTCTTTTCCCTTTTTGTGGCTGTTTGGCTAGGCTCCACCATGATCAACGGGTATAATCCACTGGTGGGATTCGTCAAGATCATCTCTGACTACGTGATGCCCTCCCTCAGCGGAAACGCATCTCTTATCGTACTGGTCACCCTGTCTGGCGGCATGATTGCCATGCTTCGGAAAACAGGCGCGGCAAACGCCTTTGCAACCCGGGTCACCAAAATCATCAACACCGCAAAAAAAGGACAGATCGTCACCTGCCTGAGCGCCTTCATCTTCTGCTACACGGAGCCTTGCCTGATGCTGGGCACGATCATGCGCCCGGTCACCGACACCGTGCGGGTCTCCCGGGCCAAGTTGTCCTATATTCTGGACTCCATGGGCTGTAACCTGGCGGCCCTGTCCCCCATCAGCAGCTACGGCCCCTTCATCACTGGCTTGATTGCCGCAGAGCTGGCTGCCGCCGGCATCAGCGGCAACGAGTGGGGGATCTGGCTGGAGATGCTGCCCTTTAACCTGTACGGCATCTTCTCCATGATCACTGTGCTGATTGTCGCCGCCTTCAGCCTGAATTTTGGTCCCATGTACAAGGAGGAGCGGCGTGCCCGGGAGACCGGAAAGCTCCTGGCTGACGGCGTGGAACCCTTGGTCCCCGAGGTAAAGGAAGAACTGCCCAAGGGATATAATCTGACTCTGTGGAACTTTATCATTCCTATTGTGTGTCTCTTTGCCTCCCTGTTTGCCACAATCTTCTGGAGCGGCGACATCGTCAACAATGGTCTGGTGGGCTCGTTCCGGAACGCCAACATCACTCTGGCCATCTGCATCGCTTTCATGGGCGGCGGCGTGGGCGCCGGCATCGTAGGCGTGGCCACCAAGCTGTTCTCCGTCACCAAGGCCTTCGGCACCTTCCTGGACGGCATGGCCGAGTTGATCAGCGTCCCCTTCATCCTGGTGGCCGCTTGGTCTCTGGGTGACATCGTGGATCAGATGGGCACCAGCGAGTTCCTCATTCACATTGTGGAGAACTATCTGACTCCCGGCATGGTCCCCGCCCTGATCTTCCTGTTTGGTGCGCTGATCTCCTTCGCTACCGGCTCTTCCTGGGGCGTATGGTCCATTATGATGCCCATCGCATTCCCCATGGCGGTGGCCTTCGACATCTCCATTCCCTATGTGGTGGCCTCTGTCATCGGCGGCGGCCTGTTCGGCGACCAGTGCTCCCCCATTTCTGACACCACCGTTCTCTCTTCCACCGGCGCGTCCTGCAATCATATTGTCCACGTTATGACACAGCTGCCCTATGGCATCACAGTGGGCGTGTGTGCGTTCATCGGCTTTGTGTTTGGCGGTCTGTCTGGTCAGTATGTGGTCAGCATTGCGGTGACCGGCGTACTGGTTGTAATCGCTCTGTTCGCGTTGACGCAGCTGACCAAGATGCGCTATCCTGAAAAAGTCCACTGACCCCTATTTCTGTGCCATAAGGAGAACATTATGAGGAAGATCGATAAACTGGTATGCGCCCCCCATTTCTACACTATGGAAGGAGAGGGCGTGGGCTATCGGGCCAATGCGGCCATGGCTGTGGACTGCGGCAAAATCCTGGAAGTAGGTCCTCGAGACGACCTCTTCTCCCGCTATCTTCCCGAAGAAGTCATTGAGCTCAAGCACCACATGGTACTTCCCGGTTTCATTGACGGCCATATGCACACCGCCTGCAACATCATGCGTGGTCTGGCTCAGGATACCAACAGCTGGATGATGTTCGGCCTGCAGCCCTTTGACAATGCCGTCAACGATGAGGAACGGGATGCGGGCAGCCGGGTAGCCATTCTGGAGGCAATTCGGGCCGGTACCACCACCTTAGGGGACTATGAGTCCAAAATGGAAAATGTGTGCGCTTTTATTGAGAAGGTAGGTGCCCGCGGAAACATCGCCCAGACCATCCGCGCCGCCAAGCGCCGGGTTTACAATCCCGGGGAGCTCTATGAGTTTGACGACGATATGGGCGAAGAGAGCCTGAACCGCAACCTGGCTCTCTACGACGCCTGGAACGGAAAAGCAAACGGCCGCATCAAAATTCTTTTTGGCCCCCAGGGCGCCGATTTTGTCAGTCCAGAAATGCTCTTGAAGATCCAAAAGGCCGTAAAAGAGCGGGGTTCCAAGATCCACATGCACGTACAGCAGGGGGACCGTGAGACATATCAGATCGTCCAGCGTTACGGCAAGCGGCCTACGGAGTTTCTGGATTCCCTGGGATACCTGGATGAGTCCCTGATTGCAGTGCATCTCACCGACTGCAGCGACGAGGAGGCCGCCTTGATCGCCAAGCGCGGGGCCTCTATGATCGTAAACCCGGGCTCCATCGGCATCATTGATGGAATCGTCTGTCCCAGCGTAGTGTTCCAGGAGGCAGGGGGCAACGTGGCCCTGGGCTCTGACCAGGCGCCGGGCAATAACTGCCACAACATCATCAACGAGATGAAAAACGTCTGTCTGTTCAATAAAATCAAGTACCAAAACCCGGAGATCATGCCCGCCTGGAAGGCGCTGCGCATGGCCACGATCGAAGGGGCCAGAGCAATCGGTCTGGGGGATACGGTAGGCTCTCTGGAGGCCGGAAAGCAGGCGGACTTTATCGCCATCGACTTGAATTGTCCCTCTATGCTCCCCATTTACACGTATCCCATGCGGAACATGGTTCCCAATCTGGTGTACAGCGCCCGCGGCTGCGAGGTGGCTCTGGCCGCGGTGGACGGCGAGATCATCATGCAGGACGGCAAGTTTACCCGCATCAACGCCGAGGACTACCTGGCCGCCATTCCCCAATATCCCGACGACATCGGCCGGCGCGCCGCCAAGGAGTTCTTCGAAATCGACGGCACCAACGCTCATTTCATGCGGGAAGACAAATTGTAACGCATCTCTGTTATCACATCCAAATCCTTCCTTTCTTTCATGCCGGAGGGCCTGGGGCAAATGGCTCCGGGTCCTCCGGCACTCTCTGTGCCGCGCCGCACCTCTTTTGAGCTGTACGGCGGTACCCCCACAATGGATTTGATCGGGAGGCGAGACCCATGCTTCAAGCACATCCGGAAACAGGGCGTGAGCGGCCGCCGATCGTGGTCCTGCTGCGGCTGTCCTGGCCCGCAATTCTGGAACAACTGCTTTTGACAGCAGCCAACTACATAGACACGGCCATGGTGGGCTCTCTGGGGACAGATGCCACCGCTTCCGTGGCAATCAACTCCTCTGTGTGTTTTCTCCTGTTGGGACTGTTCGCGGCAGCCGGCGTGGGGTACTCGGTTCAGGTGGCCCACGCACTGGGTGGGAACGATCAAACACGGGCTCGGACAGCGGCCCACCAGGCAGTGACCGGAGGACTTATGATCGGCTTGGGGGCCGCTCTGTGCATACTTCCCCTCTCCCGATTCATTCCCCAATGGCTGGGAGCCGAGGCCGCGATCCTACCGGATGCGCGGCGCTACCTGTTCTTCTATGGAATGGGCCTTCCCCTCCAATCGCTGCTGGCGGTGTTGTCGGCGGTGCTCCGCTGCTCCGGAGATACACGAACCCCCCTGCTGTTCAATGCGGGCGCCAATGTCCTAAACTTGTGCTTCAACTTCCTATTCATTTTCCCTACACGCGATGTGGTCATTTGGAACCAGACGTTTTCCTTCTGGGGCGCCAGTCTGGGTGTGAGCGGAGCCGCAATCGGGACTGCCCTGTCCAACGGACTTATGGGCCTCTCCCTAATGGTCTACATGACGCTTCACAAAAGCACCCTTCAACTGGTGCCGGACGGCCCCTACTGTCCTCAGCCGGCGGTCGTCCGCAGAGCGTTGTCTCTGGGCACCCCTGTCTTTCTGGAACGCGCCTGCTTCAGCTGCGGTCAGTTGTTCATGACCCGTCTGGTGACAAGTTTGGGAAATGTCTCTCTAGCCGCAAACCATGTGGCTGTGACTGCCGAGGCAATCAGCTATCTACCGGCCCAAGGCGTCTCTTTCGCCGCCACTGCCGTACTGGGGCAGACTGTGGGTGGAGCGTCGCCGGTT
>OBYM01000400.1_pt1 | contig 24653 bp, 16 predicted proteins | sample 1538191 | NCBI WGS metagenome assembly OBYM01 (sample SAMEA2580165, study PRJEB22360) | human gut metagenome | biome: human gut; feature: human-associated habitat; material: faeces | place: Denmark | collected 2008/2010 | reverse complement strand
CACTGTCATATTGGTACTGCCGGCGGTTACCGTGCTGGCAGACAGGGTGAAGCTGCTGGCCCGGGGGATTGTTTTCAGGGTGACATTGCCGGAAACCGTCAGGTCGTCGAGTTTGCTGGTAAGGCCCTGAGAATCGAAAAATCCCTTCAGGGTAATGGTTTTGGTGCCGTCGGCATTGTGGGTGACGGTTTTGCTCACGGTGGAGCCAATCTTCACCCAGCTGGTGCCGATGTTAAAGCTGCCGTCATAGCTCATGACCGTGCTGCCGTCCAGCTGCATGTAGGAATTACAGTGGGAATTATAGGATGGGCCATAGCTGTCACGATGGACATACAGGGTCATGGTGACGGTGCTCTGGTTTTTGTCTACATTCTGGGTGTAGGAATATACGATTTTAATAGCAGAGCCGTTGCTGTAATTTTTGATAAGTTCGGCCATAAAAAGTTCCTTTCCTAAAATAAAGTGTGAAGCGCGACAAAACAGCTTATCTCTTGATGATGTTTCCCCGCGAATTGCGTCAAGGCTCAGCCTTGCCTCCATTTCATGCCAAGATTGCCGTTTGCCCGGGGAATCCAGTCAAAAAAGCCGCTGGCCGAATTGCCCACGGTAAAGCGGTCCAATACTTCAGTACTGGTAATATACAGTTTATTGTTGGAAAGATAGGCGATTTCCTTTCCGTTCTGTAAAAAAGACAGACGTTCCTGTCCCAAAACAGCCGTAAATGGACTATCTCGTTTTCCCAAAGTAATTCCATCCGTACTGAATTGGATATAAGTGTCCACCTGGTTTCGATATTCTTCCAATTCTCCTTCTACCTGTTCTGTCATGGAAGCGGCATCGGAAAAGCGCATTTCAATTTTCTGACTGGTTTGCTCCAATTCAGAGCGGAAGGTTTCTTCCAGTTGCATGGTATCGCTTTTAGCAGTAAAATCCTCTGTTACCTGGGAAATAATCGATTCTTCTTTCTCCATCAGCGCCACAGTGAATTCACTGGAAAGCTGATCGGCAGTCTGTACGATTTGCTCATACATTTTTCGAAATTCGCCCTGTGCTTTTTGGTCAGTCTGAATGGCAAGTTCTCCGGCTTTTTGAGCAGAACGAGCCATATCCGAAAGCTGCTTTTGCGTTTCTATACTAAAGTTTTCATTCCCCAAATGAGAGAGTGCATATTGCAGTTCTTCTGTAAGCCGCAACAGGCTGCTTCTCAGTTGGCGAGGGTCAGAAACCTGTTCCAACCCGGGCAGAGAAAAGGGAAGTCCCGTCATAAAACCTCACACTCCTTCCTTTTTATGGTTTAGACAAAGAGGATATAGGTAATTCTGTAGAGTTTTCCGTGGTTTTCATAATGGAGTACAATACCATATCTCCCTGTCCTTCCAGCCGGATTCGCAAAAACATACATCGTCTGGGAATTACCGGTAATGTAAATACCCGCTTTTCCGGCGCGGAAATTTTTGCAACGGTTTCCCAGTCACCGCCATCGTATTGAAGTTTTACGGTGACAGTACTTTGAGATTCCAACTGGAAGCAAAACTGTAGCCCCGTCAGATATTCATACAAATCTCCTCCGATGTCTCCACTTTCACAATACCAGCCAACGGGACCTTCCATTTCTCCCAGAGAGTCAACATCGCCTTCATACAAAGCGGTACTGCCGTTTACTGCATACAGGCTGTTTCCATCATCAATAAAATAAAGTTCGCCCCCTACTCGTGCAAACCATCTCACATGGGTTTGGTCCTCTTTATGCCATAAGCCACTTCCCTCGTCATAGACAAACAAAACCCATTTCCCACTTTCATCCTCCATAGAAAGATAATAGCAGTCTCCAACATTGCCTCCCCTGGCATTTTGATATCCGGTATCTCCAAGAGGGCTGGAAACCGACACCGGTAAACTGCCGTCATAAGCGCAGACACCGTTTCGGCTGTGATAATACAGGGTTTCATTGACAATCACCAAAGATTTTTCGCTGCCCTTTTTAACACCGCGGACAGGGCTGTTCGCAATTTGAAAGTTAGCCGGACGGCTGCCCCACACCTTATGAATCATATCCTCCTTAAAAAACAGGACGTTTCCCAAATGGGTACAGGCGCCGGTAAAGTCCCCGTCTGAACCGATGGTAGCTGCATAACTATCGGTAGAAATACCTTCAAAGCAGTTCCAGTTGGTGGGGTCTCCCAGCTTACAAGCGTAGATTTCATGTTTTTGGGAAGAACACCCCCAAATTCGATTTTCACTTTCCGTCAAGAATTCCATATCCGGGATTTCCCGACTAATGGTAACGGCTTCTTCCTGGTCAAAAGCCATATCTAAAATTCCGGGGACCACAATCCAGTCATCTCCTCGGCTGCGGATGATACAGGAACCATTCAATCCTTCACCAGGGCCTGTACATCCTGAAATGGTTACCCCGTCATACTGCTTAAACAGTTTTCCAATGTTCGCAAAAGTGATTTTGACAAAAGTGGAGGCAATTTCCACCCATGTCTGGCTGGCAGAGGAATATTCTTTCAGAGTATTTGGGGTTTGACTGGTATCCAGCCACAAGGCGCCGTTTTCGGGGGAATCAGGTGCTTGGGCACTTGCGGTGTACCCTTCGTATATATTGCCGTCTTCTTTAGAAAGGGCAAAACTCACCGAGCCTTCGCTGGTAAAGCTGGCCCCCAAATCACCGAATTCTCCGGTTTGGATATTATAATATTTTTTATCGGGCCAAATGAGGATATAAGCGCCCATGCCCACAAACTGTTTTTCCGAATCCTCAACGGTTCCCACCCGAAAGCCGTTATAATAGAAGTCTGTACCATCCACCCAGCACAGCTTATCCCTACCAAACAATCCATTGGGACGGGAGAATTGCCGAATTTTTCCTCTCTGTTTTCGCGGCCGCAAAAGGGGTGCTTCCCGAGAAGAAAGGTTTTCCATATCATAAAATTGTCCGTCAGAACAGGTCTTGGTATGGCAGTATCCGCCAAATTGCCGGAGTACCGAGCGGGTGCGGGAGATAGGGGAAAGGGAAGGCAACAACATCATCAACACCTCCTAAAAATAGCGGGCCCCACCATCATAGCGGGACCCGACTTTCAATCAAACTGATGCCGAAACTCTCATGAAATCGTAATGGAGTTTTCCTGTTTCGGTACGTGTGTCCGCCGATACCATGCAGCGAGAGCTGAAAAGATGGCATTATACAACTGCGCGCTGTTCTGATAGCGGGTAAATTCTCCATTATGGAAATCGATTTGTGCCGACAGATATGCTTCGTACAGGCTGCAATAGGGTTCGGGAACCAGCAGAACGGTATCTTCCGGTGTCTCTTCGGTATATCCTTCAAAGCTGGACGGCTGAAAACAGTCGAAAATTTCCCGCTGCACCATACCGTCCGCCTCTGACAGCCACCTGATTTTTTCGCTTCGGCTATATTGATTGGGTTTTACCGCATCACAGATTTCCAAAGCTTTTTCGAGCGTCACAGTGTCTCCCCCTTACAGCGCGGCAGTTTTTTTCTCATACTTTGCCTGAGTCTGTGCCATCAGCTGCTGTGTTTTCTCATCCTGTGCAGCAGAATGTTCCAACACCTCGGCAATATAATCGGGAACCTCAACCTCTACGCCTCGCTGAATCAGGTAAGATTCGCCGTTAACCGAAACAAACACGTCATCCCGGTATTCTCCGTAATCTTTAAACAGCTTGATTTTCACCATTTTTTTCTCAGCCATATTCACATACACGCTCCTTTATCAGTTGGCTTCTGCGGTAGAAGAATATGCAGAACAGGACTCAATCCGAACCATGTACTCTTCTACCAGACGTTTGGCAGCTCTGGTAGCTTTCCAGCCGCAGGAAGAACGCTGATTCAGCGGGTCCTCGCCATAACCAAGCTGCTTGACAATGTGCTGAAGGCCACCGCCGGTAACTTCTGTAACGCCATAAGCACTTGCGCCAAGTACCAAGGTGGAGAAAACCGCCAAACTATCCGGGCAGCCTTCGCCCTTCCAAATTTTTGCCTCCGTAGACTTCACAAAACGGACGTTGCCGATTTTGCCGATTTCTCCGGCATAAATATTTTCCGGGCTTGCATACTTATGGGCGTCAATCCATTCCGGGCAGCGCATCAAATCGTAGGCCACAAAGGGATGGATAATGGCCACATAGCTGTCGTCAATGGGCGCAGCGTTCATCGCTTCCAGTGTAGCAGCAGCCTTAAAAATCAAATCCACCGTAAGCCGGCAGGTGGCGTCCAAAGCGGAGCGGGACTGGACGGGTGTTTCACCACCGTCCTCAGAAAGCTTGGGGGCATAAATAACATTAGTGCCACCGCTAAGAACTTCTCTGGTCAAGGTGTCCAGTGTTCTGCCCGCCTGGGCGCCCAGCAGTTTGGTACACTGTACCACATTGTTGTCAATAGCAGTCAGCTGCAACATGTCAGACAGCTGGATATAATCGCCATACTGTTTGACTTCTGCGGTAACAGCCGTTACATTCAGACTGTTGCCATCGGGGGTCACACCTTCGGTCAACGGCTCCAATGCTTTGGCCAGAGGGCTGTACTTTCGAAATTCAATCACCTTGCCTCCGTTGGCCGGAATGGGGTATTTGTCTCCAAACTGATCGTGAACCAGTCTGGGTTCGGCCAGGTCAATGAGCCGTTCCTCATAGTAGGTTTTCATTTCATCAGAGAGGTCACCAGTGGTCTGCACAGCAAACAGCTGCAAATTCAGGGAATCATAGTTCATACAATCAACTCCTTAAAAAATTTGTATAGGGTGTTTTTCAGAGGTTCAGAAAGAAATTCGCTCTCCGTGCAGCGCCCGTCTTTCCATTTCTTCCCGGTCTTTTCGGCTCATACGCCGCACATCCGGTTTCACCACCGAACCGCTTCTTCCGGAAAGGCCGTTTTCCAAAGGCCTTCCCTGGCGGCTTTGCAGGTTCTCCACCAGTTTTTCCGAAATACTCTGTGCCGTATAGCGGACGGCTTGTTCCAAAATTTCCTGATGGTGAAGGGCTTCAAAAGCGCCCCGCATACTCATGCCCACTTCCAGCAGCCGCAGGAATCGAGGGTCCCGACATTCATTTTCCAGCTTAAATCCGGGATATATGCTTTCCAGCATCCGTCCTTCTTCCAGCCATCCGGCGGCATCGCGTCCCATCCTGCGCTGATTTTCGTCAGTTTCCCGCTTTCGGAGCTCCTGCAAGAATTCCTGCTTTGCCTGTTCCCGGTCAAATTCGGAGAAACCATGATTTTCTTCTCCAGCTGAAGAAGAGGGTACAATAGGAGGGGATTCGGTTACTACACCGCTGTTTTCCATTTCATAACGCTCCTTTCCAAAGTGATTTCAGCAAAGTAGAAAATCTTTGCTGCCAATACTTTACCAAAGCATCCGAAAATTCGCTCCCTACAATCAAAGAAAAATTCCCGGTATGATCTCCAAAAATGGGATAATACCGGGAAATTTTACATATTCAAAAAAATAAAAACTCCCTGTGCAAAACATTACTGTTTGCACAGGGAGAAAAAGCAAGGAGGAATTTATCCAGCCAACTGTTGCAGCAGTTGGGAAGCAATAGGGGCGGCGCAGGCGCTGCCAAATCCGCCTTCTTCTACCACTACTACAAAAGCATAGGGGGTTTCCGGATTGGCACAATAGCCGGCCACCCATCCAGTGTCTTCTTTGTCGCCGCCCACTTCAGCCGTACCGGTTTTGGCACATACCTGAAATTCCGAAGGGAACATATCGCTTCTATAATAGGTTTCCACGTCGCTGCGAAGTAAATTCTGTAAGACTTTTGCGACATTTTCGGGCATCATTCTTTCCCCTTTTTCCACCTTGGCGGTATAATCCCCCAGACCAGAACCATTCATGGAGCTGACCAAATGAGGTTCAACAGGAACTCCGTCATTGGCAATAGCCCCCATAATCCGCATCATATGATAGGGGGTCACCAAAGTGGTATACTGTCCGATACCAGACCAGGCCAAAGCATTTTCGTCTGCTTCAGAAACATCATAGGTGCTGGCCGAAACGACAATCTCGTCCAGCTTTTGCGCTTGGTTAAATCCCATCTCATTAGCTGTTTTGGTCATGGCATCCTTTCCCAAATCCGCAGCCAATTCGGCAAAATAAATATTACAGGAGTTTCCCAAAGCAGCCTCCAGCCCAATTTCGCCATGCTGTCCCATACAGGTGATTTCTTCCCCGTTGATAATCGTCGAACCGGTGCAGGTATAGGTACGGCTGTCCCAATCCGACAAATTTTCAATGGCACAGGCAGAAGTCACGACTTTAAAAGTAGAACCGGGGGTAAAAGAGGAGGAAATGGTTCTATCCAGATAAGCGCCTTTATATTGGTCATTGGTATCAATGTCATCAGGAATATTTTCCGGGTCAAAGGTAGGCGTGCTGGCCTTACAGAGAATATCCCCCGTCGTATAGTCATAAAGGATAACAGCGCCTTTGCGGGAGCCAAGCAGTTCCGTAGCCGTTTCACACAGAGAGCTGTCAATGGTCAGACTAATATTTCCGCCTCCCGATTTTCCGGTAATGGTAGTGACACCGAGAATAGGATTATAACCCACCAATTGGGGGCGATACACCAACTGAACGCCGGTAGAGATATAACCATTTTTGTCCCCAACCGTATGCACTGTGGCTTCGCGAATTCCAGCATCGCTGTTATAAGAACGAACACCATCTTGGCTGCCAACCAAAACTTCCCCATTCCGGTCGCTAATCGTACCGGCCCAAGTCATCTGTCCGCCAGCCACCAAATGCTGATTATACGGCTGCATGGCCCACTCGCCGCCCTGTGTAAAAAGCTCAAACAAGAAAAAGCCCATGCATCCCAAAAAGGCGGCTGTCAGGATATAGAGGATAAAAGAGCGAAAACCGGTTGTTTTCATAAGAAAATCAATCCTTTCTGGTCAAAGCAACAAGCTACTGCCGTTTTCGTTTGCGCACGGCATAAGTTCGTTCATCTGAGGCCTTAATAAAAGCCATCATTCCCCAAACCGAGAGCATACTGGAGCCACCTGCGCTGATAAAAGGCAAAGTCACGCCAGTCAGGGGAATCACATCCAAAGGTCCGAAAATATTCAGCAGAGACTGTACCAGCAAGATTCCAGCAGCAGCACAGGCAGAAATAGAATAAAAGGTTGAACGGCTGCGGGTTACATCACTGCGGACATAAAACACCCACAGAACCACCGATAAAGCGGTAACCAAAGCCAGCAGCAAGCCGAGCTCTTCGGTCATCATACCAAATACCAAATCGCTATTACCGGCAGCAACATTATGGAGATAACCATTTCCAAGGCCGGTACCAAAGAAACCTCCACTGGAGGCATACGTTAGTGTACGGCTTTGCTGGTATCCATAGCTGTCATTGATATGTTCCCATACATGCCGCCACCCCAAAAATCGCGCAGCAGCATAAGGTTTCACTTTTAGGAACATAAATAACCCAATAACAACGGCGGAGCAGGCCAGTGCAATGGTACGGATACTTCCCGAGCGCATAAAGGCAATGATAAGAAATGTTACAAAGAACAGGGCAGCGGAGCCTAAATCCCGCATCAACACCAAACAGACGCCGCAAAGAGCCGTGAGAACAATGAATTCAGTCAGGTTTCGTGTGGTTTGCAGCTTGTCCAACGTAGCGGCGCCGGCAAAAATAAACACGATTTTGGCCAGTTCCGATGGCTGAATACTGACAGGTCCCAAAAAAATCCAGTTTTTTGAGCCGTTGATAGAGGTACCAATCACCAGCGTAACCGCCAACAGTCCAACGGCACACAGTGCCAAAGGAAAGCGCCATTTTGTAACTCTTTCCAAGTCACCCATAAACCAGATTAACAGGGAAAAAATAATAATGCCGCCAAACAGAGCTACCAGTTGAGTAATGGAAGTAGAAATACTGTCTCCGGCCAGCAGGAATATACCGATTCCACTGAATAAAAGGGCAACGGTTTCCACTTCGAAACTAACCCGTCCAAGCCCCTTCATGGAAAAAAGATAAAAAGAAATATCCACTACCAATAAAGCACCAAACAGGAGCAGGGGAATAAAAGAAAATATTTTTCCTTCTTCAATAGGTGCAAAGCAGCACTGTATGGCCATGAGAAGTTGCACGAAAATGGTCAGAAAAAACAGACTCAATGGGGAAGCCGCGTGTTTTCCCTCCCGGCGGAAAAATCGTCTTTTATGCAAATCAGTTTCCGTAGTTTGGCGAAATCGGAGTACCGAGCTTCCCATTGCAACCGTATCTCCGGGATACAGAGGGAATCTTTCAGAAGGTTTCAGTTTTTTTCCATTGACAAAAGTTCCGGCTTTGGAATAGGTATCAATGACAAACCATCCCTGCTCGCGGCGCATTAAAACAGCGTGGTCACGGGACATAGTCGCATCTGGCAGCGAAACATCGCAGCTTCTGCTTCGGCCAATGGAATTCTCCCAATATAAAACGGGGAATTTAGCATGGGTAGTGACTTCCTCCAGCATCATGACCGGAGCTTGGGGCCTGCGCCCGATTTTTACAGACCGATAGCACTGGATTACTACAATCAATGCGACCAAAGGGACAACGACCCGAAGGGCATACAAAAAGACATAGAGTGCCTGGTAACCGATTGATTCAAAAAAAGCGGAAAAATCCGGCACAGGGAATCATCTCCTTTATTTGGGGAAAGAGATTTCCGCCAATACTTATGTGGATATTATAGCATGTTCTGACAAAGAAAAGTAAATAAATTGCAAAGGTTACAAAAATGACGGGTTCGCGCCAAGGTCTATTCACAAATGACAAATAAATAAAACACAGCCGCCCGGTCATATTTTGTCCGGTGCGGCTGTATGAAATACAAAGGGGGCAAGGAAACCATTCTGTTCCATCATCAGGCAGTCTCAATAGAGCTGGCCTGCTGCAATCCAAACTTCTGTACGGCTTCTTCCCTCATTTTATATTTAAGAATTTTTCCAGCGGCGTTCATAGGGAAGCTGTCCACAAAATCCACATACCGCGGCGTTTTGTGCTTGGCCATATGGCTGGAAACAAACTCTTTCAGTTCCTCTTCCGTCATGGATTCGCCGGGCTTCAGAATCACGCAGGCGGCAATTTCTTCTCCATAGTCTTTATCCGGTACGCCGATAACCTGAACATCCGACACTTTTGGGTGGGTATAGATAAAGTCCTCAATTTCTTTTGGATAAATATTTTCGCCTCCGCGGATAATCATATCTTTGATACGGCCTGTAATTTTATAGTTTCCGTTTTCGTCCCGACGGGCCAAATCACCGGTATGGAGCCAGCCATCCTCGTCAATAGCAGCCGCTGTGGCTTCAGGCATTTTATAATAGCCCTTCATAATATTATATCCCCGAGCCACAAACTCACCGTCTACATTGTCGGGCAGGTCCTTGCCAGTCTCTGGGTCCACAATTTTACACTCCACGCCGAACATGGCGCCGCCCACGGTATTCACCCGAGTTTCAATGGAATCGGTAGTTTTACTCATGGTGCAGCCAGGGGAAGCCTCCGTCTGGCCGTACGTAATGCAAATCTCCGACATATGCATTTTTTCGATGACTTCCCGCATGACCTTAATGGGGCAGGGGCTGCCGGCCATAATACCGGTACGCATATAACTGAAGTCCGTTTTTGGAAAATCTTCATGGCCCAACATGGCAATAAACATGGTGGGCACTCCGTGGAAGGCCGTAATTTTTTCCTGATTGATACAGGCAAGCCCTTTTCTGGGGGAGAAAGCAGGAATAGGGCTCATAGTAGTACCGTGGGTCATGGAAGCGGTCATGGCCAACACCATACCGAAGCAGTGGAACATAGGTACCTGAATCATCATTCGGTCAGCCGTGGAGAGGTCCATACAGTCCCCGATAGCCTTGCCGTTGTTTACCACGTTGTAATGGGTGAGCATAACCCCCTTGGGGAAACCGGTGGTACCGGAAGTATATTGCATATTACACACGTCGTTTTTGTCAATAGCAGCGGCCCGGCGATATACTTCTTCCACAGGGACTTTTTCCGAAACTGCCAGAGCTTCTTCCCAAGTCCAGCAACCCTTTTGGCTGGATTCGCAGGTAATGATATTCCGTAAAAATGGCAATTTTTTGCTGTGAAGAGGATGTCCTTTTTTTAGGGTTTCCAGTTCCGGGCACAATTCTTTAATAATAGCGATATAGTCAGAATCCTTATAGCCATCCACCATAACCAGAGTATGCGTGTCAGACTGGCGAAGCAGATATTCTGCTTCATGAATTTTATAGGCAGTGTTTACGGTTACCAGAACAGCGCCGATTTTAGTAGTGGCCCAGAAGGTGATATACCACTGAGGTACATTGGTGGCCCAGATAGCCACATGGTCGCCGGGACGAACGCCCATAGCAATCAGAGAACGGGCAAAAGTATCCACATCATCCCGGAACTCAGAATAAGTGCGTGTATAATCAAGGGTGGTGTACCGGAAGGCATACTGGTCGGGGAATTCCTCTACCATCCTGTCCAGCACCTGTGGGAAGGTCAAATCAATCAGATGCTCCTTGGGCCACACATATTTGCCGGTTTTGGCGTTATTATCATATAGCCGGCGGATGTCCTCCGGACGGTCCATATACTGCTCCATAAAGTTGGCAAAGTGAGGGAATACAATACCCGGGTCACTTAAATCGGGGGCATAGCGTTTGAGCCATTCCAGCGATACATATCCCTCGTAGTTAATGGAACGCAATGCTCTCATCATGGCATCCATGGGAAGGTCGCCTTCTCCCATAATTTTATAGACAGTCTTTCCGTTTTCCACAACGGAATCCTTCACATGAGTATATTTAATATAAGCGCCCAGATTCTGTACAGTGGTTTCGGGAGATTCTCCGGCATAGCGATAGGGATGGTGTAAATCCCACAATGCGCCGATATTATCGCTTTCAATTTGATTCAGCAACTCACGTAGTCTTGCAGTATCAGCATATACCCCATTCGTTTCCACCAGTAAAGTAACGTTGTGCTGTTCTGCATAGGGAATCAGTTGCTGTAGAGTATGTAACACCAGCGTATCATCCACTTCTCCGTCAGGAGCAGCAGTCAAATCACCTAAAATTCTAATATAGGGAGTGTGCAGTTTTGCAGCCAAATCAATATACCGGCGCAATTCCTCCAAGGTTTCCTGTGTTTTTTCGGGAAATTTCAACGCGCATCCCGAAGACAGGCAACAAATCTCCAAATGTTTTTGGCGCAGCAGTTCAATGGTTTTTGGCAGATTTTCCGGCCGGAAAGGACGGGCATTGATAGAAAAAATATTGTCTCCCAAACCGCGCATTTCAATTCCGGAAAAGCCAAAATCTTTGGCCATAGAATAGATATCGGCCCAGTCAAAATCCGGGCAACCCAAAGTAGAAAAAGCCAATTTCATATTGTAAAATCCTCCTTACTCAATTCATAGGGACAATCCCAAGAAAAAAGCTTCCATCTTCCGATATTTAAAGATGGAAGCAACCTGTTAGAAAACATGTGGATAGTTTTACGTCTCACATATCTTGCCGCATAGAGGAAAAAAGTAATAATATCTTAAATATATCATGACTTTGTATGATTGTAAAGGGAGATTGAGGTTAATTTTCATACAAAAAAGAGAATGCTTGTCAAATTTTATGACAAATTATAAAGCATATATTTACTATAACACAAAAGGGCACAGCGTATGCTGTGCCCTTTTGCTGTTCAGGTAATAGAAACTTTCAACCCAAACAAGAGGAAATGAAAAATACTACTCATCACTGTGGGCCGGATGAGAGCATGGTTATACTTAGAGCATCTTCTTCAGCTCATCGGCAACAAACTGAACCTTAGGTCCAATTACAATCTGAACGCTGTTTTTGCCGGGACGAATGACGCCAGCAACACCTGCGCTCTTAATCTTCTTTTCATCCACCAGCAGGCGATCCTTGACCTCCATGCGCAGGCGGGTGATGCAGTTGTCGGCAGAAGTAATATTGTCCTTGCCACCCAGACCTTCCAGAACGATTCTGGCAATCTCGGTATAGTTGTCGTTAGCCAGTGTGACTTTCATTTCAGCATCGGTATCATCGTCATCCTCACGACCAGGGGTCTTGAGATCCAGAGCCTGAATGGCCACGCGGAACACAATGTAGAAGATAACAGCGGTTACCAGACCGATGGGAATCAGCAGCAGGCCGCCCATAGCATTGGGAGCCTTGAAGCTAAAGAACCAGTCAACGAAACCAGCGGAGAACCAGAAGCCCGCACGGAAGGGGAAGAGAACGGTGATGCCAGCAACAATGCCGCACATAAGAGCATAAATCACATACAGGACAGGAGCCAGGAACATGAAGGAGAACTCCAAGGGTTCCGTAACGCCGGTGAAGAATGCGCACAGTGCACCGGAGAACAGCAGACCAGCAGCAACCTTCTTCTTGTTGGACTTTGCAGTGTGATACATAGCCAGAGCAGCTGCAGGCAGACCGAACATCATGACCGGGAAGAAACCGGACATATACATACCGGCCTCGCCAGGCTGCAGGCCTTCAGCAGAAGCGGTGCCCCAGAAACGAGCGATATCGTTGATGCCAGCCACATCAAACCAGAACACGGAGTTCAGAGCATGGTGCAGACCAACCGGAATGAGCAGACGATTCAGGAAAGTATAGATACCTACACCGACTGCACCCAAGCTCATAATGGCTTCGCCCAGATTGATCAGCAGGCCATAGATAAAGGGCCATGCAAAGAACAGGATAATGTCTACAATCAAAGTCATCAAAGCGGCCATAATGGCAACGCAGCGTTTGCCGCTGAAGAAAGCCAAGGCATCGGGCAGCTTTGTATCCTTAAATTTGTTGTAGCAGAAAGCACCGATAAGGCCGCTAACGATACCGATAAACTGGTTGTTGATCTTTCCGAAAGCAGCGTTGGCTTCCGCACCGGTGAGCACGCTCACTACAGCGGAAGAAAGGATGGTCTGAGTCATCAACCAGGAAACCAGACCGGCGAGAGCAGAGGTACCGTCCTGATCTTTGGACATACCAACAGCAACACCAATTGCGAACAGGATAGCCATGTTGTCGATAATGGCGCCGCCTGCTTTTACCAGGAAGAAAGCGACGACATTAGGATCGCCCAAACCGCTCATAACGTTTTGGTCAATCCAATATCCAATACCCATCAGGATACCGGCGGCGGGGAGACAGGCAACGGGCAGCATCAAGGATTTGCCCAGTCTCTGCAAGGTTTTCATCATAACAGAATTCCTCCTCTGTTTTAAAATTTTATTAAACTGCCGGCCCACAGCAGCTTTTGCTAAGTAAAGGGGTTAGGCGAAAAAAGCTTTTATTTTTCCAGTACCAGAATCTTTTCTCCGGTTTCCACATCTTTCCCAGTAACGGGCGTAATGGCAGAGTAATCATCAGAATTACAAATCACAATAGGAGTGATTAAATCATATCCGGCATTGCGGATGCCTTCCGCGTCGAATTCAATCAGAAGTTGTCCAGATTTTACTTTGTCGCCATTTTTGGCAAACACTTTAAAGAACTGGCCCTTAAGGTTTACAGTTTCCAGTCCGACATGAATCAGGATTTCGGCACCGTCATCGGATGTCATACTAACGGCATGACCGGTATCAAACATCATATCAATGGTAGCATCACAGGGAGCCACAATCTGATTTCCAGAAGGACGAACGGCCACTCCTTTGCCTAAAATTTCTTGGCTGAAAGTGGGGTCACTCACCTCGCTGAGAGGCACAGCGCTGCCTTTAACGGGGGCCAAAAGCTCAATCCCGGAAGGCTTAAAAAGATTTTTAAAAAACCCCATTCAGAATCACTCCTTTTTCTTATTCACATAATGGATATGAATGGCAAGATAGGCAATCGTCTCTTCCGAAACGCAGTAGAGCCCCTGTTCTTCCAAATATACCGCCACCCGTTCAGCACAGGCATATTCCTGTGGAAACAGGGAGCGTAAAATCTGATTCAACTGGTCGTCATTACTGGTTTCAGCCGCTTCAGAGAAAGCTTGAAGCACCATAAATTTAAGATGGTACAGGAATTCATCATATCGGCAAGAGTTTTTATTGATACAAATGCCAGGATACGCCTCAATCATTTCCAAAACTCCCTGTGTGGTATGGGTCAATCGAACAATCCGACTGATGGAAGTATCATATTCCGCGTTGGCAATATGTAAAGCAATATTAGCAGCTTCCGCAATGGGAAGAGACGTACCGAGCTCCGAAGAAATACGCTCAAGAGCATATTGTCCCACCGAGTACTCCTGCGGATAAAACAGACGGACTTCGTTCAAAAGGACATCTTCAAAAACCATCCCTTGCTGATGGCGGAGCACGGCGAACTTAATATGATCCGTCAGGGTAACATAGATATTTTCATTAAGACGTTTATTCAAAACCGTGCGGGCATATTCGATAATCTCAGCCGACACTTCAATATATTCAATGGGCAAAGACGAAAAAAGGGCTTTTAGTTTATCGGTCTCCCTTTGATTTTCCATTCGAAAGACTTTTTCCACTTGGTTATCGGGAATATTGGGGGAGCCTTTGGCATGAAAACCAAGCCCCTTTCCCATGACAATCACTTCTTGACCATCCTTGTCCAGGCAGCTAACGATGTTATTATTGATGACCTTTAGAATCTGCATATGCCCCTCCGAAACAGGGCCAAACCATAAACCGAGGCCCTGAATAAAGGAAATCTTCCCAGATACAGCACACGAAAACGCCGGGAACCCGGGATTTCGAGGAAAAGAAAGCCTAAAAAATCAAAAAACCAAATTCCCAAAAAAGCAGCTAAATATAGCTGATATGGAAATTTGGTTTTGCCTGCCGTACAGTAACAATCCAACACATCGGGTATTAAGTTGTCTCTATTATAGTACATGTTGCAAATAGTGTCAATATATTTTTTCAAATCTTTTTGTTTTTGTATATTTTGTCCTGTTTTCTTTGGCAACTTTCCATAAATATCCCGATGAAATCGATTTTTTCTTCCTTATTCGGCATAAAAAATTCATATTTTCTCCATATTTCACAATTTTGCAAATTTGGTCAGGAAAACTTCATAAGGGCATTATGGAAAAAAAACATAGAAACAATTGATTTTTAAAAATTCATCTGTTAAGATAGGATGAAATTTATTCTCCCATCTCATCGGAGATGGAAAGTGAGGGATTTATATATGTATCCATATCAGGATTCAAACAGGAGTATCGACGAGCGTGTAGAAGATTTGCTGCAGCGCATGACACTGGAAGAAAAGATTATGCAGACAGACCAGCACGCTGCTTATTATTTTTCGGACAACGATGCTGATGGTTTTGTAAAAGAGCTGCACCTAGAAAAACTGGACGAACTGTTTCATGGAAACAGCGTGGGCAGTATCCAGCTGCGTGGTTGTACGGCAGCACAGGCAAATGAGATTCAGCGTTACGCGGTGGAAAAGACGCGGCTGGGAATTCCGTTCCTGTTCAGTGAAGAGGCGCTGCATGGATTTATGTCCAAAGATGCCACTTGCTTCCCTCAGCAGATTGGACTTGCCGCAACCTTTCACCCGGAACTGGGATATGAAATGGGACGCTGTATCGCAACAGAGGCTTATGTCTGCGGTGTTCGGGAAACCTTCAGCCCGGTAATGGATTTGATTCGTGACCCCCGTTATGGCCGTGGAGAGGAATCTTATGGTGAGGATGTTCACCTGTGCGCTGAGTTTGCCCGGGAAACAGTTCGGGGCCTGCAGGGCGATTCCCTGAAAGACCCGGATACGGTAGCAGCAGAGCCCAAGCACTATGTGGGCTACGGCAATCCGGTTGCCGGTCTGAACTGTGCTCCCTCCACCATGGGCCGTCATGAGGTGTTTGCTCAGTGTATGCCGGTGTTTGAGGAAGCTTTTGTTGAGGGCGGCGCTGTCAACGCCATGTGCTCCTATAATGCTATTGACGGAATTCCTGTATCCATGGACCATGAAATCCTGACAGATGTACTGCGCGGACAGTTTGGAATGCCCGGTTTTGTCCGTTCCGATATGACTGCTGTGGTGCGTCTGAACGACTGGCACTTTGTTGCCCCCACCCGCAAGGAGGCCATTCGTCTCGGTGTAGAAGCTGGCGTAGATTTACAGCTGTTTGACTATCCTCACGATGAATGGTGCAACAGTCTGGCAGAACTGATTCGGGACGGCGAGATGAAGGAAGAAGTACTGGATGAAGCCTGTCGCCGAATTCTGCGGGTCAAGTTTATGCTGGGCCTTTTTGAAAATCCCTATGTAGAGGAAGGACGGGAAAAGAGCACTCTGCGTTGTCAGGCACACAAGGATGTGGCCCTGCGTATTGCAAGGGAGTCCATTTGCCTGCTGAAAAATGATCAGAACCTGCTGCCTCTTTCCAAGGATTTGAAGACCATAGCAGTATTGGGACCTGCTGCAGACGAGCCGGCATTGGGTGACTATACGGCTCATCCTGACCGCAGCCACAGCATTACGGTGTTGGATGGCATCCGTGCAGCAGTTTCCCCCGAAACGGAAGTGCTCTATGAACACGGCTGCAACTTCCTGGGCGACACCATTCACGCTTTTGACCAGGGCTACTTGGTGGCAGAAGACGGAAAAATGGGTCTTACCGGCCGTTATTACAACAACCGCACCTTCTCCGGGGAACCGGTCGCTGTGCGGAATGATTTGATGATTAACTTTAACTGGATTTACACCAGTCCCCATCCGGCTGTTGACAGCAACTGCTTCAGCGTAGTGTGGACCGGCGCTGTAAAAATGCCTTATGATCTGGATGGATGTATTGGTCTGAGCAGCCAGGACAGCATGCGCCTGTATATTGATGGGGAATTGCTGATTGATGGCTGGGGAGAAGGAAAAAATTCCAGCCAGCTTTTGCCTTTCCATTTTGAAAAGGGAAAAACTTATGATGTGCGTATTGAATATACCAACGATATGCGCGGTGCTCGTGTTATCTTCGGCTATAACAGCGGTATGGAGGATTACACCAAAGCACTGGAAACAGCCCGCCGTGCAGATGTGGCTGTTGTCTGTTTGGGTGATAACGAGGAAACTTCCGGTGAAAACTTCGACCGCGTCAGCTTGGATCTGCCCGGAAGCCAGCTTGATTTTCTGAAAGCTGTCTATGAGACCGGCACACCGGTGGTTCTGGTCATTCAGGGCGGCCGTCCGGTTACAGCCAACTGGGAACAGGCTCACATTCCGGCAATTTTGGAAGCATGGTTCCCCGGCGAACAAGGCGGTACAGCCATTGCCGAAACTCTCTTTGGCGACAACAATCCTTCGGGACGTTTGCCCATCACTTTCCCCCGTTCTGTGGGACAGATTCCCTGCCATTACAGCCGTCTCCCCGGCGGTGGCTGGCGCTATGTGGAAATGGACTGGATGCCCCTTTATCCCTTTGGATATGGTCTTTCTTACACCCGGTTCCATCATGATAACCTGAGTCTTTCCGCCGAGACCATTCAGCCTGGCGAGCCGCTGGAGGTTTCGTTTGACGTAACAAACATTGGCGACTGTGCCGGTACCGATGTGCCGCAGGTTTATATCCGTGACTGCTTCAGCTCTACTGTGAAACCGGTTCGGGAATTGGCGGCCTTCACTCGGGTCTCCTTGCAGCCCGGTGAGACCCGCCGCGTGACGGTAACGGTTTCTCCCCGCCGGATGCGTACCCTTGGCCCGGATTATGTATGGCGTGTGGAGCCCGGCGATTTTCAGATTATGGTCGGCAGCAATGCGGCTGATATGTCTTTGGAAAGCCGGTTCTCTGTTGAAGAAAAAGCGTAATCATCATTGATTCGTTGATACAAAAAAGCCCGTTTTCAAATTGAGAAAACGGGCTTTTTATTTGTATGTATAAAGTAATGATGGTTCAGACAAATAGAAATTATAACAAAGTATCCAAATGGAGTTCAAAAAGAAGGTCGTCTGTCTGTTGGATAGTCAATTTTTGACGCAGAGCAAAAACGATAACGCTGTCTCTCCGATCCCGGGGATAAAGTTCCCGAACCATTCCCATTCTCAATAAACGCTGGGTTTCCACAACAGGGAGAGGGAACCCAAAAGCTAACGCCAGCAGTTTATCTCGATTGGGATGTTTGGTTCCTGCAAAAATTTGATAAGCGTAAATCTGGTTTAAACCAGAACGCCGAATGACATCGTTCTTTTTAACGCTTTTCGTCTGTAGAAGCCCGGATAAATATTCATGAAGAGGGACTTCCAAAAACTCACCACTGTTTTTATCAAGATATTCTTCAATATTCTCCTCTGCGGAAAGCATCTGCATAAGTTCTTGGGTGGATTTTTCCATGCAACGTTTCCTCCTTGTGAAAAATAGAGTGAAATGGTACAATATAAAGAATATCATGGGGAAACTTGCGAATCAAGAGGGGATTTGTATGGAATGGAAAGAGCAATATGATATTTACCGGGCCATACATGAAAGCAATAAAAGCGCTGTATTTACCGGATGGGACAAAAAGGAGAGCCGGGAGGTTATCATACGGGTTTTATATCATTCGGATGGAAACGGATATCGACTGCTGCAGCAAGCAGAAACTTGTGAAGGAATTCCCCAAATTTATAGCATTATCCAAGACGGGGACGACACGATTGTAGTAGAAGAGAAAATACAGGGCAGGACATTGGAAGAGCGGATGAAGGAAAATCCAGTTTTTTCCCGGGAAGAAATTTTGTACATTTTCAAATGGCTGCTGACAGCACTGTCAACCCTTCATCAAAAAGGAATTATCCATCGCGACATCAAGCCATCAAATGTCATGCTGTCCGACTGCCGCGCCGTACTGATTGATTTTGATGCAGCCAGACAGTACCGTGAAAATGATAATAGCAGGGATACGGTTTGCCTGGGTACACAGGGATATGCACCGCCGGAACAATATGGATTTTCCCAAACAGACCAACGTTCAGATATATATTCGTTAGGTGTGTTAATAAAGGAAATCAGTTCCCATACGCCAGAATTTGGATTGGCGCCGGTATTAAGTAAATGTACGGCTTTTTCGCCAGATGAACGATACCCGTCTGTTCAGGCATTGCGCAATGATTTGCAGAAAAGAGGGTTTCTTACTGAACCGGTAGTAGTCCCAGTGAAAAGACCAAGTAGGCAGGACGGAATTCGGTATCTTCAAAAGGGCGTTAAGATTTTAAAGATATGCGCAGGAATTTTCTATTTGCTGATGACGGCTATTTTGTTGACTCCTATGGATTTTGAAGTAACAGTATCGGATTATTTGTTTTCAAAACTTGTATATTTGCAGATTCCGTTGTTTCCTGCCGTCCTCACATTCAACTGGTTTCATATCTGGCAAAGGTTCCCGTTACTGCGCAAAAAATCGCCTATTTATAAAATTACAGGGCTTCTCTTATATGGACTTGTTTTTGTGGTAGTAATCGTGGCGCTTAATGCTATGGCATTTCAGTTTTACTCCCCTAAAGCACTGGAAATTCTGCAAAGCCGGTAACAGATTTTATTAAGCTGTCAGCATAGTACAAAAAAATCGAGTCGGAGTATAATACTTCTCAAAGAATCCAGTTTTGGATAGAGAAGGAGACGCGGAGAATATGGATAACGAGGGTCAGGCAAAAGTAAAAAAGCCAATCTGGAAACGCTGGTGGTTCTGGCTGGTGGTAGTAGTGGTAGTTATCGGAATTGTAGGAGCTTCTACAGGCGGAAACCAGGAGGAAAAGAATTCTGTCCAAACGTCAAGTGCTTCTACAGGGGATAACAATGCCGATGCCGAAAAGGAAGAATCGGCGGAAGAGGCCATCAAAGTAACTGCTCAAGAGCTACTGGAAGCTTATGACGAAAACGGTGTGGCAGCAGATAAACAGTATAAAGGGAAAGAACTGCAAGTCACAGGAACGGTTGGAAGTATCGGAACGGATATTTTAGACGATGCTTATATTACTCTTGAAAATGAAGAAGACGAGTATGCGGTTATTAGCGTACAGTGCTATTTCGAAAAATCTGAAGAAGATAGCATTGCCTCGCTAAAAGCGGGAGATAAAGTGACTGTGACAGGGGTTTGTGACGGAAATAATCTGAATATAGTATTAAAAAAATGTCATGTAGTTTCCTGAAAAGTATTTCTGGATACTAAAATATGGCCGAGATAGGGAAAATATTTTAACCGAAAGAGGGTTTTGGAATCCATTTTCCAAAATCCTCTTTATTTTTGGAAATTAAATTAAAAAATTGCATAAAATTATACAAGCATATTTGTATAAATAAACGTACTTGTTCAAAACATAATGTTTTTTTACTATTAAATATGGTTTTTTATATAGTTTTTTACAAGATGATGTGATTAAATGGTTGTAGAGAAAGTGTGGGAAGGGTCTTTTTCCAGCACATAAAGTGTATTGGGGAGAAGAAGGGTTATGATGTCTGCCGTGCCCCACATGGTTGTTTAAGGTTTAAGAAAGGAAAGTGAAAGATGAAACACATGAAAAAGCGCATCCTCGCCTGCTTGCTGGCAGGCGCGCTGACTGTGAGCACCTTTGCCACAGCAGGCGCACCTGTTGCATCAGCCGCCGGGGCAACTCTTGGCTACTGGCCGGAACCGCTTCCGGTTGCCAACCAGTTCTACTATCAGAACGAAAGCCTGCAGCCTTATGGCTCCTGCTTCCAGATCGACGAACTGAAGAAGTGGAGCCCGGACAATGACCCGGATGCCCGTTACAATCGCGGCGCTGTCGAACTTCGTGACCGCTGGATGGGCCCCAATGTAAACCCATTAGCTTCTCGCGATGCAACGGTTATGCCGCTGGCCATGGCAAATGCTCGTGCCAGTGAAGCTCCGTCTCAGGGCGGAGACGGTGACTTCGTCTATGCATTTAACTATTTCCAGTATGTTGATACCTTTAACTTCTGGGGCGGTTCTTCCGGTGAAGGCCCCATTGCAATTCCTTCTCCCGAACTGATTGACTCTGCACACCGCAATGGTTCCCGCGTTACCGGTACCATCTTCCTGCCTTGGGGCGACAGTACCTTTGGCAACCAGTTTGTTTCCGAAATGCTGGAAAAGGACGCCAACGGCAACTACATTGCAGCAGACAAACTGATTGAAATTGCTCAGTACTATGGATTCGACGGATATATTTTCAATGCTGAATCCGGCACCGGAATCCCCGGCTTCAAAGATTTCCTCGCTTATATTCAGCGGAATAAGCCCGATGATTTCACAATTTCTTGGTATAATGGCTCTGGTTCCGTCAGCTCCAGCAGCATTCAGAGTTGGATGCAGGATGGCGATACCCGCATCACCGATGAATGGTGGCTGGATATGGGCGGCAGCAGCGAATACAGTGTGAATGGCTCGGTTGCTGCAGCTCAGGAGACCGGCGTCAGCCAGTGGAATATCCACTCCACTTGGGAATATTGGCCCATGTCCGGTTTGGCCAGCACCAAGGGCGGCGATTACCACACCCGTTTGGATGAGAATGGAATGCTGAAGATTTCTCTGGGGATTTTGGCTCCTACCGTTACCCTGACCCAGGCTTCCAGCTCCGATGACTTTATCAATGTGCAGGATTCCAAACTGTGGGTTGGTCCTACATTTGATCCTTCTTCTACTTATCGTCCGACCAATGAGTTCTGTGGTTTCGCAAGTTTGATTGCTGACCAGACTCCTGTTATTGGTACTGACTTTGTCACGAACTTCACTACCGGCAATGGTTACAAGTTCTATGAGAACGGCGTTGCCACCGGTAAAGAAGACGGCTGGTACAACCGTTCTTTGACCGATGTCCTGCCTACCTGGCGCTGGATTATCGATTCTGAAGGCGAAAAGCTGTCCGCAAAGATTGACTTTGATGATGCATGGTGGGGCGGCACCTCTATGAAGGTGTATGGCAACATGGATGCTGATAAGTCCAATCACATTAAACTGTACAGCGCACAGCTCGATATTACTGATAACACAGAATTTGAAATTGTTTATAAGACTCCGGTTTCTGGTGTCAATATGGAGCTGGGTCTGTGCTTCGGCGATGACTATTCCGATGAGAACTTCAAGTTCTATCCGGTAGAAGTCACTTCTAATGGAGAGTGGAATACTGCAAAGGTAGATCTGTCCGGCGATGCTGGCAAGCGTGCTATTGCAATCTCCCTGCGGTTCAATGCTCCGGAAGGTGTTTCCGATTACTCCATGAACGTAGGCCGTATGGCATTTACCACCAATGATAAGGCTCCTGCAACTGTTTCCAATGTTACGCTGGATGAAGTGATTTATCCGGATGACGAAACCATGCAGGCTCGTATTTATTGGGACGATGCCGATGATGCTTTCCTGTATATGATCCATCGCGTGCTGCCCGATGGCAAACGTGAGTTTGTGGGCGCAACTCCCAGCGATGCTTTCTATCTGGGCGAGTACAGCCGTCTGGATAATGAAGATGCTGCTACATTTGAAATCACTCCTTACACCGAGAATGGCGTAGCAGGTACTGCCACTACCTTCTCCATTGCATGGCCTGATGTAGCTGCTGATTCCTTTGATCATATCCCCGCTATGGGTGAAAACCTGGCCTTGGGTCAGCCTGCTGTTTCCAGTGTCGGCTGCGTAGCCGATGGTCCTGTTGACAAAATCAATGACGGTGTTATCCCCAACAGTAAGTGGTGCTCCACTTTCCCCTATGGCTATGCCGTTATCGATTTGGGCGAAGAGAAAGATATTTCCAGATGGGTTGTATATCATGCAAATGCTCGTGGTGCTGGTGAAGGCGTGGATATGAACACCGTTGCCTTTGATTTCCAGTATGCACCTGATGACGGACAGCCCTTGCTGACCGGCGATGATGATGCAAGCAGAAATCGCGTGAAGAACATGCAGTTTACGGTGGCTGATTCTGTAACTGGCAACAAGCAGAATGTTACCGACCGTAACCTGGACAAGCCCATTAAGGCCCGTTATATCAAGCTGAATGTTACCGATAGTGATAACAGTGCTTGGAGTGCAATCCGTATTTACGAGTTCCAGGTATATGAGGAGCCCGGCGTTCTGTCCGTGTCCGCACCTTCTGTACCGCTGGCCCGTAATGTAACCGTTCACAACAATGAAGGCGCAACCGATACGGTTGTAGTTGACAATGTAGGTATGCTGTATACCTCCGGTTCTTATGGCGATAAGAACGGTGTCTTCAGTGAGAATACCGGTGTTGTCAAGCTGTATGACAGCCTGACCGCTGAAGAGCCCATTGCACAGGTAAAGGCAACCCAGCCTGATGAATCCTATAAGCAGCGTTCTGTGGGTATTGCCCAGTTTGAAAATCTGAACCTGAATCCCGAAGGCGGCCGCCTGTTCTATGAGATTCTGGACGAATCCGGCGGAGAAGTTCTTCACAGTGCCCGTTACAGCGTGGAATATGCTCCGGAGACCGGCGATACCATTGCTGAACCGAAGGCAGAGCTGAAGGGCTCTATCCGTGGCTCTCAGTTGACCGAGGTTGTAAGTGCTTCCAGCCAGTATGGCACTGCTCGTCAGCGCTATGGCGTTCTGACTCTAAGCGATCTGCCCAAGAATGCAGAAGTTACCGTTTATGAGTCTGCTGATGCTAATAAGCCTATTCTGCACTCTAACCGCGCAGAAGACGGTACAGTAACTATTTCCGGCGTACCGCTGAATCCCGCAGGTGGAACCGTTTATTATGAAGTCAATGTGTCCGGCAGACCGACCTCCGAACGGTTTACCGTAGCATATGACGACCCGATGGCTTTGACCGCAGACCTGAGCGGCCTGCAGGAACTGATCGACCGCTGCGAAGTGAAGACTGAAGAAGACAGCACTTCCGCAACTTGGCCGGCATTTAATGAAGCCCTGACTGCAGCAAAGGCTGTTGAGGCAGGCGTTGACACTGCAACTGCAGAGGCAGCTCGTACTGCATTGGCAGAAGCATATGCAAACCTGCGCGGCAAGGCTGATACCCAGCGCGTCAGCGAGCTGGCAGAAGAATATGCAGCAAAATATGCAGAAGAAAACTACACGGCATCCAGCTATACCCGCTTTATGGAGCAGGTAGAAGCAGTGAGAGCCATGGTGAAATCTGGAGACGTGGATCGTCTGCAGGTAGAAAAGGCAGAAGTTGCTCTGGATGAATCTGTGCGTGGCTTGGTAGAAAATAGCGGAGCAACCGTAACAAGTGTAAGTGTTGATCCTGCAAATGTCGCATTGGGACGCGGCGCAACTCAGAAGTTTACAGCAGCCGTAACCGGTGAGAATGATCCCACTCAGTCCGTGACTTGGAAGGTGGAAGGCGCTGAGAGTGCTAAGACCAGCATCAAGGCAGACGGCACCTTGAAGATTTCTGTGGAAGAAACCGCCAAGACCCTGACTGTAACTGCGACCTCCAAGCTGGATGAAACTAAGTCCGCAAGTGCAACGGTAACCGTAACAGACGAAATTGTTGCACCTGATATTACCGTTACTATCGATCCCGCCGAGTTGGTAGTAGATGCTAACCCCGGCCAGAAGGGTCAGTTTACCGCCATCGTGGAAGGCGCCGAAGATGAGACCGTTACTTGGAATATTTCCGGCAACACCAGCGATGAGACCCTGATTACCAATGGTCAGCTGTTCCTGG
>OBYM01000399.1_pt1 | contig 24698 bp, 24 predicted proteins | sample 1538191 | NCBI WGS metagenome assembly OBYM01 (sample SAMEA2580165, study PRJEB22360) | human gut metagenome | biome: human gut; feature: human-associated habitat; material: faeces | place: Denmark | collected 2008/2010 | reverse complement strand
TTTTGTGCTGCTCTACCAAACCCAGGCGGGGCCGGGGGGTTAGCCGTTATCGATGCCGTGCTCGGCGCAGAACGGCTGCGAGCGCAGGACGAAGCGCAGGGTGTTCATGGCGCTGCGCAATATCTCGGCGCGGGTGATTCCGTCGGGCTTGCCGAGGCTTTCGAGCAGAGAGGGATCATATTTCGCCTTGCGCGAACCCGCTCCCGCTCCGGGCATGAGCACATCTATCTGACCGCGCACGCGGTAGGCGTTGTTGCGAAGCGCAGGAAAATCCGGATCCTTGCAGCCGCGCATCCACCAGTCGGTCATAACACAGCCGTCGTAGTCCCATTCGCCGCGCAGAATCTGCGTGCAGGTGCCGTAATGATAGTGCCCCCAGACGCCGTTTATCTTGTTATAAGAGGTCATGATATTAAACGGGCGCGCGGTTTTGACGCATATCTCAAAGCCCTTTAAATATATTTCGCGCAGCGCTCTCTCCGAGACGCGGGAATCGTTATATATTCGCAGAGTCTCCTGATTGTTGCAGGCGAAATGCTTCGGGCAGGCGGAGACACCCTGCGACTGCACGCCGCGCACGACCGCCGCGCCCATGGTTCCGCTGAGCAGCGGATCCTCCGAAAAATATTCAAAGTTTCTGCCGCAGAGCGGGTCTCTGTGGATATTCATGCCCGGAGCGAGCAGAACATCGGAGCCTTTTCGTACCATCTCCGCACCCTCAACGGAATAGAGCTCACGAACCAACTGCTGATTCCATGTGCTCGCAAGCAGCGTGCCTATAGGCAGGAGCGACGCATAGGAATGAAGTCTTATGCCGGACGGACCGTCCGTTGCGGTGACGGGTGGCACGCCTTTTTCGCGCAGGGATTCAAGTATTCCGCCGTAGACCGCGGCATTGCCGGGCGTACCGAGCTTGCTGTTCATGACATAGTCGCCGCGGCAGAGCGCCTCAAGCTCGATATCCTCAAGCTGCGCCGCAAAGCCCGCCAAGGTCGCCCTGTTGTTTGCGACATCCTCGAGCTTTATTCCCTTGTCGCCCGTGAAATCGGGAGCTTCGGGCAGATTCTTCTCTATCTCCTCGCGGCGCAGTACGGCGCTCAGCGGTACGGATTCGTAGCCTTTTTCTATCTTTCCGTTCTCGTCTGCCAGCGCAACAAGGCGGTCAAAGGCCTCCTTGGGTGCGCAGTCTGCGCGGCTCTCAAGGCGCTGCGTTACACGCAGCTTAGGCTCGGTATGTACGCCTATTTCTTCACAGGAGCGCACATCGGTGCCGACATAAATCGGATATTCCCCCGCCTCCAGCACATAGCAGAACGCTTCGCCCGTCTTTCCGGAGTCGTCAAAAGACGCCATGTTGGCGCACGGGAACGACATAACCAGCCGCTGCTCCTCGCCGGGCAGCAGGGTGCGCGTCTTTTCGTATGCGGCGAGACTCTTCAGCGCCTTGCCCAGTTCTCCCTGCGGAGCGCCGTAATAGACCTCCACGACCTCTTTGCCCGCCGCCTTGCCGATATTCTTGACCTTGACGGAGACAATTATTCTGCCGTCCGCCTCCATAACGGTCTTGTCGGACAGCTCGAACGAGGTGTAGCTCAGACCGAAGCCGAACGGGAACATGACCTTTTCGGGCGCGAAAGTCTCAAAATATCTGTAACCGACAAAAATATCCTCTGCATAGTTATTGTACAGCTTCTTTCCGAAGTTTTCAGCCGCCGGATAGCTCTCGTAGCAGTCGGCTATCGTGTCGGGCAGCTTGCCGCTCGGCGACACCTTGCCGGAGAGCACCTCGCCTATGGCGTTTCCGCTCTCCATGCCGCCCTGCCAGACATAGAGCACGGCGCTTAATTTGTCGCCGTATTTATTCATCCAAGACATATCTATAATATTGCCGCTGTTTATCAGAATAACGGTATTTTTGAAATTCGCCGTCACCTTGTCGAGCAGCGCGGTTTCGTCGTCGGTCAGATAATAGCTGCCCTTTTTAAGAGTATTCTCCCTGTCCTCGCCCGCGGAGCGGCCTATTGCGACAACGGCGCAGCTGCTGCGCTTTGAAGCTGCGGCAACGGTCTTTTCGTCTATCTCCATCTCATCGCGGCAGCGCGGCCACAAGCCCCAAACGCCGTCATCGGCGGGGTTTTTCTTTATCCAATCGGAATATATTTTTTCTGTCTGCTCGTCGATTTTTATCCCTGCGTTTTTCATGCCGTCCAGAAGATTAACCTTGTAGGGCTCGTTGACATCGCCGCCCGAGCCGTAGCCGACGAAGAACCAATCCTTTTGAAGTCTGCTGAAAACACAGACGTTCTCATCCTTCGCTATGGGCAATACGCCGTTGTTTTTGAGCATGACAATGCCCTCCTCGGCGGCTGTCCGCGCTATCGACTTCATCTCCTCGGTCGTATCGGGAGAGCCCAATTCGCCCTTGCTCGCGCCCTGCGCCGTGGCCGCAACCACCAGATTTATAACCTTTGAAAATGCTCTGCTTACCTTGTTGCTCATAATATATCTCCTGCTCCTGTTATATTATTTTCGTTTCATCGCGCGTATTTCCGCCTTTTCCTGCGGCGTGACGCGGTATGATTCGGTTATCTTTTGAAGCGACTTGTTAAACGTAAAATCATCGAGCCTGTTGTTTTCAAGATACCGCCGGGTCTCTTCCCTCGCATTGACAAAAAACACCGAAACCGCCCAGGCGACCGCCGTTTTTACGTAGTAATCACCGTTTTCTATCTTATCGAACTTCTCAAAGACGCGCGGGGCATACTCGCCGTCCTTGAAATAAGCGAGCGACATAACCGCGGCAAAACGGATATCATAGGTTCTGTCGGACTCAAAATACGGCTGAATAAATTTCCAGACCCGCTCCCTGTCTTTTTTGACGAACTTGAGGCTCGTTACAAAGCTGTCGCAGACAGACCAGCAGTCTATCTCCGGCACAAACCCGGCAACCGCCTTCAAGTGCTCCTCAAGCGGCATATCCGCTCCCGCGACGACAAAGCCGCGCACCAGCGTCTCCTCGAGCGTATCGCCCTGCGGGAGCTCGGGCAAAGAGCCCTTCGGGCTTGCTCTTTTTATCCGCGCCGCAATCGCGCGGAGCTGCGGCAGGCGCACACCGATTATCCTGTCTCTGTCTACCGTCGGCAAAAGCGCCGAATGAAACTCTTTATATTCTTTATCCGCAAGCCGTTCGAGCTCTTCTCTTATGTCCATACGGGCCTCCGTTTTAAGTCCTATATAAATTGTATCATATAAGCCGTTCTATTTCTATATCCCCGACATAATTTTAGGTAAATCTTCATAATTTTTTTGACTTTTTTCAATAAATACTGTATAATGATTTCAGAATAAATTTCATGTACGCAATAAGAAAAGGAGAATACCATGAAAAAAAACAACTTCAAGCGTTTGCTCTCGTTCCTCCTCGCCGCAGCACTGTGCCTCGGGATGCTTCCCGCGGTTTTTGCGCAGGACGCGGACGAGAAGAATATCGACTACGCCATCGCGAATCCCTATGCCGACGTTGACTGGGAGACCTACGGTCAGTACAAGGCGAGCCTGCACAATCACAGCATAGTGTCCGACGGCAACAACGACATGAACTATGTTATCGAGACCTACTACTCGATGGGCTATGATATTCTCGCCATAACCGACCACGGCACCGTTGACAGAAGCTGGCTTAATCCCAACTGCGTCCCCGGTCTCCAGCTCGCGCTCGGCTTCAGGCGCGACAACGGCTTTGAAAAGCCGACGGGCTTGACCCTCGGGCGTTACAATCAGATAGCCTCCGGCAGCGACAGAGGCGGCCGCGGAATGCTCAGAGTCCCCTACGGCATCGAGCACAATCCCACCTCATTCAACAACTCCCATGTCAACTCCTGGTTTGCCGATTACGGCCACGGCGTTTTGGGCGGCACGAGCGACTATGAGACTCCGATAAAGAACATCGACGCTCTCGGCGGTCTTTCGGTCATCAACCACCCCGGCGAATACACGGGCGCGCGCAACGAGGACGACTACGACAAGGCCTACAACGAGGACTATGACTACTATATCAACAAGTTCGCCCGCCTGCTCAAGCTCTATCCCTCCTGCATCGGAATAGACATAAACTCCAAGGGCGATCACCGCACCCGCCACGACCGCAAGCTCTGGGATATCCTGCTTCAAAAGGTCGTCCCCTCCGGGCGCAACGTCTTTGCCATCGCAAGCTCCGACGCCCACCGCCTCTCCGCCATGGACAACGGCTGGACAATAATGCTCATGCCCTCCAACACTGTCGATAATCTCAAGGCCTGCATGAAGCAGGGCGCATTCTTCGCGGGCAGCAGATATATAAAGAACACCCGCGAGCTCGAGCAGTTCAGCAGAGAAGTCGGCTACAATGTCGCCGACGAGGACGGCCGCTGGTACGCATCCCCCGACCTCGTTCAGCCGACGATAACAAACATCGCCGTTGACGACAGAGCGGACACGATATCTATAACCGCAGAAAATTATCTGACAATTCACTGGATAGCAGACGGCAAGGTCATTCACGTCGGCTCCGAAATCGACCTCAATGACTACTCCGACGAGATAGGCAGCTATGTCCGCGCCGAGGTTTTCGGCGAGGGCGGAATCCTCTACACGCAGGCGTTCACCCTCGACTATGACGGCGCACCCAAAACGGAGGATAAGTTCTTTTTCGACTGGGGCAATGTTGTCAAGCTTTTCGCCGACTCCGTTCTCTATGTCTGCGGCAAGAGCACGCTGTTCTGCAAGATCTGGTTCGCGCTGACACGCAACGATGCGTTCGCAAAATAATACAGCAACAAAAGTCACGCTCCGTACATAGCTGCGGGGCGTGCAATTATATCTCAAACTGAATTTTTTATTGTAATTTTTATCATTATGCCTATAATAGCCTGCACAGTCCGTTTTTTGACACACATAATATTTTATAATATATCCGTAAAATAAAACCGGAGGATATTAAAAATGGCAAAAAAATCAAACCAGAAAATAAAGCTGCTCTATCTGATGAAGATTTTGCTCGAAAATACGGACGACGAACACGGGCTGACACTCGCCGAAATATCTGACGCGCTGGGCGAATACGGCGTTGACGCGGAGCGCAAAACGATCTATGACGATATCGATGTGCTCACGCTGTTCGGGCTCGACATTGAAAAGAGAAAGGGCAGGACAGTGACCTATCATGTCGTCAGCCGCGATTTCGAATTGCCGGAGCTCAAGCTCCTCGTCGACGCGGTTCAGTCCTCGCGCTTTATCACGCGCAAAAAGAGCAACGAGCTGATAAAGAAAATCGAGAGCTTTGCAAGCCGCTATGAGGCGCAGGAGCTGCAGAGGCAGGTCTTTGTCTCGAACCGCATCAAGGCGATGAACGAGAGTATATACTACGCCGTAGACTACATACACGACGCGATAAACCGCGACGCAAAGATAGCCTTTCAGTATTTCACCTGGGACGAGCACAAGGAAAAGAAGCTGCGCCACGACGGCAAAGAATATCTCATCAGCCCCTGGGCGCTGACTTGGGACGAAGAGAACTACTATATGATAGGCTACGACTCGGACGAGGATAAGATAAAACACTACAGAGTCGACAAGATGACAAATCTTCAGCCGACAGAAGAAAAGCGCGACGGCGCGGAGCTGTTTGACAACTTCGACATGGCGCTCTACTCGAAGCAGACCTTCGGGATGTACGGCGGACGCGAAGAGACAGTGACGCTCCGCTGCAAAAATGAGCTTGCCAACGTCATGATAGACAAGTTCGGCTTCGACACCGCGTTTTCAAACATCACCGACACTCACTTTGATATGCGCGTCAAGGTGTTCGTAAGCCCGATGTTTCTGACATGGCTGATGAACTTCGGCGCGGACGTCACGGTGCTCTCCCCCGGGAGCGTGAAGGACGAGCTGATAGAATTAGCGTCCGATGTGCTCGAGCAGTATAAGTGAATCACAGACAAAGCCCTTGCATTTGCAGGGGCTTTTTGCTGTCCGTTTGCGGGGCACGGCATCAGTCGTTTATAAAATCATAGGCGTACTTCACTGCTTTTTCGAATGCATAGACCGATATCCCGCTCGAGGCAAGGGACTCTGCGATGAATTTGTTATATACGCTGTTTCCGTTATAACCGTGGGATAGAATGGCTATCGGCTGATTTTTATTGCCCGATCCGGCTTTATACAGTGTCCCGAATATATTTTTCCTGTCGTTTTTCAGCCATATATCCTCAGCCGTATATTTTTGCTTTTCTTCCGCCAAGCATATCGGCTTTTTGTTGTATTTTATAAACGCAAACGGACCCCAGCCGATAACAGCGCCCGTTACGATAAGCCCTGTCAAGACGGCAATGCAAAGAAACGCGATTACTGCTATCAACACTTTTATTATTTTTACGCCCATATCTTTACCTCAAAACATCCTCAAAGCCGTTTTCTTCAATCACCCTGTCGAGAGCCGGCTTTATGTATTCATCACGCCACAGGAGCTGGCCTTCATGATTCAGGTGAATCCCGTCTTTGATGAACAAATCGCTTCTGTATTCGCCGTTTTTATATGTCATTTCTTCCGAATCAACAAAATACATATAGTCTTTCGTGTCGCAATATTTTTCTAATTCATCATTTATCATCTGCGTGATTTCGGTATACTCGCTTCTGCCGGGCAAAAGAAGTCCGCTCATCACTACAAATTTTGCATCGGGAAGCCGCTTATGGAACTCGTCAAACATCTGCATTTTGTATTCCATGCAGGCCTTCACCTTCTCCCTGTCCGTGCCGGAAAGAGACACATAGTCGTTTGAGCCCGTCTGGAAAAAGACTATCTTGGGGTTATAGGGATACAGAAGCTTGTCGGCATATTCGACAAGGAGCTTATCCGTGCTCCCGCCGAAGGCATGATTCTGCACCTTGTATCCGCCGAAATCATTATCGAGCTCCGTCCACAGCTTGAAATTCGACGCGCCGTAGAAGATAATTTCGCCCTGTCTCTGCTTTGCATCATATTTCTCGACTATCGGGTCAACCTCTTTATCCCAGCTGTACAGCGAGGCAAACGGACCCCAGCCTATCTGCGCGCCCGTGATTATCAGACCCAAAAGACAGGCTGCAAGCAGAGCCGCAACAACGGCTATAATTATTTTCACACACTTTTTCATAATACCGTCACTCCTTAAATTCAATTGAATATAAATCGAAAGAACCCTTGCCCGAAAATTTAATTGACAACGCCTGCTCGGTTTTCTCAGACACCTTATAAGACAGAGAAGCCTTGCTTCTGCCGCTCGGCGTTACCGCCGCCTGCGCTATTTTCACGCCGTCTGCAAAAACGGAAATTTTTCCGCGTGCGCGGGAATCGACGTCGAGTATAATATCGCCCTCATTGTTTTCGAAGCCGAATCGTTTATATGAAACAGTCGTTCTGCGGTCTATATTCGCTATAAACCTCTCGCCGCCGCGGTCTGTAATCATCGGAATTTTTCCGCCGTACCGGCTGTTCGAGATATGCGGCATTCTGCCGTTTGTAATACTGCAGGCGATAACGGACGGGTAGACACCCTTTGCGGGCAGCGGCTTTGCGCTCAGTCCGCTGCTGCTGATTTCAACCTGATCTATGCTCCCGTCCGCGTTGATTTTTATCGGCTCGGCGCACGCCTGCCTGCTGTAATCGCTCGCGTGGGTCAGTCTGTGATAGAAAACATACCAACGGCCGTTTATGCACTCTATTCCGCCGTGAGTTGTACCCGTCGCATTGAGGCGGTCTTTTTCCCTGCGCCCGCCCAAGCCGACGTCGCCGGTCGAAACAATCGTTCCGCCGTATTCAAAATCCGCGTCAGGCTTCCGGCTCACGGCATAACAGAGCTCATGATTCTTCTGAGAGGAATATATAAAATAATATTTTCCGTTTATTTTACGAATGGACGAGCCCTCAAAAAAGGCGTGACTTTCAAAGGAAGTCCCCTTTGTCTTTTCCGGGATTATCCTCACCGCCGCCGTCTTGACCGTCTGCATATCGTCGCAGAGAGTCACCGTATTCGCGCCCCATATCCCCGGCTCCGAGGTTATCTCGGCCTTGCTTTTGCCGTAAATTTTCTCAAAAATCGGCGATGCGGCTTTTCTCGCAAAGCGCGGCAGGCACATACCCTTGGGCATAGAGGTTCCGTAATAGAGACGTATCACTCCGCCGTCATTTATAACCGCAGGGTCGAAGCAGACGAATTTGTCAAACGGCGAGCCGTCGCGGTTTTTCACATAGCCGAGATATTCGTATTTTCCGTCCGGAGTATCGCAGACCGCAACGCTGATAGGGCCGTTATAGCCGCCGTTTCCCTTCTCTCCCGCAAGGCAGTAGTAGAGATAATACTTCCCGTCGTTGCCCCTGACGACATCCGGCGCATACATATACGGCCTTTCCGCCGTAAAGCGCGCGTCCTGTCTCGCGCTGTAATTTATACCCTTGCTGCTCCAGCTGCTCAGGTCATCGACAGGCGCCGAAAAAAACTCATAGTCAAGCTCGCAGAAGGTGCTTCCGCCCTCCCTGTCGTGGCTGCCGAAAAGATACACCCTGCCGTCAAACACATGGGGCTCGCCGTCCGGAATGTATACGTCGAGCGGCAGAAACGGGTTAAATGCGCAGTCTTTCATACTATCCCTCCGATTGAACTGTTCTCAGTATATTATACAAACACAGTGTTGCATTAACAATCATCAGTTTGTGTAACAATTGCTATAAGACCGACAAACCTATCGCAAGGTGACGTAATAATAGCTTTCGCCTGAGCGGATATAGCTTCACCCTCCTGCGTAGCTTTCATTTGTGACCGCGGGAGGGCTTGCTGTCCGTTTTTTTACACACCTCACGTGGTAGAATAAAAGCAGAAAAGTTAACGACGTGATATATAAATCAAAACAGCTTTTACCGAGGAAGAAGAACCGGAAGTCAAAATTCCCGAAAAATTCACTGAACGGAGGACGCAAAAGCCTTGAAACTCCACGAAGAAATCATCCTATCAAAGTCAGACGCTATCGACATCTGCCTCGGTATCGGAGAAAAATTTATCCGCCGCTACACCGGCTGTATTGCTTCGGGCAGCGGAGCTTCGGAGCGGGCGGCGGATGAAATGCAAGCGTGGTGGGATAAGGCGAGAAGAATAAAGCTTCTTGAGACCGAAAGGCCTCTCACGGACATAAACCTCATCGATTGGTTTTTCACTGCCGGCGGTGCGGTCGAGGACTATATGTCCGGGGATAATGTTGAGCGCTATAACCGCTTTGTCCGCAGGATCCTGTCGAATCGCGAGACGCCGCTGAAAAATATAATTTCCGTCAGATGATATGCATCGCTTGTTGCAATATAACTGCGCTTTTTCGGCTATTAATTATATAAGGCCGTGTTTTTCATCGAGAATCAATACAACATAAGAAAAGACAAAAGGTCATACTCGCATTAAGCCGCGAAACACGACCTTTTTTCCGCTCGCGCTCCTCATATCGCCCTTTATTCAATGTGTTTTGCAAAACGCTTGACTTCATTTTTTTGCTATGCTATATTTTACTCGGAAAGGGCGAACGCATGAGGCGTCGGGGACGTAAGCTGCGGGCTAAGGCATGTTCAGCACTTGCGAGACCCTTTCTTTTTTGCGCGCATAAGGGAAAATTAATGCAAAACGCCGCATCGGCAGCGGGCGCTGCATCGGTTTTCGCGCTTTAAGTGTGCTTTAAGAAAAATCAATATCGGACCGAAGAACATCCGTAAAATAAAAAGAGGGTCGTAATGTCATGAGCAGAATCGATAAATTCAAAGGAATCATCCCGGCATTCTACGCCTGCTATGATTCGAACGGAGAAGTAAGCATTGAGCAAAACAAAAAACTCGCCCGCTATTTGGCGGACAAGGGCGTTCAGGGGCTGTATGTAGGCGGCTCCTCGGGCGAATGCATCTATCACAGTGTCGAGGAGCGCAAGAAAGCTTTGAAGGCCGTCATGGAGGAAGTCGGCGGACAGCTGACGGTCATAGCCCATGTCGCTTGCAACAACACGAGGGACAGCGCCGAATTGGCGGCATATGCGGAGCATTTGGGCGTGGATGCCATCGCCTCCATTCCGCCTATTTATTTTCATCTGCCCGAATATGCCATTGCCGATTACTGGAACACAATTTCAGGCGCCGCCTGTAATACGCCGTTTATAATCTACAACATTCCGCAGCTTGCGGGGGTCGCGCTCAGCCATTCCCTTCTCAGGGAGATGCTTAAAAATCCCAATGTCATCGGCGTAAAAAATTCCTCGGTCAGCGTGCAGGATATACGGGATTTCAAGGACATCGGCGGAGAGGATTTCATTGTATTCAACGGCCCCGACGAGCAGCTCGCCGCAGGGCTGATGATGGGCGCGGAGGCAGGAATCGGCGGAACCTATGCCGTAATGCCCGAGCTGTTCCTCGCAGTTCGCCGTTTTCTGCAAGCAAATCAGGTCGAAAAAGCGCAGCAGCTTCAGGGCGATATTGTTCGTATCATTGAAGCCATGCTGGGCGGACGCGCGAACCTATACGCCGTAATGAAGGAGTATTTGAAACGGTATAAGGGTCTGGATTTTGGCGGCGTTCGCGCACCTCTGACAGGGCTTTGTCCGCAGGACGACCGCATTGTGACACAGACGGCAAGCATGATTGAAGCAGCCGTAAAAAAGTACGGCGCACTGTAATTTAAATTAAATAAAGCGGCGAAACTGCCGCAAAATAACCATCGGCTCAGCCGGTGGTTTTTTTATCGGCATAAAAATACCGCCGGGGATTGTTCCGCAGCGGTTGGATGAAAATGATTTACTTGCAAAACGACAAATCATGATATACTTTACCTTATACTACCGGATTTGCCGGCAGCGGTCTGTGCTTTGCAGTGTAATAATCACACTCAATTCGAATGACACTGACAATTGAAACAAGTTGCTCGTTAAACTCAAAATCCTTACCGGTTTGTGTTTTCATCAATGCACTCATTGCCTTCATTTTTTCTTGGGACACTTCCACAATCTTTGCAGTTCCAAATCCGTCAAGAGAATAATAACTGCAACCGTATTGGCAAGCCACTCTTCCCTTAAACAGTTGAACATCACACTCGATTTGAACACAACAATCAGGATTGTTTCTGATGATGTCAAGCTTGCGACCTTTCAATGCACCGTGCACATAAAAAACAAGTTTGCCGTCTTCAAAAGCATAGCCGTAGTTCATGGGAACGATGTAAGGTTTTCCTTGATCCACTAAGCCGAGGTGCAAAACCTTGCCCGAATCAAGTATATGTATGATTTCATTAAGTTCCGTTACTTCTCTGTCTCTTCTGCGCATGAGTATCCTCCGAATTATACGTCTTATATAATTTTCATTGATTTTAATAATAAAATCAATCCTATGCTGTTCTCCGCGAGCTTCAAATTATCATTTTAAATCTCAAATATTATCTCATATACTTTGTGAATTTTTCTACCTAAAAACTCAGGAGAAACAGTTGCAGCACAAGATGTTTCCCTCACCGCAGTTATAAAAGTGTCCGATTTTCAGCCTTTTCCACGATTGTCTCGACAGACTGCGAGCTGCCTGCTGTTGTGCCGGATTGGTCGGGCGAAAAGGAAAAGATTGTTGCAAGAATTAAAATCAGGACATATACGGCAATAACGCCGCCGACGATGAAGGCTATCGCTTTCCAGACTCTTCTCGCCCGCCTGTTTTTGATTGCAAGCTGCCCGTTGATTCGGGAAAGCTGTTCCGCCAAATCGTCCGGCTGTTCTTCCTCTTCGATTTTAGAGCCGAGCAGCCGGCTTACCGGCACCTCTAAAATCTCCGCCAGCTTTATCAGCAGTTCGGAGTCGGGAACGGAAAGACCTTTTTCCCATTTTGAAACGGTCTGTCTTACGACATTCAGCCTTGCCGCCAGCTCTTCCTGTGTGATACCTTTTTTCTTTCGAAGCGCTTTTAAGTTATCTTGAAACATAGTAAATTCCTCCTTTGCACTCTCATTATAGTGCAGGAAGCGGCGTTGCTTCAAGCAACGCAAATTAACATTGCCCGCTTTTGCGTTCTTACAAGAATATTTTACCATGTCTTTTTGAATTTTTCTACCTCCCGCGTATATCAGCGCTTTGCAAGCATCGCCGTCTCGGAATAATCTCTATGCGAATTAACTTTTTCCCGCAGAAGCAATGCGGAGGTCAGAAATTCAAGCAGGTGTTGCACCTCCCGGCAACATTGACGTAAAAAAATAACCGAGCGATAAGATTCGGGTCTTGCCGCTCGGTTTGTTAATTGCCGAAATATCATGTCACTGTAACGTCAATGACTTCTCTTTGCCTTTATGACGCCTTTGAGTGTCTCAAATGCGTGGAGGGAGCCGAAGATGCAAAAGCATACAGAGCCGCGCAGATAATAACCGCGAGCATCAAAACGGCTGCGGCAGCCATAGGTATCTTTCTGTTCATATTTCTCCTCCGTTTCAATTAGCCTATGCTAACCGCAGTGCAAAAAGCAAACGCCGTTTCGGCGTCACAGTGCTCCTCGCTAATTAGCGTCGGCTAACTGCGAATTTTAAAGTCAACCGGTTAGCCATTGCTATCCGGTTCGACATTATTGTACCAATCATTCGGCTTTATGTCAATATCCTCGGCAAAATTCCGTATATCTGCCCTTTTTCGCGCTGAGTTAAGCGCAAAAATTATGAAAAACAGATACCGTTTTAATGAACGTCCGAGTCAGTACAAAGCTCATTGCATACATCGTACAGACTGTTTTTTCGGCGCAGAAATCGGAGTAATTGTATCTGTTAAATTTTATTTCTTGACCTCGCGTCTTATCCCGAGCTTCTCGGAAAGCTTCATAAGGTTCTCGATATCGCCGCCGACGAGTCTGCCGTCCTTATTCGGCGGAAGATTGATAACCGCAAGGTTCTGCGCGTCAAAAAGCGTTTTGCAGTTCTCGGCAACCTTGTCAACGTCCATGAGAGGCTTTCTCTCATAGGTGTCGGAATAGAACCAGTTGCCCGAGCTTCTTGAGCAAATGGTATATTCAAAGGGCATATAGTATTCTTTCCCGTTGAATGTATAGACCTTCGGGTCATCCGCGCGGCACATATGCGGATCCCAAAGCCTGAAATCGGACGGAAACATACTTATCGGATCACCGTAACGGTATTTTTCGGGGAGATATGTCTTGTCGGCTGCGGCTTTAGTTTCCTTATATTTGCCGATAGTGATATTTACGCCTATCTGACACTGCGGCTGATTTGTCTTGACAAGATTATATATTCTGTCAAGCCCCCATTGGCGGCAAGCCTTTTCCCAGCCGCCGTCCAGCCACAGCTCAACCACCTCGCCGTATCTGCCGTCGGTGAGCTCCGACAATTGTCTCAACATATATTCAACATATTTTTCGTCGTCGCTGTAGCATTTTTCGTGCCTGTCCCAAAGCGAATAATAAAGCCCGAGCTTTACTCCGTACTTTTTGCACGCCTCAGAAACCGCCTTGACGACGTCGGTTTTTACGGGCGAATAATTTACGGAATACTCCGTAGTGTCGGTGTCCCAAAGGCAAAAGCCGTCGTGATGCTTTGTGATGAGCACAACATAGTTCATGCCCGCTTCGTATGCTGTCCCGATCCATTGCTCGGCATCGATTGCGCTCGGCCTGTAGCTGTCAACCGGCAGCTTTCCGTTTGACCATTCTGTATTGTTGAAGGTGTTTATGCCGAAATGGATAAACATTCCGAATTTGCGCTCGATCTGAGCCGACTGATACTCATTCGGCACGGTCGAGGGAATTTGCTCGATAGGATAACTGCGCTCGGGATACGGTTTTTTTCAAAAAACATATCGCACCTCATTTGATATATTTGATTGCACGGTTTTCGTCCTGCTTCGAGGGAATTATAACATACCTCTATGCTTATTTCCACTGCTTTCCGAAGAAACGTTTTTATTTTGACACGTATTCAATTTATTCAATCCGAGCCAAAACAAAAAGTGAAATCGTTCGCTTCGCTCACGGTGAAATAATTTGCTCTGCAAATTGTGATATTTGATGCTTCGCATCAAGTGAAATGAAATAAATCCTCACCGCCGCAGCGATTTCACACGCCGCAGGCGTATTTCACGCCCGCAGGGCATTTCACAAATCCCGAAAGGGATTTATTTCGTTGAAAAAAGCAGCGAAGAGTGTACAAAATACTGTGGCGCAAACTGCTAAAGTAAAGACGCGGAAGCTTTTCTTAACTTTGAAACTTGTAAAAAAGTGAAATATCTCGCTGCACTTCGATGTGAAATAATTCACTTCGTGAATTGTGATATTTGACGCTTCGCGTCAAGTGAAATGAAATAAATCCCTCACCGCCGCAGCGATTTCACACGCCGCAGGCGTATTTCACGCCCGCAGGGCATTTCACAAATCCCGAAAGGGATTTATTTCGTTGAAAAAAGCACTTGCATTTGCAAGTGCTTTTTTCATGGCAGGGGCAGAAGGACTTGAACCCTCGGCACGCGGTTTTGGAGACCGCTGCTCTACCAACTGAGCTATACCCCTATATTTGTGAAGCGCCGAAAATCGGCGCTTCTTGGTGGGCCACCAGGGACTCGAACCCCGGACCATTCGGTTATGAGCCGAGTGCTCTAACCAACTGAGCTAGTGGCCCTTATGTGTCGCACTCCCGTGCGACAACTGCTATGATATCAAAAAACGAGCCGGTTGTCAACAATTTTTTTAAATTTTTCGTTATTTGCCGAGTATCTTTTCGCCGTCGAAGAAGAACACGCCGTAGCCGTAGCCGGTGGGCTTGCCCTGCTGAAGTCTCTGCTTGAATGCGCGCCTTATCGAAGTATCCTCGGGCAGGTCGTCAACGGGTCCGTCGCTGTACCTTCCGAACACGCGCCAGCCGTCGCTGAACTTCTCTCTCTCCTGGCTTCTGATTATATCGAAATCGTCCATGAACCTGAGTATGTTGCTGTTTTCGGGCAGGAACTCCCTGTGTCCCTCATAGAGCAGCCACGAGCCGCACACGAACGCCATGGGCTCGCCGTCCTTGCCGCCGAAGAATTTATATGCCTGCTTATATGAATCAAGTCTCTTCTCGTCGGTCAGCGGTCCTGCCGAGGGGATATGGAAGTTTATGACCGTGTCGCCGCGCTTGAGGGTGTTGCCGCACTTCTCATAGTAATCGGCGTCAAAGTCCGTTTTTTCAAACTGGAATCTGCCGAGTCCGAAGCGGGTCATCTCGAAAAAGCCCCTGTACCAATGCGGGACGAAAGTGCCCCAGACCTCTTCGCAGTCCATGCACTCGCGAAGCTTCCAGCGCATATCTTCAATGCTCTTCCAGAATATCGCCTCGTCTATGCCCTTTTCGGCATAGCGCTCGCGCAGCGCGGGGCACGCGCCGAGGAGCAAGCACATATTCATTGTATACTCATTTTCGCCAAGCTGTTCGCTGAGCGCCTTGAGCCTTTCGAGCACGCTGTCGAGGTTCTCGGGATGGGCGATGAACTCATCGACAAGGGCGTTGAAATTCCCATTTTTCGACACTCTTTCGGTGCAATCGCCGATAGTATCTACAGCCTCCTGAGGGAAGCCGATACGCTCCATTATTTTTCTGCTTTCGTTTGCGCTGACTGCCATTTCCTTCACTCCGTCAAATCATATTTTTCACACTGCAAGGATATCACAATCGCGCCCGACGGTCAAGGGCTTATGTAAAAGACCGCCCCGAGGGACGGCCTTTTTGCATCACGAATACATATTGTTTGCTGCCATATAGTCGTATATCTTCTTGCCGTGCTCCTGCTCCTCGCGCTGAATGGAGTTGAGCACCGTTCGGAGCTGTTCGTTCTTGAACTCGAAGATGCAGGTGTCATAGAGCGCGGAGGCATGTTTTTCGGTGGCGAGCAAGTCGGAGCAGATATAGCAGTCATTTTTCTTCTCCGGAGTCTCGCTGACCGAATAGGTCTGCTTGAAATCGTTTTTCGGCGCCGTCTCCCCCGCCGCGGGCTTGGGAATCTCTCCGTTGTCTATCTTCGTCACGGTGTCGAGGTGTCCCTGCTCAATGCCGCCGAGATAGGTCAGAAGTTGGCTTAACTGTTTGTCCTTTGCCGCCGCCGCGTGCTGTGAATACTTCTCTACGCAGAGCTTCTCCTGTCCTTTGAGATCCTTTAGCAATTCTTTTTCTTTCTGTGTAAGCTGCATATATGCTTCTCCTTTCAATTTTGGCTTCGGAGATTAGTTTTCGGCGGCAGGGCAAATTTTATACACTCTCCGCCGATATTTTTCCGCGGCGTATCGGGCATAATAATAAAAAAACGAAAGGGCTGACAAAATGAGTAATGACAAAAAAATAGTTATAACCACGCGCGACAGAGTTCTTCGGGCTTGGCAAAATTCAACGGAGCTTGTGCGCGACTTCGAAAGCTACGCGAAAGAGAGCTCGGACGACGGAACCGCCGCCGAACTGTTTCAAAAGTTTGCGGTTGACGAGGGACTGCACGCGGCTGAGCTTTTAAAGCTTCTGCACATCTATCAGGACGGCGGCGCGGTTTAAATCAACACTTTCCTCCCGGATGGTTTCGGTGTTCACAATTTATTTAAACGAGCTTTAAAATACGCTTAAAAATTGATGATAGGATTAAAGAAAAGATAAGGCTTTATCAATAAAGCTTTATCAAAAACATCCGGGAGGGTAAAAATTATGTATAACAGATTCGTTCTCAATGAAACTTCATATCACGGCGCGGGCGCTGTCAAGGCAGTTGCCGAGGAAATCACCGCAAGAGGCTTCAAAAAGGCCTTCGTCGCATCCGACCCCGACCTCATCAAGTTCGGCGTATCCAAGAAAGTCACCGATGTTCTCGACGAAGCGGGCATCGCATATGAGATGTTCAGCGAAATAAAGCCCAACCCGACTATTCAGAATGTTCAGTCCGGCGTAGCGGCATTTAAGGCAAGCGGCGCGGACTGCATCGTCGCTATCGGCGGCGGCTCCTCGATGGACACCGCAAAGGCTATCGGCATCATCATCAAGAACCCCGAGTTTGCCGACGTCAGAAGCCTTGAGGGCGTCGCCCCGACAAAGAACAAGTGCGTACCGATAATCGCAGTTCCCACCACCGCGGGCACGGCTGCCGAGGTCACGATAAACTATGTTATCACCGACGCCGAGAAGAACCGCAAGATGGTCTGCGTCGACGTTCACGACATCCCCGTCGTAGCCGTCGTCGATCCCGATATGATGTCCTCTATGCCCAAGGGTCTGACCGCCGCTACGGGCATGGACGCTCTGACCCACGCTATCGAGGGCTACATCACCAAGGGCGCATGGGAGATGAGCGATATGTTCCATCTCAAGGCAATCGAAATCATCTCGAAGTCGCTTCGCGGCGCAGTTGACAATACCCCCGAGGGACGCGAGGGCATGGCTCTCGGTCAGTATGTCGCCGGCATGGGCTTCTCGAATGTAGGTCTTGGCATAGTCCACTCCATGGCTCACCCGCTCGGCGCTCTCTATGACACCCCGCACGGCGTAGCCAATGCCATCATTCTGCCGACCGTTATGGAATACAACGCCCCCGCAACCGGCGAGAAATACCGCGATATAGCCAAGGCTATGGGCGTTGAGGGCACGGAGAACATGAGCGTTGACGAGTACCGCAAGGCTGCCGTTGACGCTGTAAGACAGCTTGCAAAGGATGTCGGAATCCCCGCAGACCTCAAGGCGATCGTCAAGCCCGAGGATGTTGACTTCCTTGCTCAGTCCGCATATGACGATGCCTGCCGTCCCGGCAACCCGCGCGACACGAGCGTTGCGGAGCTTGCAGAGCTTTACAGATCGCTGATGTAAAAGAAACACATAGCCCCGCCCGAAAATTTCGGGCGGGGCTATTACTTATGTTATAAGTATTTTCCGGCAATCAATGTCCCCACATTTGATAATCGTGTATATCATTCAAGGCATTGGCTATATCCCTTCTGTCCTCATGTGCAATTCGTGCCGCTTCCCGCGATGCTCGGGCCTGCGATTCCAAAGCTGTCATCATTTCACCGTGAGCTGCACTTTGTGCGGCTTTCATTTCCTGAATTGCTATTATTTCATCATATTTGCGCAACACATCAAATGCCTTTACATTTGCATTGGCGCGCACGGCGCTCGCCAAATAGCTCATAGCCGATTTATTGCGGTGTTCCGGCTCAACATTGTATGAATCATATATCTTGCGCAATTCGGAATCTATCGAAGAGTATTCGCAACGCAAATTGACAAGAGCAGACTGTATATTTTCTACATTTTCTTTATTATCTTTTGCGAATTTTAGGTTTTTGCGTTTCTTTCGTTTTTTCATTATGGTATAGCAAATTATCAGGCAAGTCACAATAATTATTGCGGTAACCGCTACCGATACAATAAACAATGCATCTCTTTTTTCATCCGGAACAGGTATTGCCATATAAAGAACAATCGCTAGTGGTGCAATTAAAACAATTATTGCAGCAAATAAATACTGCATAACAAACTTATATAAAATTCCACTTTTTTTCGGTCTGAAATTGCTCAAACTATTATTTAGTTGAACATACTGATATTTAAGATCCGATGATCTCTGCTCTTTCTGGCAAATCGTATTCAAAAGATTCAACAAATCCGCTCTATTAAGACTATCCAATGTCATTTTCATTACCCCGTTTCTTATATCAAACTATTACTTGAATTCTACATGACCTATAATAGTAGAGATGTCCGGCAGGCTTAAAGCCTCTATCTTAGCCAAATTTTCTTCTCGAACTGCCTCTTTTATTTTAAAAATATCCACTAACCACAGTATCAAAAATCCCCCGCCGGTAAAAAGCTTAAGTACTCCATATACTATATCACCAACTAAAAAACGGTCCACTCCATATACGCCGAGAAAAATTGATACGATTTGAATTAAAGTTGGATTTTTGAGACGACATTTCTTGATTTCCTCGAATGCGTCAGGATCACATTCGTAGAGCTTTCGTGTCAATCTGTCAATTTCTCTTTCAGGAAAATAGTTGATTTTTTTAGACACATAATCATAAACTTCCTCATAATTCATCGCTTTATCCTCCGTTTTAAAAATTACTTGTCCGTAGACATTATATGATGTATTGGTTCATATGTCAATAGAATTAATGCATCATATGTCAAAATAGTTAAAGAGTCTTACATGATTTTATTTGCACTTTAACCATTAAGCATTATAAGTTCATATTTAACATGTGCTATCACTTCATTTATGAGACGAAAAACTTCTGTACAATTTATTTATAGAGATGTTTGAGGTGATGTGCATATGAGTTCAAATCCGGAAATAAACGAAGTGTTGGGAAACAAATTACGAGCCATCCGCAAAAACCAAAAAATAACGCGTGAAGCATTGGCGGAAAAGCTAAATGTAAGTCCGCGTTTTCTTGCCGATGTTGAAAGCGGAAAAGTCGGGATATCGCTTACTACATTGAAAAATATTTGTGTTGTAACAGGCACATCAGCCGACTCGCTATTGGGACTCGACGGCGAAGGTCGGGTTGATTCAGACGAAATCATTAATAGATTAAGTATGCTCGACCCATATTCATTGGAACAATTGAAAAATATAATTCGTTCATATTGCGACGCCATTCAAAACAAATCAAAATAAATCCGCCGTCTCATCCAAGATAAAAATCGTGCAGGGCGGCGCTCGTTTTCGCTCAAGATACAACATAAAAAGCCGCAATTCACGTCTGTCTAATGTGAATTGCGGCTTCATTAAATTTATCGATTTTAACCCTTATAGTTCATGCCCAGCTCGATAGCCTCGACGTTCTTGGGAACAAGATGCTGCTTTCTTGCGGGGACGACCTTGGCTATTGCCTTCGACATGGTGTCGAGATTGCAGAAGCCGGTCTGCTCCATGAGCTTGCCGATAAGAATGATGTTTGCAAGGCCCTTAAGTCCGTGCTCCTCGGCGAGCTTAGTGGCGGGGACGAGGCAGACGGTGATATCGTCTCTCTTGACCTCGCGCTCGACGAGCGTGCTATCGAGGATAACTATTCCGCCGGGGACGACACTGTCTATGAACTTGTCATACGACGGGCCGTTCATTGCGACGAACACATTCGGAGTGACAACGAGGGGCGAGCAGATGGGGTCGGACGAGATGCAGACGCTGCAGTTTGCCGTGCCGCCTCTCATCTCGGGACCGTAGGACGGAAGCCATGAAACTTCCTTGCCGTCGGTGAGTCCCGCATAGGCGATGACCTTGCCCATGAAAAGTATACCCTGACCGCCGAATCCGGCGAGAAGTGCGTTCATATCCTTCATTTTGCTTCCTCCTCTGCTGTCTTGTCCTTATAAACGCCGAGCGGATAATAGGGAAGCATATTCTCTCTGAGCCAGCCGAGCGCGTCAACGGGCGAAAGTCCCCAGTTGGTGGGGCAAGCCGAAATGACCTCGACTATAGAGAAGCCCTTGCCGGCAAGCTGAGTCTCGAAAGCCTTTTTAATAGCCTTCTTCGCTCTGTTTATGTTCTTGACGCAGTCAACCGAAACGCGCTCCGCATAGGCGGTGCCGTCGAGAGTCGAGAGCATCTCGCAGACTCTTACGGGATAGCCCGCGGTCTTTATGTCTCTGCCGTAGGGCGTGGTCTGAGTGACCTGACCGGGCAGCGAGGTGGGAGCCATCTGGCCGCCTGTCATGCCGTAGATAGCGTTGTTGACGAAGATAACCGTGATGTTCTCGCCGCGGGTCGCGGAGTGAACTGTTTCGGCGGTACCGATAGCGGCGAGGTCGCCGTCGCCCTGATAGGTGAACACAACGTCCTCGGGCTTTGCGCGCTTAACGCCCGTTGCTACAGCCGGGGCGCGTCCGTGGGGCGCCTCGATCATATCGCAGCCGAAATAATTATATGCCATAACGGCGCAGCCGACGGGCGCGATGCCGACGGTCTTGCCCTCTATACCGAGCTCGTCAATGCACTCCGCAACAAGGCGGTGGATTATACCGTGAGTGCAGCCGGGGCAATAATGGGTAGGCACATCAAGAAGCGCCTTGGGTCTCTGAAATACGATTGCCATTATTTTTCGCCTCCTGCAAGTTTTTTGATATTTTCAAGGACTTCGGCGGGGGTCGGAATTATTCCGCCCGTGCGTCCGAAGAATTCAACGGGTCTGCTGCAATCGATAGCGAGCTTAACGTCGTCAATCATCTGACCCATGCTCATCTCGACGCAGAGGAAAGCCTTTGCGTGCTCCGCAGCGTCGCGCATTGCCTGCTTCGGGAACGGCCAGAGGGTTATCGGGCGGATAAGTCCCGCCTTTATGCCCTGCTCTCGCGCCTCGCGGACGGCTGCCTTTGCAACACGCGCCGACGCGCCGTAAGCGACGACGACATACTCGGCATCGTCAACCATATAGCTCTCGCTCATGGGCTCCTTCTCTTCGATAACGGCATATCTTGCAAAGCGCTCTCTGACGAGGCGCTCGAGATCCGCCGCCTGGAGATAGAGGGAATTTACTATATTGTGCTTGCGTCCGTCGTTGTGGCCGCAGGCCGCCCAGGGCTTCTCGACGCGCCCCCCAGCGCGGAGAGCAGGGGGGGTCTTCCGGCCCCCCCCCCCGCCGCTGCCCTCGCCTATCTCGACGGGCTCCATCATCTGACCGAGCATACCGTCGGCAAGGATCATCGCGGGCATACGATACTCGTCCGCCTTATCGAAGGCTCTGCCGACGAGATCGACCATCTCCTGAACGGAGCTGGGCGCAAAAACGAGAATATGCAAATCGCCGTGGCCGGGCGCTCTTGTCGCCTGCCAATAATCCGACTGCGAGGGCTGGATTCCGCCGAGTCCGGGGCCTCCGCGCTGGACATTGATAATGACAGCCGGAAGATCCGAGCCCGCCATGTATGAGATGCCCTCGGTCTTGAGGCTGATTCCGGGCGAGGACGACGAGGTCATCGCGCGGACGCCCGCCGAAGCTGCGCCGAGCACCATGTTGACGGCGGCGATTTCGCTCTCCGCCTGAAGATATGTACCGCCTATTTTAGGCATGACCTTTGACATATATGCCGCAAGCTCTGTCTGCGGGGTAATGGGATAGCCGAAGAAGTGACGGCAGCCGGCACGGATAGCGGCTTCTGCCAGAGCTTCGTTGCCTTTCATAAGAACTCTTTCTGACACTTTCAACACCTCTTCTTTCTTATCTCTCAACAGTTATTGCACAATCAGGACACATAATAGCGCACGCCGCACATCCGATGCACTCGTCGGGGTTTGTGACGCACGCAGGATGATAACCCTTTAGGTTTAGCTTATCCTTAGCAAGGCTGATAATATGCTTCGGACACGCTGTTGTGCAAAGCTCACAGCCCTTGCAGGTGTTTTCGTTGATAGTGACTTTTGCCATTTCTGTTCCTCCTAATCAAGAATACCGAATATATATACACCGCTCCTGACTTGCCGAGCGGGATCGGTCAAATTAAATTACCACGGCAGCTTCACAAGCACATCGACGGGGCAGAGATTCTCTATCTTTCCCTCGAGCTCCGAGGCAACGCTCTTGGGCGCGGTAGTGCACACGAGCGGCAGGGAAGCGAGCTCCGCGGTTTTCTCGGCATAAGGGACGGACGCGAGAATATCCTGCGCGGTCGTCTGCGCTCCGAGATGGGAGTTGTTGACGATTCCCGTCGCCTTCAGGCGGCACGCCGCCTCTATCTCCGCGAGCATTTCAACCGCTTCCTCGGGGTCGGAGATAAACTTGCGGTATTTGTTGATAACGCAGAGCATATCGTAGCCCGACTCGTTGAGCTGACGCGAAAAGCGTCCGAGCGCGGTAGCGCCCGCATCGTCGCCGCCGACATCGATTATGACCCGTCCAATGCTCTCCTCAAAGACGGAGAACATCCTCGCCGACAGCGCGGGTGCGTCGAGGGTCGTGCCCTCAAGGTTCTGGGCTATAACATTGACTCCCGCCGCTTCGAGCTCGTCCTTATAGTCCGCGGTACGGAAATAGGGGTTGACTATATCGAGATCGACAAGCGTTATCCTCTCGCCGCGCTTCGCCGCATTTAAAGCGAGATTGAGCGAGAAATTCGTTTTTCCGCTGCCGTAATGGCCGCAGACGAGCGTTATGCGTTTCATCATGCACCTCCCGAAGCTGCGCCGATAGGGATAACCGCCCGAAAGGCGGCTGATTTTGCGCTCACAAGATGAGCGGTCAATTGCTCGAAAGCCGATATAAACCTATCGCCCGCAACTCGATTATAAGAATAATTATACCACTGTTTATTCATCGGCACAATATTTTTTCCGTCCGCCGTGATAGAAAAGATAATATCGCGCGCGCCGCGTTTTGTGCAAAATTTACGCAAAACGCCGAATAAACCCGCAGAGACAAAAAAATATCCGGCTCCTGCCAAACGGCAAGAACCGGATAAGAGAATCGAATTAAATTATTCGGCCTCGGTCTCCTCAGCCTCGGCGTCCTCCGCCTCGTCTGCGGCGGGCTCGAGCAGAGCTCTGATTGAAAGGCTTACGCGCTTCTTGTCGAAGTCGATGCCGATAATCTTAGCCTGAACCTTGTCGCCGACCTTGAGAACGTCGGAGGGCTTCTCGATGCGGCGATCCGCTATCTGAGAAATGTGGATAAGACCGTCAATGCCGGGGATAACTCTTGCGAAAGCACCGAAATCGGTGAGGCTGACTATCTCGGCGTCGATAACGGTTCCCTCGGGATAGTTCTTGCGAAGAATCTCCCACGGGTTGTCCTCGTCTTTTCTGTAGCCCAGAGAAATCTTTTTCTTCTCGGGATCAAGAGCCTTTATGTAGACGTCGATAACGTCGCCGACCTTGAGGACATCCGACGGATGCTTAATGCGCTTCCACGAGAGCTCGGAGATGTGAACCATTCCGTCCACGCCGCCGATATCGACGAATGCGCCGTAATTTGTAAGAGACTTAACGGTGCCGGTATACTTCTGACCGACCTCTGCCTGTGCCCAGAAAGCGTCCTCAGCGGCCTTTCTCTCCTCCTTGAGGACGGCACGGATAGAACCGACGGCTCTTCTCTTGTAGTTGTTGACCTCGATGATGCGGAACTTGACGTTCTTTCTCAGAAGGCTGTCAAGCGACTCGCTGCGGGAAGCGGTTGCAAGGGAGCCGGGGATGAAAACGCGCACGCCCTCGGTAACGGCAATAACGCCGCCCTTGACAACATCGGTAACAACGCCGTCAAAGACCTTGTCGGTCTCTGCTGCATCGGCGATGTCGCGCCATGCCTGCATAGCGTCATAGCGGCGCTTGGAAAGCATAACGGTGCCCTCTGCATCGTTGGTCTTCATGATGATAAGACCGATCTCGTCACCTATCTTGAGATCCTTCTTCGGGTCTGCGGCGGGGTCTGCGCTGTACTCGTCCAGCGGCACGTAACCGGCGTGCTTTCTGCCGATGTCAACCTGGATCTCCGTGGGCGAGAAGCCCATGACGATACCGACGACCTTCTGGTCGTTGTTCATGCTGTTCAGGGACTCCTCAAGAGCCTTGGAGAAGTCCTGCTCGTCTGTTTCTTCGGAAGGCACCTCCTCCGCCGGCTGTGCGGAAGCTGCGCTCTCCTCGAGCTCACCGGCAGCCGCCTCAGCGACATCGGTCTTCCGCCCCAGAGCTCGAAA
>OBYM01000392.1_pt1 | contig 24975 bp, 21 predicted proteins | sample 1538191 | NCBI WGS metagenome assembly OBYM01 (sample SAMEA2580165, study PRJEB22360) | human gut metagenome | biome: human gut; feature: human-associated habitat; material: faeces | place: Denmark | collected 2008/2010 | reverse complement strand
ATACTTATTAAGGATAAGGAAAGGAATGAGAAAAATGATGGATTTTGGTTTAAAAACAACGAATCAAATAGCTGTTTCTCCAGAGTCTTCTTTTTCTTATTTTTTATATTTGTTATAGGACATATCATTTGATTTGATATGTCTTTTTTATGGATAAGGAGGAAAAGATATGCCAAAAAGAGAAGATGTAAACACAGTATTAGTTATTGGTTCAGGACCTATTATTATTGGTCAGGCTTGTGAATTTGACTATTCAGGAACACAGGCATGTAAAGCATTGAGAAGTTTAGGATACAAGATTGTCTTAGTCAATTCTAATCCAGCGACAATCATGACAGATCCAGAAACTGCTGATGTGACTTATATTGAACCATTGAATTTAAAAAGATTAACACAAATCATTGAAAAAGAAAGACCAGATGCCTTATTGCCTAACTTAGGTGGACAATCAGCATTAAACTTATGTGCTGAATTACATAATGCTGGAGTTTTAGATAAATACAATGTCAAAGTTCTAGGTGTGCAGGTTGATGCGATTGAACGTGGTGAAGACCGTTTGGAATTCAAAAAAGCCATGAATGAACTTGGTATTGATATGGCAAGAAGTGAAATTGCGAATACAGTTGAGGAAGCTTTAGCGATTGCTGATAAATTAGGTTATCCTGTTGTTGTGAGACCTGCTTATACAATGGGTGGTGCCGGAGGAGGACTTGTTTATAATGTTGAAGAATTAAAAACAGTTGTTTCTCGTGGTTTACAGGCAAGTCTTGTTCATGAATGTTTGATTGAAGAATCTATTCTTGGATGGGAAGAGTTAGAAGTAGAAGTTGTCAGAGATGCTAAAAACAATATGATTACTGTATGTTTTATTGAAAACATTGATCCATTAGGTGTTCATACTGGAGATTCTTTCTGTAGTGCGCCAATGTTGACAATTTCTCAAGATGTTCAAGATCGTTTAAAAGATCAGGCTTTTAGAATTGTAGAATCAATTGGTGTTATTGGTGGAACAAACGTTCAGTTTGCACATGATCCAAAAACAGATAGAATTGTTGTTATTGAAATTAACCCAAGAACTTCACGTTCTAGTGCTTTGGCTTCAAAAGCAACAGGTTTCCCTATTGCCCTTGTTTCAGCTATGTTAGCTGCTGGTTTAACTTTAGATGAAATTCCATGTGGAAAATATGGAACTTTAGATAAATATGTACCAGATGGTGACTATGTTGTTATTAAATTTGCAAGATGGGCTTTTGAAAAATTCAAAGGTGCACAAGATAAACTAGGAACACAGATGAAAGCTGTTGGGGAAGTTATGAGTATTGGTAAGACTTATAAAGAAGCTTTCCAAAAAGCCATTCGTTCTCTTGAAATTGGTCAATATGGTTTAGGATATGCAAAAAATTTCAATGAATTAACAAAAGAACAATTATTAGAAAAATTAACAGTTCCTACAAGTCAAAGACAATTCATCATGTATGAAGCTTTAAGAAAAGGAGCAACTGTTGAAGAATTATATGAATTAACAAGTATTAAACATTATTTCATTGAACAAATGAAAGAATTAGTTGATGAAGAAGAAATGTTAAAATCATATGCAGGGAAAGAGTTGCCAGTAGATGTTTTAAGACAAGCAAAACAAGATGGTTTCTCAGATAAATATTTAAGTCAGATTTTAAATGTTTCTGAAGATAGTATCAGAAATGAAAGAATTGAAAATGGTATTACTCAAGCTTGGGAACCAGTTCATGTCAGTGGTACAAAAGATAGTGCATATTACTATTCTACATATAATGCCAAAGATCATAGTGATATTCATCATGATAAGAAAAAGATTATGATTTTAGGTGGAGGACCAAACAGAATTGGTCAGGGTATTGAATTTGACTATTGCTGTGTTCATGCTTCACTTGCTTTAAAGAAATTAGGATTTGAAACAATTATTGTCAACTGTAATCCAGAAACAGTCTCTACTGATTATGATACTTCTGATAAATTATATTTTGAACCATTAACATTAGAAGATGTTTTAAGTATTCATGATAAGGAAAAACCAGTTGGTGTGATTGCTCAATTTGGTGGACAGACACCATTAAACTTAGCTTCTCAGTTAAAAGCCAATGGTGTGCATATTTTAGGAACAACACCTGAAACAATTGATATGGCAGAAGATAGAGATTTATTCAATGAAATGATGGAAAAATTAGAAATTCCTATGCCAGAATCAGGAATGGCTGTCAATGTTGAAGAAGCTTTAGAAATTGCTAAAAGAATTGGTTATCCATTAATGGTAAGACCTTCTTATGTCTTAGGTGGACGTGGAATGGAAGTTGTTTATGATGATGACAGCTTAAAACAATATATGGCTGCGGCTGTTGGTGTGACACCAGATCGTCCAATCTTAATTGACAGATTCTTAAATAATGCAATGGAATGTGAAGCAGATGCTATTAGTGATGGAACAAATGTTTTCGTTCCAGCTGTTATGGAACATATCGAATTAGCTGGTATTCACTCTGGAGATTCAGCATGTATCTTACCTTCTAAACATATTCCAATGAGACATTTAGAAACAATCAAAGAATATACAAAGAAAATCGCGAAAGAAATGAATGTTCGTGGACTTATGAACATGCAATATGCAATTGCTGATGATAAAGTTTATGTTCTTGAAGCCAACCCAAGAGCTTCACGTACAGTACCTTTAGTATCTAAAGTATGTAATATTAATATGGTGAAAATCGCAACTGATATTGTGACAATGGAATTAACTGGTAGAGAATCACCAGTACCAAAATTAACTGAAAAGAAAATTCCACATGTTGGTGTTAAACAAGCTGTATTCCCATTCAATATGTTCCCAGAAGTTGACCCAATCTTAGGACCAGAAATGAGATCAACAGGAGAAGTGTTAGGATTAGGAAGTTCATTTGGAGCAGCTATCTATAAAGCTGAAGAAGCGACACAAACAATCTTACCAACTGAAGGAAAAGTATTAATCAGTGTTAATGATTTAGATAAACCACAAGTTGTCTCTCTTGCAAAAGGATACTATGATGCAGGATTTACAATTGTAGCAACAGGAAATACATACGCTTTAATTCAAGAAGCAGGTGTACCAGTTGAAAAAATTAAGAAATTAAATGAAGGACGTCCAAACATTACAGATGCCCTTACAAATGGTGAACTTGCTATGGTGATCAATACACCTCATGGTAAACAAAGTGCTCATGATGATAGCTATATCAGAAAAACAGCTATTAAGATGAGAATTCCATATATGACAAACATTGCTGCTGCAAAAGCTGCGTTAGAAGGAATTATGGAAATGAAGATTCATGGTAGCCATGCAGTCAAATCATTACAAGAATACCATAGTGAAATTCAATAAAATCAATGAGAGAATGGAGTTATCTATTCTCTTTTTTTTGGTTAAAAATAGTTGAATAGAAGGATATCGTTGTTGTGGATAATAGTTACTGGTATAATAAACATACAGAAGTAGACAAATTTGAATTTATTGAGGAGAGCTAAAAAATGAACTTGAAAGATTTGAAAAAAGATTGTGCCCAAAAGCAAAAGAAAGGTATTCATTTTATCATTGCATCAGTAGTAATATGGATTATGGTTTTAATCGTACAATTAACAGATTTACCTATATTAACAAAAAATCTATTGACATTTTGTTGCACTGCACCATTATTACCTATAGCTTTTTTAATTTCTAAAATATTAAAAATACAATTTCAAGATAAAAGTAATCCATTAAACTACTTAGGAATACTATTTTCTGCAAATCAAATGATATACCTTTTAATAGCAATGTGGATTTATCCTACATTGCCGGATAAAATGCTAATGGTTATTGCTATGATATTCGGAGCACATTTATTGCCATACAGTTGGTTATATAATTCAAAAACATATATGGTATTGTCAATAATTATTCCAATATTATCTTTGATAGTTGGTTTAAATTTTGCTAATTATACTCTTGCAATAATGATGATACTGATAGAAATAATATTTAGTGTCCTGTTATCATTTGAAAATAAGAGAATAGTAAATGATTATGTCCAATAAATTAGAATTTGAGGTGGAAATATGGCATCAAGCAAGGAATACTTAGAGTTTATTTTAGGGCAGCTATCTGAGTTAGAAGAAATTACTTATCGAGCTATGATGGGAGAATTTATTATTTATTATCGTGGCAAGATTGTAGGCGGTATCTATGATGATAGATTACTTGTTAAACCAGTAAAATCAGCAATTAGTTATATGCCGACAGCTCCGTATGAATTACCCTATGAGGGAGCAAAAGAGATGTTGTTGGTAGATGAAGTTGATAATAAGGAATTTTTGACATGCTTGTTTCATGCAATGTATGATGAACTGCCAGCCCCAAAACAAAAAAAGAAGAAATAAACAACTCCTAATTTGAAAGTGAGATAATCTATGAATAAATTTTTAAAAATTAGTATAATTATAATTGAAGTTATTATTTTCCTTATAGTATTGTTGATGATAATAAGTTTCGTTAATCATAAAATAAAATTAAAAAAAGAAGATAAATTTTTTAAAACAACTGGTAAAATTGTTGAAGTTAATAATCATAATATAAATGTTTATGTAAGTGGAAATTCCAATAGTGATACAACATTAGTATTTATGTCTGGAGGAGGAACTTGTTCACCTACACTTGATTTTAAAACACTATATTCATTATTTGAAAATGATTATCAAATAGCAGTAGTAGAAAAAGCAGGTTATGGTTTTAGTGATATAAGTGATATTGATAGAGATATAGATACAATTTTATTTGAAACAAGAGAATCATTGAATAAAGCAGGTATAAAAAACAATAGATATATTTTATTTCCTCATTCTATGTCTGGAATTGAAGCATTATATTGGGCAAATAAATATCCAGATGAAATAAAAGGAATAGTGGGATTAGATCCATCAGTCCCTAAAGCATACGAGAATATGAAAATAAATAATATGCTCCTTTCTTTAGCTAAATTTGGAGCAGATATAGGACTTACTAGATTTATACCATCTATTGTTAATTCTTCTTCTGCAATTAAAGATGGAAATTTAACAGATGAAGAAAAAAGTTGTATAGAATTGTTTTTTATAGAAGAACAGCAACAACTTCGATGCTAAATGAAACAAAACAAATAAAAGAAAATGCTAAAAAATTAGAAAGTATTGATATTACTAATGTACCTATGTTATTTTTTATATCTAATGGAGATGGGACAGGATATGCAAAAGAACAATGGAGAAACTTTATTATTGATTATATAAATAGTAAGCAAAATGGAGAATATAAAATTTTGGAATGTTCTCATTATGTTCATAATATTGAATATCAAAAAATATATGATGAAAGTATAAAATTTATAAACAATTTACAATAACAAATTGAAATTTGGAGTGAAACAGAATGATTATAATAATCGAAACCGTAATTTTATGTATCGCGTTTTTTCTAATATGTTTTTGGGGAACAGGTACAGATAACAAAAATTTAAAAAGCTATTCATCTTATCCAGATGAAGTGCAAAATCGAATAAAGAGTATTGCAGAATATCAAGGAAAATTTAAGGAAAGCAATAAAGTGGTTACATTTATATCCAATTTTCTGTTATTTCTGTTCGTACTATTTATATTAGGGTTGTTTATCAAAGAAAATGGCTTCACACATAATTTTCTTTGTTTATGTATTATAGGACAGGGATTGAATATCTTTGACTTATTTATTGTAGACCTTTTATGGTGGCGGAATACAAAGCGTGTTCGTTTAAGAAAAATACCAGAAAAGGAATTGTATCAAAATCCGAAAAAGCATATAGAGGCGTTTATCAGAGCCTTTATTATGTATCTGCTAATTGCTCTGATAGACGGATATATATTGACACTTTTATAGGAATAGATATAAGTAAATCCTAATTTATGGAGGTGTTTCATTATGGATAAACGTAAAAAAATAAAAGTAATTACAACAATAATTTGCCTGTTATTAAGTATATTTGCTTTATATACTTTTATTTTTATTGCAGAAGTTTCTAAAGGATGGAGAATTGTCTTAATTATAATAGCGATATTTTGGATAATTTCAGGAATATCTAACTTATTAGAATATTTTGGAAAACAAAAATGATAAAAAACCTAATTTAGAAAAGAAAGGGTGATTCTTTATTCATGATATATTTAAGAAGTTTTCAATTGAGTGATTCACAAATATCTAATCCTCATATCTATCCTTATAATGTTTTTAGAAATAAAGATATAGAGCCTTTCGTATTTACTCCAATAACAGTTTTTTATGGAAATAATGGTTCTGGTAAATCGACATTACTTAATATCATCGCTAATAAATTGAGGTTAAAAGGTAAAGAAAATGCTACGAGTAATTCATATGGTATAAAAGATTACTACAATGAATTTTGCTTTAAATGTTCTTATTGTCTGGGTGAAGATGAACTTGGTCATAAGATTAAATGTTTGCCAGAGAATAGTTGCTATATCAAAAGTGAAGATATTTTATATAAGGTGAAGAAAATTCAACAAAAACAAGTATTATCAGATGGAATGTTATATGACTATGTAAAAAAGGGGATGACGAAAGAAGAAGCAAGAAAATATTTGGAGTCAAAAGAAGGTGCTAGACAGATGGAATATATCATGTTTGCCCAAGAAAAATATTCTAATGGGGAAACATCTATGCAATATTTTGATGATTTTTTGCAACCTGATGCGTTATATTTATTAGATGAACCAGAAGTATCTCTTTCTCCTGCTAATCAAGTCGCATTAGCAAAAGAAATTAATAATATGGCAAGATGGTTTCAGTGTCAATTTATTATCGCAACACATTCACCTTTTATGTTAGGAACTCTGGATGCGAAAATATATAATCTTGATTCAAAAGAATATGCCATTATGAAATGGAGTGATTTAGAAAATATGAGATATTTTTACAATTTTTTTAAAGAACATGAAAAAGAATTTGAATAAATCTTTTTCTATACGAAATATTGATTTCTAAGTTGATAAATAGTAATTTAAGGAGAAGTGATATTGTGATTAGAATTGAAAAAATAAATGCGAAAAATATATGGGATATACTAAAGCTACATGTGAGTAAGGAACAAGAATCGTTTGTTGCACCTAATGATTTGAGTATCATAGAAGCATATATATCGATAACAGGAAATGGACACGCTTTTCCATTTGGTATTTTTGAAGATGAAATTCCTGTTGGTTTCTTGATGATAGGTTATGATGTAGATGAATCTTTTGATAACCCACCACAGATAGCTTATGGTAACTATAGTATCTGGCGATTGATGATTGATGAAAAATATCAAGGCAATGGATATGGAAAAGAAGCCATTCGTTTAGCTTTAGAGTTTATTAGGACATTTCCGTGTGGTAAGGCAGAATATTGCTATTTATCTTATGAACCTGAAAATATAAATGCAAAAAGACTTTATTCAAAATTTGACTTTATAGAGAATGGTGAAATGGATGGCGAAGAAATAGTTGCAGTTTTAAAATTATGATAATAAGTAAGACTTGAGAATGAGGTACATGATTGATTTCAATTCTGGTTTTAAATGGTTTATTAGCATTTCAAATCCTAAGTTTTTCATGAAATAGTATTTCGCATTAATATTTTCATAAGATTTGTTTATTTTGAATGTTATTATCAACATTGGTATAATGATAATAGATAAAGAAAGGATGAGTCTTATGAAAAAAGTTCTATTATTTGTTGTATGTGTTTTTGTGTTGATTGGGTGTACAAGTTCAAAGAAATCAAACAATAATAATGCTGAAAATGAATCTACAACATCAGGTGTAATCAATTATATTTCTGAAACAGCTTTAACTCAAAGTGTTGTTGGTGATACAGAAGATGATTATCCTGTCTATGAATATGAATTAAGTCAGCCTTTGAAATCTGCAAGTATTTGTGTATATGAAAAAGAAAATGAATGGGAAAAACAGATAATATCTTACGAAGATGATATATATTCTCATGGACAAATAGCTATTGTTTTAGGTGATGAAACATACGATATTTATTTGATCCATTCAGAAACTGAAAATAATATAATCAAATATAATTTTTCTCAACATTATTTAGAATCATTAAATAGCAATAAAGTCATGTTTGCAAATACATTAGATAATAAAAAAATCGAAGCAAATGAAGAAATTGTCCTTTTTACAGTACTTGGAAAAAAAGATAATCCAATTGATCCACCTAACCCTGAAAATTTTACTAAAGAAAATTGTGATTATGGTATTGAAGTAACTATTACTTTTCATGACACAAAACAAGCACCAAGAAGTGAATAATAATCAATAAAAAGTATATATAATTTTTAAAGGTTATTTCAGATAACACTTTAAGAGAAAAACTTATTGAAGAACTTATAGGAGTTCTTCTTTGTTATAATATAACTACAGATTCTGTTGTTATTATTTCATTTTTATTAGCCTTACCTAATGAAAAGATAAACATAAGCATGAAAATATAAATTTAATCTTTATATAAGTAACATGTATTAATGGTTCTATCTCAATAAAGAGATAGTATTGTTTTGAAAGATATTATTGATGGCGTAGAAAAAAGGATTTAAGGAAAAGAATTATTGAAAGAGTTTAATAATGAATATTATGGTTATACTTTTTGAATAGTTACTTTTTCGTTTCATATGATTTGAAACGATTTTTTTCTTTCATTGCAATAAAAATGCAACGATAATATTTTTCGTTGCAAAACGAATGGAACGATAATATATTCAGGGAGGAGACTGTTATGAAAGAATCTAGAAATTTAGAGTTTAAAGAAATGATACAATCCAACACATTTCTCAAGACAGTCAGTGCTTTCGCAAACTATGGAACAGGAAGAATCGTTTTTGGAATTGACGATGATGGTCTGGTTAAAGGAATAAAAAATGCAATAGATTTTTGTTTAAGTATTGAAAACAAAATGAATGATAATATGAATCCTGTACCATTATATGATTTAAATATTAATGATGATTCAACAATAACTCTTACTGTTTATGAAAGTGATTTTAACCCTTATTTATATAAGGGAAAAGCATATAAAAGACATGATACTTCAACTATTGAAGTAGATAGACTGGAATTGAACAGACTTGTATTAGAAGGAAGACATCAATCATATGAAGAACTTGTTTCTCGAAAACAGGATTTAACATTTAATTGTTTAGAAAAAGCTTTAAAAGATAAATTGGCTATACAAGAATTAAATGAAGATATTTTGAAAATATTAGACTTATATACAAAAAAACATCAATATAATAATGCTGCAGCATTACTTGCTGATCAAAATAATTATAAGGGTGTTGATATTATAAAATTTGGGCAAGATATTGATGAAATTATGGATAGAATTATTTTAGAAAATAAATCTATTTTATTGTTATTGGAAGAAAGTGTTGAAATGTATAAAAAATATTATCAATATGAAAAGATTGATGGAACTTCTAGAAAGATTGTCAATCGTATCCCAGAAAATGCGTTTCGTGAAGCTATAGCCAATGCTATGATTCATCGCTTTTGGGACATCAATGCATTTATAAGAGTAAGTATGTTTGATGATAGAATTGAGATAAGATCTCCAGGAGGACTCCCTTTAGGAATGAGCGAATCAGAATATCTTGATGGACAGATTTCAATGCTTAGAAATCCCATTATAGGTAATGTTTTCTATAGACTAAGATATATAGAAATGTTTGGTACAGGAATCAAAAGAATCAATAAATCATACTATGATTCAATAACGAAGCCAGAATTTAAAGTCTATGAGAACTCCATATCAATCATATTACCAACTGTATTAAGTACAGCTAGTTTAACAAGCGAGGAACAATTGATTGTACAGCTTTTTCATGGAAATTTAAAATTATCAAGAGCAGAAATAGAAAAACAAAGTCATTATAATAAGGCAAAGCTTATTAGAATACTGAATTCATTATCTGATAAAAATATTATTTATAAGTCGGGGAAAGGACGAGCTACTAAATATCAGTTACGATAGAGAAAAAAGTTTATTTACAAAATACAGATAATAGTAATGAGGATATTTTTCAAAAGTTAACTATCGTACAAGAAGAACGAATAAATATATTATAGGAACTTTAGCCTATGCAAATGGATGTTTGTATAGACTTTTTACATAAATGAATTGTATATGCATAGTGAATATCTGATAGGCAATTGCGATAATGCTTTGTTTTAATGAAATCTTAACCTGAAGTAAAGATTATAAACATATTGTTTTCATCTTGCTTTGTTATACTGAAATCAAGATAAGAAAATGGAGGGGGGGAGAAAATCATATGTTGTATATGACAATGCCAGAATTTGCTTTCTTTATGGGACTTACATCTTATGTCATAAGAGATGTTTTTTCTAAGGGACATAGTTTTATTGGCTCAAAAAGATTATATATAATAGGAAGTATAGTTATAGGGTTATTGTTGTTTTTATTATATTTACATGATGAAATGAATTTAAATGATTTAAAGATTTTAATGATATATATTCTATTTGTAGGTATGGATTTTTATAAAATGAAAAATCATCATTCTCTTACGGAACATTTTTCATGGCTTTCTTCAAGACAAGAAAATATGCTTTTAAAGGTTTGTGGAACTTCTGTAGTCATTGCATTATTAGCTTTGTTGGTCATGATTAAGTTTATATAAAAAAGGAATAGCTTTCTTTTGCTATTTCATTGAGAATATATGGTTTCTAATTGATTATCCAAGTTTTTTTGTTTGATTTCTTTGATTTGATTTTGACTATTATCAATTGTTATTTCTAAAGGGTATTTCTTTCCTGAAAGCATAGATCCATATCCTTGAATTTGATAAACGCTATCTTCTATTTGATTCAGCTTATATTTTTTATAGTCATAATGACCTGAACCATCAGAAATATGAATAATAATCTGGGATTGTTGCTCATGGACTTGATCAATATATAAATAGATAGGAACAGTTGTGAAAGTGTCTATGATAATCCATGCTATGAGAAGGGATATAAGCCCTCCAATAATGAGACGTATTTTCTTTTTATTCATGATCTCCACTCCTCTTTTTCATTATATAACAGAAAACGATGTTATCTAAACAAAAAAGTGAATACACAGAAATTTCATAATATTTTGGTATATATGAAATGGTGATCAAAATGGAAGAAATGATTCGTGAAATTGTTTATATATGTGTTATGTTTATTGGAATTGTATTATATGAAGTGATGAGTGATAAATGTCTAGTGTGTATTCTAGATAAGCCTTTGTTTCCAGATTTATTTAAGAAAGAATGGAAAAGAGAAGTCATACAGGATTGGCTGGCAGTCTTGTTTTTATTTGTGTTTCCAGGTCTTTTTTTATCTTTTGGAATTGCATATATCAAAATAGCAATACTAGGTATTATTGTAGTTTATGAAAGCAAAACTTTACGTAGACTGAAAATCAGTCAATATGTTGCTGATAAGCACTTTTTTAAGAGGGAAGAAGAGTAAAATGTTATATATGACTTCAGCAGACTATTTGTTCTTTGTAGTTGCTTCGACATTGATTATTAAAGATGTGCTCTGTCGAGATTATCAGGCATATGGCTATTGGAATACATATAGTTATTCTAAAGGAATTTATTTTACTGGTTTGGTTATTGTTGTTTTACTTTGGGCATATGTTTGTGATTTGTTTTCAGGGTTTGATGTGAATTCTTTAAAATTGTATATCATATTTTTAATTTTCTTAGGTGTTGAAATTTATAAATCTATGACACAGCAGTTAATAAGTGAAAAATTTTTATGGCTATCTTCTAAGCAGGAAAATAAAGTATTAAGGATTTGTGGGACGGTTCTTGTTATTGGGATGTTGGCTTTGATTATTGCGATAAAAATATAAAAGGTTTGTCGTTTTGACAAACCTTTAATCGTCTTGAAAATCATTATCATATAGTGGTGTGACATATTTTCTATTGAAACAAGCCATACATAAATCACAGGTATGTTCTTTTTCAAAATGAATAGATTTTTGAAGTCCTTCTTCACTGATGAAGGCTAAGGAATCAGCACCAATATATGTGCAGAGTTCTTCAGTTGTCATCTTGTGAGAAATTAATTCATCAAGAGTAGAAGTATCTACACCATAAAAACAAGGATATTTGATTGCAGGTGAAGCAATTCTGACATGAACTTCTGTAGCACCTGCTTCTTTTAATAAAGTCACAATACGTTTGGATGTTGTTCCTCTGACAATAGAGTCGTCAATCATGATGACTCTTTTTTGATTCACAATTGAAGAAACAGCCGAAAGCTTCATACGAACACCTTGATTTCTTAGTTCTTGCGTAGGCTGAATGAATGTTCTTCCAACATATTTATTTTTAATCAGTCCCATTTCATAAGGGATGTGCGAAGCTTCTGAATATCCAATTGCAGCAGATATAGATGAATCTGGCACTCCAATCACAATATCAGCATCTACGGGACTTTCTAAATAAAGTTGTTTTCCAGCATTTTTACGTGTTGTATGAACATTGATACCATCAAGGATACTGTCGGGACGAGAAAAATATACATATTCCATAGCACAGATCTTATCATGTATAGGCTGTTTTGTATAAAGACGAGATAACAATTGATTGCCTTTGACTCTGACTATTTCTCCTGGCTCGACATCTCTTAGAAATTTAGCGCCTACAATATCTAATGCACATGTTTCTGAAGCAAAGACATACGCTCCATTAGGGAGCTGTCCAATAGCTAGTGGTCTTAATCCATAACGATCTCTGACAGCATAGAGACGATCTTCTAAAAGAATGAGGAAAGCAAAAGCTCCATCTAATTTTTCTAAAGAAGCACAGATACGATCTATCATATGTCCTTTTTGACGTTTGATTAAATGTCCTAAGATTTCAGTATCAGATGAAGATGAAAAGATACTGCCTTGTTCTTCAAGTTCAGCTTTCAATACATTAGCATTCACAATATTTCCATTATGACAAATTCCCATATCACCCACCATGGTTCTAAAAAGTAAAGGCTGTACATTCATAATACCTCCACCACCAGCAGTTGAATAACGCACATGACCAATAGCGTGAATACCATTCATCTGATGAATCTTTTCACTGTTAAAAACTTCAGTGACCAAACCTTCTCCTTTATGAATAGAAAGTTTATGATCGTTCGCAACTAAAATACCGGCTCCTTCCTGCCCACGATGCTGAAGGGCATGTAAACCATAATAACAGAGGTTAGCTGCATTTGGATGCTGAAACACACCGAACACACCACACTCCTCATGAATTTCTTTTAAATCATTTATCATTGTTGTTCTCCTTATATTTTATAGAAGAATAGGAGATACATATATCAAAATTTGTTGTATAAGATGTTACATAAAAATAAATATTACGGGATTCAATATCTCCTATTCGTCTTTATTATAACGGAATAATTGTATTTTTTCAATCAAATATAATAATAATTTATTAAAATGATAAAAAAACATTGACAAAAACACGAAGCTGTATCATAATGCAAAATAAGTAAACGGATAGGTTTACATAAAGGAGTGATAGATATGGAAAAGAAAATAACAGATATTTTTGGAACTTTGGTATTTGATGAAGAAGTCATGGAAGAAAGACTTGCGAAGGATACTTTCAGAGAACTTCAAAAAACAATTAAAGAGGGGAAATCTTTAAATATCAAGATTGCAAATGCTGTGGCGAATGCGATGAAAGATTGGGCTGTGGAACATGGAGCTACACATTATACGCACTGGTTTCAGCCAATGACAGGTGTAACAGCTGAAAAGCATGATGGTTTTATTGGAACAAACAAAAATGGGAAAGTTATTTTAGAATTTTCTGGCAAGGAATTAATTAAAGGAGAACCTGATGCGTCATCTTTCCCGAATGGGGGATTACGTGCAACATTTGAAGCCAGAGGATATACAGCTTGGGATCCGACATCTTATGCTTTTATTAAAAATGGCGTTTTATGTATTCCTACAGCATTCTGTTCTTATTCAGGGCATGCTTTAGATAAAAAGACACCATTATTAAGAAGTATGCAGGCTATCAACAAACAGGCATTACGTATCTTAAAGTTATTTGGTAACGAAAATGTTAAGAATGTCAAAACAACAGTGGGACCTGAACAGGAATATTTCTTAGTCGATAAAAAATATTATGAACAAAGAAAAGACTTGATTTATACAGGACGTACTTTATTTGGTGCACCATCTCCAAAAGGACAGGAAATGGAAGATCATTATTTTGGAACGATCAAGAGTAGAGTTCAAGAATTTATGAATGATTTAAATGAAGAATTATGGAAATTAGGTGTCTTAGTGAAAACTGAACACAATGAAGTTGCACCAGCTCAACATGAGTTAGCACCTATTTTCTCTACTACCAATATTGCGACTGATCATAACCAATTAACAATGGAATTGATTCAAAGAATTGCGAAAAAACATGGTTTGGTTGCTTTATTACATGAAAAGCCATTTGATGGTATCAATGGAAGTGGAAAGCATAATAACTGGTCATTATCAACAGATACAGGTGTGAATCTATTAGAACCTGGAGATACACCGCATGAAAATGCTCAATTCTTATTATTCTTATGCGCTGTGATTAAAGCGGCTGATGAACATCAGGATTTGTTGAGATTATCTGTTGCGACTGCAGGTAACGATCATCGTTTGGGAGCTAACGAAGCACCGCCAGCTATTATTTCTGTTTTCTTAGGTGATGAATTAGCTGAAATCTTAAAAGCTATTGAAGAAGATCGACCATATGATTCTAAGGAAAAAGAAGTCATGAAGATTGGGGCTCATGTCTTACCTAAATTTCCTAAAGATACAACAGATCGTAACCGTACTTCACCATTTGCTTTTACAGGTAATAAATTTGAATTCCGTATGCCAGGATCAAGTTCATCTATTGCAGGATGTAATATTGTTTTAAATACAGTGATTGCAGATGAATTAAAAGAATTTGCGGATATTCTAGAAAAAGCACCGGATTTTTCTTCAGCATTACATGCATTGATTCAAGGAACAATCAAAGAACATAAACGTATTATTTTCAATGGGAATGGTTATGATGATTCATGGGTAGAGGAAGCCAAGAAACGTGGACTATTAAACTTACGTACAACACCTGATGCTTTACCATATTTTATCAAGGAAAACAATATTGAATTATTTAAAAGACATAAAGTCTTTGATGAAGAAGAAGTGCATTCTCGTTATGAAATTATGATGGAAGAATATGTCAAGATTTTGCATATTGAAGCTTTAACAATGGTCAATATGTCTCAAAAAGAAATCTTACCAGCTGTTAGTCAATATTCATATGACTTAGCACAAACTTGTGCAATGAAAACAGAAGTTGCCAAGTTAGAAAATGTTTATGAAAAAGAAACTTTAAAAGATGTTTCAGCATTATTAGATCAAGCTTTTAAAGCAACAAAACATTTAGACAAAGTCTTAAAAGAAGCTGAAGCGATTGAAGACTTTGAAAAGGTAGCTTTCTATTATCGAGATGAAGTCATTCCAGCTATGAGTGCTTTACGTACACCATGTGATGAATTGGAAGCATTAACTGCCGAAAATGTATGGCCATTCCCAACATATGGCAAACTGTTATTTGGTATTTTATAAAATTATATAAGAGAGGGGTTATGACAATGTGTTCGATTATGGCGTATTGCGACAGCAATGTAGAAAAAGAGATTTTTTTAAAGGGTTTTGAAAGAACACATACCAGGGGACCTGATGCCATGCGTATTATTGATACAGGTAAAGGACTATTGGGATTTCAACGTTTATCCATCATGGGATTAAATGAGTATGGTATGCAACCATTTCAAAGAGGGAAGCATTATGTTGTCTGTAACGGTGAAATCTATGGTTTTAGACCAATGAAAGAAGAATTGATGAAGCAGGGCTTTGACTTTCAAGGGGAGAGTGATTGTGAAATCCTGCTTCCTCTTTATCAGAAAATGGGTGTAGACATGTTTAAAGAATTAGATGGAGAATTTGCATTGATTCTTTTTGATGGTGATACAAAAGAATTTATTGCTGCTAGAGATCCGATTGGAATTCGCCCATTATTTTATGGTTATGATGATCATCAACACATTGTCTTTGCTTCAGAAGCCAAAAATTTAGTTGGCATCTGTGATAAGATTGTACCTTTTCCACCAGGACATTATTATCAAAATGGGGAGTTTGTTTGTTATAGAGATATGAGCCTGGTGGAAAACTATCATCATGATGATTTCAATACAATCTATACAAATATACATGATTTATTAGTCAAAGGTATTGAAAAAAGACTGGATGCAGATGCACCACTTGGTTTCTTATTAAGTGGTGGATTAGATTCATCACTTGTCTGTGCAGTCTCATCACGTCTGCTAAAAAAACCAATTCGTACTTTTGCGATTGGAATGGACAAAGATGCTATTGATTTAAAATATGCCAAAGAAGTGGCTGAGTTTATTGGCAGTGAACATACCGAAGTGATTATCACAAAAGATGATGTTCTAAGTGCCTTAGAATCCGTTATTGCCACTTTAGGAACATATGATATTACAACAATTCGTGCATCTATTGGTATGTATCTTGTCTGTCAGTATATTCATCAGCATACAGATATCAGAGTTTTATTAACGGGTGAGATTTCAGATGAATTATTTGGTTATAAATATACCGATTTTGCGCCAAATGCAAAAGAATTCCAAAAGGAAGCTGAAAAACGTATTCGAGAAATTTATATGTATGATGTCTTACGTGCTGATCGTTGTATTAGTGTTCATTCCTTAGAAGCACGTGTGCCTTTTGGAGATTTGGCTTTTGTGGATTATGTTATGCATATTGATCCTGCTTTAAAAATGAATAATTATGGAAAAGGAAAATATTTATTGCGTAAAGCGTTTGACAGAGGATATTTACCTCAAGATATCTTAATGCGTGAAAAAGCAGCTTTTTCAGATGCGGTAGGACATTCATTAAGTGATGAAATCAAAGCTTATGCGAATAATTATTATAGTGATCAGGAATTTGAAGAAAAAAGAAAGAAATATGATTTCGCCCAACCATTTACAAAAGAGTCATTATTATATCGTGAAATCTTTGAAAAATATTATCCACATCAGGCACAAATGGTGAAAGGATTCTGGATGCCAAATCCAAATTGGGAAGGTTGTCAGGTCAACGATCCTTCTGCCAGGTTTTTAGAAAATTATGGAGATAGTGGAAAGTAGAAAGGATGATTTGATGAAAGAGTATAATCAGGGATTGCATCATGTCAGAGAACATGATGCCTGTGGTATTGGCGCTGTCGTTCATATTGATGGACGACAGGATTATCAGGTTATTGATCAGGCACTTACAATTGTCGAAAAACTAGAACATCGTGCTGGAAAAGATGCCAGTGGAGAAGTCGGTGATGGGGTTGGAATCTTATTACAGATTTCACATCGTTTCTTTAATAAAGTTGCACATAATCTCCATATCACTTTGCCTCAACCTTATGATTATGCTGTGGGAATGTTCTTTTTACCACAGGATACACTGACAAGACAAAAAGCTATGAAAACTTTAGAACGCATTGTCATGAAACATCAGGCCACATTTCTAGGGTGGCGAGAAGTGCCATGTCATGAAGATATCTTAGGTCAAAAGGCTAAGGATTGTATGCCTTATATTATGCAATGCTTTATTGAAAAACCTAAAACTTGTCAACAAAGAATGGACTTTGAAAGAGTATTATATGTGATTCGTCGTGAATTTGAAAAATCTTCACCACAGACATATGTGGTTTCATTATCTTCATCAACAATTGTCTATAAAGGGATGTTTCTTGTTCATCAATTAAGACAATTCTATGATGATTTACAAGATCATGATTATCATAGTGCAATAGCATTGGTTCATTCACGCTTTTCTACCAATACCAATCCAAGCTGGCAAAGAGCACATCCTAATCGTATGATTGCTCATAATGGAGAAATTAATACAATTAGAGGTAATGCGAATCGTATGTTGGCCAGAGAAGAAACATTAGATTCAAAGTATTTTTCATCAGATATGACAAAGGTTTTCCCAATTGTTGATGTACATGGTTCAGATTCAGCTATGCTAGATAATACATTAGAGTTCCTATATATGAATGGGATGCCATTAGCTAAAGCTATGATGCTATTGATTCCAGAACCATGGAAAAATACAGCCATGTCACAAGAGAAAAAAGATTTTTATCATTATTATGCGACAATGATGGAACCATGGGATGGGCCTGCTGCTATTTTGTTTTCTGATGGTATTTCCATGGGAGCCACTTTAGATAGAAATGGGTTAAGGCCATCACGTTATTATATTTTAGATGATCAGACTTTGATTTTATCATCAGAAGTTGGCGTTTTAGATATTGATGAAAGTCATATTGTCAAAAAATCACGTCTTCAACCAGGAAAAATGTTATTAGTAGATACACAAAAACAGCAGCTGATTGAAGATGATATATGTAAAATGAGCTATGCTAAAGAACATCCTTATGGAGAATGGTTGGATTATTATTTATTACATTTAAAAGATTTACCAGCGCCAGATAAAAAATCACATATTCATAGTCAAGGTGATCGTGATATCTTATATAAAATTTTTAGTTATACTTATGAAGATGTCAAAGATATGATTTTACCTATGGCCAAAAATGGTGTAGAACCTACAGCATCCATGGGAACAGATATTCCACTTGCTATGTTGAGTCAAAAACATCCAACATTATTTCATTATTTTAAACAACAGTTTGCTCAAGTGACCAATCCACCTATTGATTCTTTAAGAGAAGAAGTGGTTGTAGATACAACGGTATATTTAGGATCTAATGGAAACTTATTACAGGATCAATCTGATAATTGTCAGGTCTTAGAAATTAATAATCCGATTTTAGACAGTCGTGATATGGATAAACTCAAACAGTTAAATCGTGATGGCTTCCATAGTCAAGTCATTTCTTTATTATATTACAAAGGGATTTCCTTAACAGAAGCTTTAGATCAGTTATTTCTTGATTGTGATAAAGCTTATCGTCAAGGTGTCAATATCTTAATTCTTTCTGATAAAGGTGTCGATGATAATCATTTGGTTATCCCTTCATTACTGGCTGTTTCAGCTGTAGAAAGTCATTTGGTCAAAACTAAAAGAAAAACAGCGATGTCCATTGTTTTAGAAAGTGGTGAACCACGTGATGTTCATCAATTTGCCTGTTTATTAGGTTTTGGTGCTACAGCTATTTATCCATATCTGGCCCATGAATGTATCATGGAAATGATTCAACTTAATATGTTGGATAAAGAGGAAAATAAGGCTATTGAAGATTATAATCATGCCATTTTAAAAGGTATTGTCAAGATTGCGGCGAAGATGGGTATTTCTGCTTTACAGTCATATCAGTCAGCACAAATCTTTGAAGTTGTCGGTTTAAAAGAAGATATTATGGAAAACTATTTCCCTCATACAGTTTATCGTGTGGGAGAAAAAGGTTTGACAGATATTGAAAATGATATTCGTTACTATCATGATCATGCCTTTGACCCATTAGGATTAAAGACAGATACATCATTAAAAAGTTTAGGTTTCCATAAATTGAGACGTGGACCACAAAGTGAAGTGCATATGTATAGTCCTGAAACAATCGTTTTACTTCAAAGAGCAACTCAAAGTGGTGATTATGCATTATTTAAAGAATACTCTCATCAATTAGAAATTCAGCCATTTGCTTTACGTCATTTATTAGAATTTGATACAACACAAAGACATTCTATTCCTCTTAATGAAGTAGAAAGTGTTGAAGAGATTGTCAAACGTTTTAAAACAGGAGCAATGTCTTATGGCTCTATTTCTAAGGAAGCTCATGAATGTTTAGCAATTGCAATGAATCGCTTAGGAGGAAAATCAAATTCTGGAGAAGGTGGAGAAAATCCAGAAAGATTATATACAGAAGCCAATAGTGCCATTAAACAGGTGGCCAGTGGTCGTTTTGGAGTCACAAGTGAATATCTGGTCAGTGCCAAAGAAATTCAAATTAAAATGGCACAAGGTGCAAAACCGGGTGAAGGAGGCCATTTACCAGGACAGAAAGTTTATCCTTGGATTGCCAAAACACGTTATTCAACACCTGGAGTCACTTTGATTTCACCACCACCACATCATGATATTTATTCTATTGAAGATTTGGCACAATTGATTTATGACTTAAAAAATGCCAATCGTGATGCGCGTATTTCTGTCAAACTTGTTTCAGAATCAGGAGTTGGAACGATTGCATCAGGTGTTGCGAAAGCAGGAGCTCAGGTTATTTTGATTTCTGGTTATGATGGAGGAACAGGGGCTGCCCCACAAAGTTCGATTCATTATGCGGGATTGCCTTGGGAATTAGGACTAGCTGAAGCTCATCAGAGTCTGATTGAAAATGATTTAAGAACACGTGTTGTTTTAGAAACAGATGGAAAATTAATGACAGGAAGAGATGTAGCTGTGGCAGCATTATTAGGTGCAGAAGAATTTGGTTTTGCGACAGCACCATTAGTGACAATGGGTTGTGTGATGATGCGTGTTTGCAATCTTGATACTTGTCCTGTTGGGATTGCGACACAAAATGCTGAACTTAGAAAACGTTTTAAAGGGAAACCAGAATATGTTATGAATTTTATGAAATTTATCGCTCAGGAATTACGTGAAATTATGGCACAATTGGGATTCCATAGTGTTGATGAAATGGTTGGACATATGGAAGTTTTGAAAGTGAAACCTGAATATCAGCAGTTAGAACCATTCTTTGCTAAGGAAGATTTTCATGTTCACTTTGAAAAAGACAATGTCTTTGATTTCCGTTTAGAAAATAGTCAGGATTTAAAAGTGCTACTTCCAAGATTTAAGACTTATCTTGAAACAAATCAGCCACATCAGGAAACAATACGTATTACCAGTCTTGATCGTAGTCTAGGAACATTGCTAGGAAGTGAAATCACCAAACGTTTCCAAAATCATCTTCCAGATGATACATATCAGGTTCATTGTCTTGGTGGTGCTGGGCAATCATTTGGAGCCTTTATACCAAAAGGCTTAACAATGCAAATTGAAGGAGATGCCAATGATTATTTTGGAAAAGGATTATCTGGTGGAAAACTGATTATTCATCCTTCTTTACATGCGCAGTTTGTCGCTCAGGATAATGTCATTGTTGGAAATGTTGCCTTATATGGAGCAACATCAGGAGAAGCCTATATCAGTGGTCGTGCTGGTGAACGTTTTGCGGTCCGTAATTCTGGTGCGATTGCTGTGGTAGAAGGCTGTGGTGATCATGGACTTGAATATATGACTGGTGGAAAAGTGGTTGTTTTAGGAAAAACAGGAAAGAACTTTGCGGCAGGAATGAGCGGGGGTATCGCTTATGTCTTAGATAAAGATCATGATTTATATTTACGTTTAAATAAAGAATTAGTCACAATGCAGGAAGTCAAACAGCATAAGGATATAGAAGATTTAAAATTGTTATTACAAAAACATGTGCAATATACAGGGTCATTACTGGCTAAAGATATCTTGGAAAGTTTTGAAGCATGGATACCACATTTTAAAAAGATTGTGCCAGTTAATTATGCGTGTATGTTAGATAATATTGAAAGCTTTGAAAAACAAGGCTATTCACATGATGAGGCTGCATTAATGGCCTTTAAAGAAGTTCATCAATAGGAGGGCAATGTATGGGAAAAGCTACAGGATTTTTAGAGTTTGATAGAGAAGATAACTTAACTCAATCACCAGAAACAAGAATCGCTGATTTTCAGGAATTCCACATCCCTCTTTCTGATGAAAAACGTCGTCAGCAAGGAGCTCGTTGTATGAATTGTGGTGTTCCGTTTTGTCAATCAGCTATTGAAATCAATCATATGGTTACAGGTTGTCCTTTACATAACCTCATTCCTGAGTGGAATGATGAAATCTTTCACCATAATGATGAACGTGCACTTTCACGTCTATTAAAAACAAATCCCTTCCCAGAGTTTACAGGACGTGTGTGCCCCGCATTATGTGAAAAGGCATGTGTATGTGGATTGCATGGAGATGCCGTGACCATTAAAGATAATGAATTATTTATTATTGAAAAGGCTTATCAGAATCAATTGATGAAAGCTGAACAGTCGCCAATATGTTCATTTAAAAAAGTAGCTGTTATTGGCAGTGGTCCTACAGGATTAACGGTAGCCTATAAATTAAATCAACGTGGACATCAGGTCAGTGTTTTTGAAAAAGATGATCGTTTAGGAGGATTATTGATGTATGGTATTCCTCAAATGAAACTTGAAAAACAGATTATTGAACGTCGTATTCAATTAATGAAAGAAGAAGGGGTTCAGTTTTATACCAATGTTCATGTTGGACAAGATATAACGAAAGAAGAATTATTAAAAGAATATGATGCAGTTGTGTTATGTTGTGGAGCGAAAAAAGCACGTGATTTAAATGTACCAGGGAGACAAGCTAAAGGAATTTACTTTGCAGTGGATTTTCTCAAAAGCGTAACACAAGATTTATTAAATCAAAGTCCTTTACGTATTGATGCTAAAGGAAAACATGTGGTTGTTGTAGGTGGTGGAGATACCGGTAATGACTGTGTAGGAACATGTATTCGTCAGGGATGTGCATCAGTTACACAACTAGAAATGATGCCATGTCCACCTCATCAAAACACACGTCCTTGGCCAATGTGGCCAGATGAATTGAAAACAGACTATGGACAAGAAGAAAGTCTGGCTGTTTTTAAGAAAGATCCACGTGTTTATGAAACAACGATTAAAGAATGTATTGAAGAAGATGGACAACTCAAAGCTGTGAAAACTGTTCAGGGGAGAATGGTTGATGGTCAATGGGTTGAAAAAGAAGATAGTGAAAAAATAGTAAAGGCAGATTTATTGTTGATTGCGGCAGGATTTGTAGGTATTGAAGACGATATCAAAGAACAGTTTGATTTATCGGTAAATCAACGTCAAGTTGTGACGACAATGCCAAAGAGTTATGCGACAAAGGAAGAGAAGATTTTCGTTGCAGGGGATATGCATCGTGGTCAATCTCTTGTTGTTTGGGCTATCGCAGAAGGTAATGAATGTGCCAAAGAAGTTGATCAATACTTAATGGGATATAGCTATATGAATGAATAATAAATAAAGTTAGGGGGTCTATGATATGAATTCAGGGGATATTGGTTTTATGTTAATATGTAGTGCCCTGGTGTTATTAATGACACCGGGACTTGCATTCTTTTATGGTGGACTTGTTCGCCGTAAAAATGTTGTCAATACAATGATGACTTCTATATTTGTCATTGGGATTGCAGCAGTGATGTGGGCATTATTTGGATACTCACTGGCTTTTGGAAATGATCACTTTGGAATCATTGGAGATTTCAGCTGGTTAGGTCTACAGGGCATCGAAGGAAGTACAACAGATTATGTATCCACAATTCCTCATTTAGAGTTTGCCATTTTTCAAATGATGTTTGCCATTATTACACCAGCTTTAATTACTGGAGCAGTTGCTGGACGTATGAAATTTAAAGCTTTGTTTTTGTTTATTATTCTTTGGTCAGTGATTGTTTATTATCCAATGGCTCATATGGTTTGGGGCCTTGGTGGTTTTTTAGCGAAGATTGGTTCAATAGACTTTGCTGGTGGAAATGTTGTCCATATCAGTTCTGGTGTCAGTGCGCTGGTTTTATGTATTGTTTTAGGAAAACGTAAAGATTACTTACGTGTACAATATCATGTACATAATATTCCATTTGTTGTCTTAGGTGCTAGCTTACTTTTATTTGGATGGTTTGGCTTTAATGCTGGAAGTGCCTTACAGGCTAATGAATTAGCTGTTCATGCTTTTATGACAACAGGTCTATCAGCAGCTGCTGGAATGATATCATGGATGCTGATGGATGTATTCATGAGTGGAAAACCAACGTTGGTAGGAAGTGTGACAGGTATGGTTGTCGGTCTTGTCGCTATTACACCAGGAGCAGGATATGTGCCTATCTGGGCATCTATCATTATTGGATTGGTTGGTAGTCCTATCTGTTATCTGATGATTTCTAAAGTGAAACAGAAATTAGGTTATGATGATGCTTTGGACGCTTTTGGATGCCATGGTATTGGTGGTATCTGGGGTGGAATTGCGACAGGGTTATTTACTCAGACTTCTATTAATGATGTTGCTAGATGGAATGGTTTATTCTTTGGTGATACTCAATTGTTTTTAGCTCAATTAGCAAGTATTCTTATTACGATTGCAGTGGTAGTGGTAGGGACATTGATTTGTATTGCTATTGTCAGATGTTTCACAACCCTTCGTGTCTCTAAACAAGAAGAACAAAAAGGATTGGATATTTCTGAACATCAGGAAAATGCTTATCCGTCTTTTAATGGATTAGATTAGGAGGAAAGTGAATATGATTAAAGTTGAAGCAATTGTAAGAGAAGAAAAGTATGAAGAAGTCAAAGAAGCACTTGCTCGTATCCAAGTCAATGGTATGACAGTATCTCAAGTGATGGGATGTGGATTGCAACATGGCTATACAGAATATGTTCGTGGTCAGGAAGTTGAAGTGAACATGTTACCAAAAATTAAATTTGAAATTGTTGTCAGCAGTGAAGAATGGGCTGAAAAAACGATTGAAGCGATTTGTCAGGCGGCTTATACTGGAGAAGTAGGAGATGGTAAGATTTTTACTTATAAGCTTGATAATGCTATCAAAATTCGTACGCGTGAAACAGGAGAAAAAGCAATTAATGAATAATTATTAATAATTTAAAATTATGGTAATAAAAATT
>OBYM01000389.1_pt1 | contig 25029 bp, 22 predicted proteins | sample 1538191 | NCBI WGS metagenome assembly OBYM01 (sample SAMEA2580165, study PRJEB22360) | human gut metagenome | biome: human gut; feature: human-associated habitat; material: faeces | place: Denmark | collected 2008/2010 | reverse complement strand
AAGGCAGACTGCAACGGCTGCGGCAACCTGTACCGCCTGCTGGAGCTCTATCAGGAGGCGGGCGCGGACGGGGTGGAGCTCAGCGGCGTGGACTTTGCCGCCCGAGCCGGTGAGAAGTCCCCCTTCTATCTCCAGGAGGCCCTTCGGGCCATGGATGGAATCCAGATTCCCCTCAGCCTGGTGGGCGGCATCTTCGATCTGGAGACGGCGGAGGCGGTGCTGGAACAGGGCTTCACCTTTGTCTCCTTCAGCCGCGCCCTTATCTGCCAGCCGGATTTTATCGCCCGCATGAAGCGCGGGGAACAGACCAAGAGCGCCTGTCTGGCCTGCAACGGGTGCTATCAGATCTACCGCCGCCGCCCGGTGCGCTGCGTCCAGCACAAGGACTCCATCCCTCAGCTGGAGAAGGTGTTCGGGTGCTCCATGTGACCGGGACCGGGCCGTCCGCCGGAGCCGGATTTGACTCCGGCAGGCGGCCCAAAAATTATGCTTGCAAAATTTCCGGTCTTTCGCTATAATATAAAAGCTATCCTGAAAAAGGGCGGTCTGCCGGTGTGATGGAATTGGTAGACGTAGTGGACTCAAAATCCACCGCTGGCGACAGCGTACCGGTTCGAGTCCGGTCACCGGCACCAAAACAAAAGGCAACTGCGAAGGGTTAAGCCCCATAGGTACACAATGTGAACCTATGGGGTTTAAGCCGTATATGGGGAAAGAGCGATTTTGTGGAACAGATACCACAAAATCGCTCTTGATTTATCAGAGGACAGAACCCTGCCTGGACAAAGAATGTTTGGAGGTATCACCCGATTCGCAGCACAATTCCGGTATAGTTATCTTGGTTGGGAAAGTCTTTCTTTTGAATCAGAGTATGCATCGACTGAACAGATTTCTGTGCAGTGCCTTTATACAAGCAATTTGTCAATTCATCTTGGGAGAGGGCCCGGTATACTCCGTCGCTTACCAGCAGGATCTGGTCGCCGGGCAGCAGGGAAACCGGATCCTCATTCCACTCTATTGACCTGGGAAAGCCCCATCCGATATAACTGGTCAAATTTTCACGGCGGGGATCTGCGTCAGCCTCTTCGAAAGTCAGATCCCCTTGGAGGGCCAGTAGAGTCAAATCGTGGAAGAAATTGTGCTCCCGGTTTAGTTGAATCAGTCCGCCGTCCCGCCACAGGTAAATGCGGCTGTCTCCGACGCTCAACCAGGAGAGCGCCCCGTTTTGCACCAGGCAGGCCACCAAGGTGGATCCGCTGCGGGATGAGTGATCGCGCAAGAGGGCGTCCACCTTTCCCACTGCCTGCTGAAAGGCTATCTGGAGTTGCCGGGCAGGGGGGAACCGGGGGTCAGGGGTGAACTCCTCCGCCAGCGTTTCGGTCAGGGCCTGACTAACCGCTCCGCTGTTAACCAGTCCTCCCATACCGTCGGCCACAGCGGCCAGGATTCCGGAGGGCTCCTGACCGGTGACGCAGAAGGCGTCCTGCTGGCTGTCCCGCTGTCCCTGCTGGTGGAGCACTCCATAGCCGCAGACCGCCGCATTCGAACTCTGGGCGGGCTTTCGTCCGGCATTTCTGGAAGATACCAGTTTCCCAATTACCACCCCTGCAAGGAGCGCGGCCAGTACTCCGCCGAACAAAGCTGGGAGGGGAACAGCTGGTGCATCGGATTTGGGCTGGGGGACCGAGACAGTCTCTTGAAGAATCAGTGCATCTTCCGCCTGTGTACCGCTGTTTTCTGACGAAACTCCCCCCTCATTGGGGAGCACCGGCTGTCTGTCCGAGGGGAGCTGGGCCTGGGCGTCATTGCCAGAATCGGCCCCGGGCTGGCCGGGGGAATATTGGATTTGGTCAGATCCTTCGGCGTTCCTGTCAGATGCCGACAACGGGAGATACTCATACTTGACCATATTAGATCCCTCCTCTTGGGAGATGCCTCCTGGCCTCTCCGACACTACCTGCATCCTATCACAGAGCTATTGCTCCGCGGTCGAGGTATTTTCCCCCTCCTTGTCCGCCGGAAACAGGGCTGTGATGACCGCCTCCATCCGTTCCGCCATGGCCTCGTCCTGTCCCGCACCGCTATTCAGGGAATACAGTACCAGCCAGTCATAGGCATTTCGGGGATCCAGCGTAGGCATACCGCAATCCCGCAGCATTAGGTTGACCCGCCACCAGTGCTCCTCAAATAGTTCCTCCGAGGACAAATAACTCTCGTCCAGTTCGTCATAGGCGTCATCCAGTACGTTTTCTGTAATGAGATACAGCAGGAGCAGCAACTTTCGGGGTACGTCTTCGCGGCGGGCACAGATATTTTTCAATTTAGTCGCATTCGGCCAGCCCTGCTTAATCATCCGCTGGATCAGGTTGAACTCCCGGCGGCGACTACCGGAGGGCATGTGCAGGGACAGATAGGTCTGGGCCGCTTTCTCAATGGAGTATCGCTCCTCGTCCCTGTCCGGAGTCGCCAATACCTGAAAGAAACGGTCAAAGTAGTCCCAGGCCCGCTGGTGCAGTGTGCCGAAGGAATCCAGATATTCCTCATACAGGCGAATGAATTCCTGGTCGTCATGCACGCTGGAGAAGGCGGAGACGATCTGCTGCGTATCAGAAAAGGGGCCTTTCCCAGGCATAGAGCGATTCGAGCGGCTGGGGTCGGGGAGAGAGGCGTATAGATCCGAGGCCTGCTCGTAGTTTAAGCCCCGGCGCAGACAGTAGGCATAGGTCAGTTCCCGGCCGTTTCGATAGTGGATGCCATAGTCGGTACATAGACCAAGCAGACCGGATGTCTGCTCCTCGTCCAGCTCCATGGCAAAGGCGATGCGGAACAGATCTTCCCGGCTGGTAGGGGCGTTTTTCCCCTGTTCCCAGTTGCGCACCCGCCGGACGGTAGACTTGGGATCGTCCCCCGGCTGGGCCACGGCCCGGACCACCCGATCCCGCAGGTCGCCAGCGGGATAGTATCGCCGCAGCATCTCCCAGAAACTCCGGAGATGAATGGTTCCGCTTAAATATTGGGCCGCCATGGCCGGGGTCATATCCGCCGCAGAAAGTTGGTTTACCTCCAGCCCGGACTGCTGCGTTAATTCGATGCGCATACGAACCTCCATGAAACGAAAACATACTTGTCTTGGCCGGAAAGCTGAATTATACTGGGAGTACAAAACAGGCGAGGGAGGGGATCACGCTGCTGCCAAAGACCACATTCCCAGATACCGAACAGCCATTGCTGTTTCTCCTACAAAAGCGGGGCGTCCTGCCGCTGTGGGCAGCGGGGCAGTTGGTGGATAGACTGATCGAGCGCACTGGCCGTATGCCGCTCCCCGCCGGGCCGGAACAGGTGTTTCTGTCCCCTCTGGGAACGGATATCCGTATTCTTCCGGGAGTCCGGTCAGGGCAGGGCGCCTACCTCCCACCGGAGACTCGGCTAAGCCCGGAACGGATCACGGACGGTCCGGAGGCAGTTTACCGCTTATGTGCCCTGCTGTTCCACCTGCTGTCCGGGAGGATCCTCTCGGTGGAGAGCCTGCGGGCCCGCAGAGCCGACCTGCGTTCCGGGCTGCTGGGGGGCGGCCTGGAAATGGGTGCGGAAACTGCCCTGCTGGCCCTGCTGGATCAAGGGCTTCGGCTGGAGCCATCCCGCCGGTTCCCAGATCCAGGGGCGCTGCGTACTGCCATGGGGGAAGTTCAGACGATCCTGAATCAGGCCGCCCAGGCCCGCCTGTGCCTGGAAGGGGAAGAGGGGCAGTTTGCTGGTGCGCGGTTCACGCTCCACACATCTTTTCAAATTGGACGCCAGCCGGGGGCATGCCAGATCCTGTTCTCTCCCCATGCACCCGGCGTGAGCCGCCTCCACTGCCGGGTGGAGTTGGCTTGGGGGGCAGCGCTGGTCACTGATCTGGATTCCCGCTATGGGACATTTTTGAGTGGGACCAGGTTGCGGCCCGGCGTCGTGACAGAGTGGGAACCCGGGAAACTCTTGGCACTCGGTTCTGAGCGGCAGACCTTTATTCTGAAGATCATACAGTAGGGGACGGCTGACAGCCGCCCCCTGTTCCATTCGTGTGGCCGGACAACAGAGGGCAGGGCGCTTGTACCCGTGTGAAAAGACGTCGCGGCGGACGCCTACGATGTGCCCTCCAGTTCGGCGATCTTGGCCCGGACCTTGTCTGGATCAATAAAGGTGGTACTCCCTGTCTCCAGGTAGCGGTTCCACCAGTAAATGGCCTGTTCCGGGTTTCGGGCAGTGCCCCGTCCATCGGTGTAGGCATCAGCCACCTCGTAGTAGACTCCGGCCCCGTAGTTGGCCTGGGCCAGCTCCAGATTGAGGGCGAAGGCTTTTTCATCATTTTGCGCCACCCCGTCCCCGTACTGGTAGCAGATAGCCAGGCCCCGTTTCCCGTCCAGATTGCCCAGATCAGCAGATTCCTGATAAAGGGTGGCGGCGATGGAGTTTTCGTCGTCAAACAGGGCGTCGTCCGCAAGACCGCACAGCCGTGTCCCCAACTGTGCGGCGGTGAGATAGCCCAACTGCTCCATCTGCCGCAGCGTCTCCGCCGCCAGGGAGTACTGGCCGTTGTTGGTCTGAGTCTCCGCCTGAGCCTCCAGTTCCCCCTGGGTAGGGATGGTGGGTTCCACTGTCTGCGAAGGCTGCTCTTGCTGACTGGGGTTGGTGGGCTGGCTGGGCGTGGCCTGACTGCCTGCCTGTCCGCTGGTTCCAGTCTGGCCAGCGTCTGTGTCCGGCTGATTTGGCTCCGTCGCCGGTTCCTGTTCATAGATGGGCGGGATCAACTGGCCGTCGTCTGTCTGTCCGTCTTCCTCGCTTGCGTCTGGCTCCTCCTCTGAGGCATGGGAACCATCCTCTTGATGCACGGTCTGTCCAACAGCAGATTGGGAGCGGTCGGGATCATTCGTTGAGACGCTCTCCTGCCCTCTGCCCCCAAGCCCTATGGCCAGAGCGATCGCCACAACCACCAGGGCGCAGGCCACCGCGCCGCCGAACTTGATCCACTTGGCGGGGATCTCCGGCTTTTTGGGGGTAGGATCAGGAATGGGTGCCTTGTTCTCTTCGGTATCTACAAACTCGGTGTGACCGACCTGCTCCTCTGTCTGCATCCAGGAGGCTCCCTCCAGGGTACGGCCGTACAGGGCGGCGTACAGATCAGCCGCGCTGTGCCAGCGGTTCTCTACCTTGGGCGCCAGGCCCCGCAGAAGGGCCAACTCCTGTTCCTCGGTTAAATCAATCCCCAGTTGCCGCGGTGGGAGCAGGGGGTCTTGTTCCTCCTCGCCCCGGAGCGTCGCTCTGGCGGGAACCTGCCCTGTGAGGCAGTAATACACCGTGGCGCACATAGCGTATACATCAGTCCAGGGGCCCTGATCCCGGCCAGAGTACTGCTCCCGGGGGGCAAATCCGTGCTTTAGGGTAATGGTTTCGGTCAGCCCGCTCTGAAAGTCCCGAGCACAGCCGAAATCCATCAGTTTCACAGTCCCGTCTTTCAGTTCCATCAGGTTGTCCGGGCTGATATCTCGATGGATCACGCCCGCATGGTGCATAGCCTCCATAGCCCGGAGTACAGGCTCCAGCAGCGCCAGCATGGTCTGCGTCGGGATGGGCCCCGTCTGGGCGACCACCTCTTTCAGGGTTCGACCCTCCAGGAACTCCATGACGATGTAGGCAGTGTTATGTTCCGGAAAGTGATCCAGCACCTGGACGATCTCCGGGATACTGTCCAGTTTGGCCATGGTCTTGGCCTCCCGGAGGAACTGCTCCCGGCCCTTTTCATAGGTGGGCTGGTTCCCGCTGGTGTGACAGGTCACATCCAGGGTAAGGGAAACTTCCCGACTCACCAAGAAGGTGGGGAAATACTCCTTTACAGCCACCTTCCGCTTGAGCACCGCGTCCCACCCCAGGTAGGTGATGCCAAATCCACCTTCTCCCAGTACCCGGCCCAGTTGATAGCGATCCTGGAGCAGACTTCCCAGGGGTAGATGGTGGCTTGCGGGCTGATACCTCTCCCAGTTCCGCCCGCAGGCGGGGCAGGGGGAGCCAGGCTGAACAGGGGACATACAGTAGGGGCAGCGGCGTTCCATCTCATTCACCTCACAGCGGGGGCGGATACCCCGATTTTAGTTTCCCTGCAGTTCGTCCAGCAGGGCGCGGGCGTCGCTCTCCACATAACTGGCCCCGTACTCCAGGCACTTGTTCAGCCAACTGATGGCGGTAGGGATGTCCTGGGGCACGCCGTTCCCCTCGGCGTAGTACTCCGCCACGAAGTAACAAGCTGGGCCGTCTCCGGTGTTGGCCATCTGGGTCCACCAGTGGCATGCCTGGGCGGGATCTTGGGAAACATAGTGTCCGTAGTCATAGCAGTAGGCCAACTTGGCGTAGGCCTGAGCGCAGCCCAGACCGGCCGCCTCGGTGTACAGGTCAAAAGCGGTCTTCACGTAGGGAGAACTGTTGTTGCCATAATCGGTCTCCGACCAATAATACTCCGCGTCATCCCCCACCTCCACCAGACTGCTGCCCAACTTCTCCCGGGAAACGTAGCCCAGGGTGTTCATCTGCCGGTAGACCTCAGCCGCTTCGGCAAATTGGTTAGCATCCAAGTAGGACTCCACCTGGGCCTCCAGTTCCGCCTTTGTGGGGGCGGCGGGTTCCGGCTCCGGTTCTGGCTCCGGTTTGGGCTCGGGATCAGGATCGGGCGTACCGGACTGGGTTTGTCCCCTCGCAGGAGCAGTGGTCTGGGGATTGGACGAGGGTGGTTGGGTCGGAGCTTGCCCGGTTTCCGTTTCTCCATTTTGGGATTGGTCGGTATCCCCGTTTGAATCTTCGCCCTGCGAGTCATCCGTCCCATCAAAGGAATCCGGCTGGAACAGGGCGTTGGGCTCCAAGCGGGAGGAATCCTCTACCTGGGGGTCTTTTTCCCCGCCGGTAATCACCGTCTGGGATTGGGTGGGGGTGCTATCGTCAGGTAAAACAACCGGATCCGTTCCGCCCCCCAGCAGGCCGCTGGCTGCCAGAGCGGCCACCAGGACAACGCCGGCACAAGCCGCGGCGATACCGCCTTTGGCTCCCCGGGAGAGGGTGAATTTTTTCTCCGGTTTCGGTTCAGGGGCGGGTTCAGGCTCAGGATCCAGTTTGGACGTGTTCCACTGCTCCCAGTCCTCCGGAGGCGTCCAGGGATGCCCGTCCAGGGTGATGCCGTAGAGGGCCCCATAGAGTTCTCCCATGCTTTTCCACCGATCCGCCGCCCGTACCGCCAGCCCCTTTAACAGAGCCCGCTCCTGCTGTTCGGTGAGTTCCGCCCCCAGCCGGCTGGGTGGGATCAGGGGATCCGGCTCCCCGCGTTTCATGGCGCTGGGGGGAACCTTTCCGGTGAGGCAGTAGTAGATGGTGGCGCACAGGCTGTACAGGTCGCTCCACGCACCCTGACCGTGCCCGCTGTACTGCTCATAGGGGGCGAATCCCTCCTTGAGCATGGCGGTCATGGTGACCTCGCCCTGGATGTCCCGGGCGCAGCCGAAGTCCATGAGTTTCATAGTCCCGTTGCTCAAAAGCATCAGATTGTCCGGACTGATGTCCCGGTGGATGATGTTGGCCTGGTGCATGGCCTCCATGGCACGGATCACCGGTTCCAGCAGGGGGAGCAGCACCTGGGCGGAGCAAGGCCCCTGGGCCTGGGTGATCTCTTTCAGAGTCTGACCCTCCAGAAACTCCATAATAATGTAGGCGGTGTTGTGCTCCGGGAAAAAGTCCAGCACCCGCACCATCTGGGGGATCTTCTCCAAAGCGGCCATGGTCCTGGCCTCTCGAAGGAACTGCTCCCTGCCCTTTGTGTAGGCCTCCTGGCCGGAGGCAGTATAGCAGGTCACATCCAGGGTCACTGACGTTTCCCGCTTGAGAAACGCGGTGGGGAAATACTCCTTCACAGCCACCCGGCGCTCCAGTTTCAAGTCCCAGCCCAGATAGGTGATGCCGAACCCTCCCGCACCCAGGGCCCGCCCCAGGACATACCGCTCCTGAAGTAGGGTGCCCGGTGGGAGTTGGCGGCTTTCGGGGCGGTAGGTCTCCGGGTCACGTTTGCAATTGGGGCAGGGCTTTCCCGGCTGGATAAGGTGCATACAATATGGACAATAGCGCTCCATTTCCTGTCACCTCTCTCAAACATCCGGCGCGTCCTGCGCCGGTTCTGTTTCTCTTTGAACTCAGGATACCACAGAACTTTTCGCTCCGGTCGAACCGGTTTCCCGTCAGCCGTTCTTCCGTTCCAGCCGGAAGGTCTGCCGCTGGGAGCCCAGGGCGAAGGTATCCCCGAGTTTTAGCGCGGTGGGCTGCTGCGGCGGGATCTTGTTCTGTCCGTTGAGGAAGGTGCCGAAGGAGGAGCCCAAATCGGTGAGAGTGGCGCCGCCGGAGGTAAGGCGCACCACACAGTGTACACCGCTCACTCCGGTGGTGTCCGCCGGGAAGACCAAGTCGTTTTGGTCGGGCAGCCGTCCCAGACGGAGGGTTCCCGTAAGGGCAAAGCGCCGTCCAGCGAAGTGGCCGTTCACGCCCACGATGCGCAATTCCTCCTGGGGCTCTGCCGGCTGGGTTTCCCCAATCTCATCCACCTGCCCGGTCTTGGGGAAGGTGGATGAATGATCATCCTTCTTCCAACTCGAGTTATTGCTGCCGCCCCCGCTGCTGTCTTTCTGGTACCCAGCGGCGGTAGCGGGCTTTCGGTTCCGGCGCAGGATCAGCACGGCCACTATAGCCGCAACGGCCAGGAGCCCAACGCAGATCAGGACCGTAGTCATCATACCAGAGTTCTCTGTGCGGTCAGTGATCAGGGTATATTCAAATTCATACAGGGTACCAATGTCCACCAGATCGTTCAGGCGGCTGATTACATAATCGCTCTGGACGGCCAGATTGATGTTGTCTCCGTAGCCGTATGTATTCAGACCGATGACATAGCCCTCCTTGGTGATGAGAGGCCCGCCGGAGTTGCCGTGATTGATGTTGGCGTCAATCTGGATCACATCGGTGTCGGTCTCCGCCATGTGGGCCAGGCGGGAAATGGTGCCGGCGGTGACGGTGACCGTATCCACGTTGGCGGTATAGTTAACCGTCACCTGGTCGCTGACCGCGGGGAAACCGATGGCGTAGATGGTCTCACCGGGCTCCGCCAGAGCGGCGGGCATGAGGGGCAGGGCCACCCGCTCGGTGACGATACGGTCAGCCAGGAGGATGGCATAGTCGGGGTAGGTCTCCGGCTCGTACACTACGTCACAGCGCACAACATACTCCATATTTAAGGCGCTGCCGTCCTCTGTCTCGCTCCACCGGTCATCCAGCAGCAGGTAGACTGCAGTGCTGTTTTCCACCACATGCTTGTTGGTCACGAAGACCGCACTGGGTTCTCCCGCCTGGCCTACGGCAAAGCCGGAACCCAGATTAGCCGAGCCGTCGGACAACGCGGCCAGGATCCGAACCACCCCGTTACGGGCGCTGGACACTGCGCTTTCGCCGTCGCTCCCCGCAGCGTGGGCCGGGAGCGCGGTCAGGATGCAGCACAGCAGGATACACACAGTCAGGGAAGATGCGAACAGTCTCTTTTTCATGGCCCTCTCCTCCTAATGGTGCCGGTCAATCTCTGACCCGGCTCATAGTTCTTCCAGTTGGAAACCGAATTTGCTGGAACCTAAGTAGAAACGCATGCCGGGCTTGAGATCCGCGCTCTCGTTGGACAGTTTCCGCCCATCCTCCAGCAGGGTGCCGAAGGAGGAACCCAGATCGGTGAGAAACAGGGAACCGCCGCGCCACCGCAGGGAACAGTGCTTTCCACTGACGCCGGGGGTATCCGGGGGGAAGACCACGTCGCACTCCGGGACCCGGCCGAAGGTGAGCCCCTGGAGGGGAATTTCCCGTGGATTTCCCGGCGTCCCTGGGAGGGGAACGACCCGGTACTGGGCCTGGACCGGCTGGGTTTCCCCGTACTCCTCCCCGCCCACATACTCCGTCTTTCCAAAGTCAGGGGCTGGATTTCCGCCAGTGCCCGTTGTCTGGGTTGTGCTGGCCGGGGAACCGGCCTTCTTGCGGCTGCGCACAATGGCAAAGCCTCCAGGGGGCCCCGCCGCGATGCCGGCCGCCGCAATCAAGACTATTTGAAGGATCCTGGTCTGTCCCTGCTGCGCCCTGGCCTGTTCCAGGAGGGCCTGCGTTCCGGTATTGGTTTGAATGGACTCCAGGGTATAAGCAGGTTCTTCATCGCCGGAGCCGGATTCCGGATCAGTGGGTTCCGGAGAAGACGGCTCCAGCTCGCCGTTTCCCAGGCTGCCGATCCCGCCCGCGTCAGACATGATGTACCCCGCCGGCAGAGCCTGATAGCCTTCCAGATAAAACCCGATCACCTCATCCACGTCGCTCATCACCGCACCGATGGGCAGGATGTCAAGTTCGCTCAGGGGATACGACCCGTCCTCCAACTGAAGGCGGGTGTAGCCGCTCTGATCTGCCAATCCCTGGAGGGTCACTCCCCGGGAGAAGAGAAACATGCCGTCCGAATCGTCCGCCACGCCAGCTACCACTGCGGAGTCTCCCACATTTAAGCCGTCCAGTGTTCTCAAGGCGGGAGCGGTGCGGGAGGTGAGCGGGCTGTCCAGCCGGAACACCGCCACGCCGCTCTCGGCGTCCCCCATGATCAATTCGGCTACCGAACCCACTGAACTGTCATAAGGGTCGGTTGCCAGGTAGTAAGTGGAACCGCCGGTCACGCCATAACTTGCTATCACCCAGGTATCTCCGCTGCCGTCCCCCGCCTGGATTTGGATGGCGCTGCTGCTTGCGGTGATGTTTTCCACTGCGGAATCAAAACCATAGAGAAAAACTGTGCAGTCAAAGTAGTTTGTTTCGTCCGCAGCGGAAACCGGCTGCGCGAAACAAACGATTAGCGCCAGAGTACAGAAAACATGTCTGCAATACTTTATCGCCCGTTTCATAGTGCAACTCTCCTTTAGGTTTTGTCTGTCACAATGATACTACAGGAAAGGCCGGTGGAGTCCAGGTGATTTCCATTGATCCAAGAGAGGAAATTTGAATGGGAGCGAAGGGTTCTTATTTTGACAAAAGATACATCTAATATATAATATCACATTGTAAATTATAGGGAATTTATCCATCTATGTCAACAAATTTTCCTGCCAGCATCAAACATTTTGGGCGCATGATGGACAAGAAGGGAGATTTGTTCTTTACTAAACGCTGACAAAAGCCAAGAACTCGCAGCTTTCCGGTGAGGTTCACACCCCTGTGAACCTCAGGCATTCATGAGCCTCATAGGGCGCCGCAACCACCCTGAACGAAGGGAACTTCCATGAAGATCATCAGTATTTGGCGCTGTGCCAGCAGCGCGGGTGTGTAAAAGAATTCGGTTATTCATGTCTCACAGCCTCCCGGCAATTTTCAAATTGGCAGAAATATTTTTACAAACTCTTATTACGGTGTCCGGATGATCTTCAGTGCCTCCTCCGTGGACAGCCTGCCGGACAGATAGTCATCTCTCGCCCTGACCGCCCGGTCCAGCCACTGGTAGTACTCCTCATAACTCAGGTCCTTTTCAGACGGCTCCTTGTTGAGAAATTCTGCCCGCTCATAGCGCTTATACATCCGCCGCTTGGCCCGGTCAAACTCCTCCACCACGCTGATCTGGGATACCTTCTGTTTGTGCTTAAGTATCGGTCCCCACTCCTTACAGGTCTTTCCGTCCTTCAAAATTCGGTCACAGTAGAGGGTTTTCTTCTTCGTTTTTGGGATGAAATACCGCCCGCAGCAATGGCACCACGCGACAGCGGGATGGCAGGAAACAAACCGCAGGAGCAGAAAGTGGTAGTAGTCCACAGCGGAACGGAAGTGATATTGGGTGGCCAAGCGATCTCCATCCCAGCGCAGGATCGATCGCACAGGGACCTCCCACAGCGTGTCATACTTGTCTGAAATGAGCGGCTCTCCAGCCTGCATATCACGCAGCACCTCGTTGACTACAAACTGAAACTGCATGACCTCCACTAAAATGGTGAGGATCCTCTTGCTGGCCCGAAAAGAGTACATGGCGGTTCCGTCATCCGGTGGGACTTCGTCTTCCAACTGTGTGCGGAGCAGGGTTCCGTGCAGAGGATTTTCCTGTTCCAGGGTGGAGACCAGATCCTCCACAGTATCAAGCATGAACTGAAACAAGGTCATATTGGCCAGACCGCCGTGGCTGTCATGCATCAGGATCGCCCTGGCCTGGGAGCGGATCAGATCCACCACCACTGCATACGGTTCAAAATTTAATTCAGAGAACAGGATCACCTCACCAGAGACCACTGTATCTTCCAGAGAGGCTTCGCCGGAACTCCCGACGATGTCTCTTTTTATTTTGCCATCCGGCAGCAGTTCGACATACAAGCCATGTTCCGAACTCATTTCCCGCCCTCCCCTGTCTCAAAGCGAACTTGGCCCAAAACGGCAAGGATCACTTGTAGATTTCCCAATGTCCTTTTCTCCTGTATTTTAACATAGGCGGGGAATAAAACCAACTGACAATGGATCGGACAAGGAGGCATTTGCGACATGAAACTCAATACGATCGACGGGGCATCTCTGATGAGCCAGCCCCTGCATCCACCTAATTTTGTGGTGGACACCCTGCTCTCCCAGGGGCTGCATATCCTGGCGGGCTCCCCTAAGGTGGGGAAGTCCTGGCTGGCCCTCTGGCTGGCAGTGACCGTAGCCAAGGGAGAACCAGTCTGGAACATGGCCACCAGGCAGGGCACCACCCTCTATCTCTGTCTGGAGGACTCCGTCCTCCGCATTCAGAACCGGCTGTTCGAGATCGCGGAGGACGCGCCGGACAGCGTCCACTTCTGTACGGAGTGCGCCCCTATCGGACAGGGGTTGGAGAAACAGATCGAAAACTTCTCGATGGAACACCCCGGCACCGTGCTGGTCATCATCGACACTCTTCAGATGGTTCGGCCCATCCACGACACCACCTATGCCAACGACTACCGGGATTTATCCGTGCTGAAACGGCTGGCGGATCGTCTGGGCCTCGCTATCCTGCTCATCCACCACCTGCGGAAAGAAAAGGCGGAGGACGTGTTTCACCGGATCTCCGGCACCACCGCCATTAGCGGGGCGGTGGATTCCAGTTTCACCTTGGTGGAGGAACGGCGGGGTAGCGGCCGGGCAAAGCTGACCTGCATCGGCAGGGACATCGAATACCGGGAGTTGGAACTGGAGCGAAACGCCGACAACGTGTGGGAGTTGCTCTCCGACAGCAGGACACAGCCGGAGCGTTTGGAGGAGCGCATCGTATTTCTTCTCTCTGGATTTCTAAAAAGCCAGGGAGAATTTATCGGCACTCCCACGGAGCTCTCCCAGAGGATCGACCCTGACGGACAGGAGGGTATCACGCCGAAGAAGGTCTCCCGTATGATCCTGCAAAGCGTCGAGGCTCTAAGAAAAGGTGGTGTCTCTGTTGTGATTCGGCGGAGCAACGGAAAGCGGATCATCCAGCTCCGCCGTGCCGATAGTGACGATATGGAGGGTGCCGGAGAAATCGTCCCTACCGACCCTGTCAGTTGAATGGTGGAGAAAGGTGAAGGGGTCTGGCAACGGGGATTCCTCCCTTTCGGGAGGGCAAGCATCGCGTCCGGCTATACGCCGGCCACTGTTCCGGGGCGCTGCCCCGAACCCCAGCCCCTGAAGGGGAGAAAGGAGCGTCAATGCAGAGAGAAAAGAAAACAGAGATCATCACCCTGCGGGTGACATCGAAAACCAAAGACCGCATCCGAGCCAAGGCGCAGGAGCTGGGCCTGACCGTCACCGACTACCTGTGTCTCTGCGGTCTTGGCAAGAAGATCGTCCGGGTAGACGGTCTGGATCAGGTGCTGTCCGAGCTGAAAGCCCAGGGTCGGAATCTCAACCAGCTCACCACCCTGGCCAACATGGGCAAGATCACCGTCGTGTACGGTGACCGACTGGCGGAGGGCTACGGTCAGGTCAGCGAACAGCTCCGGCAGCTCCTGCGGGAGGTGACCTGAGATGGCCACCTTCACCGCAATCAAAAATCGTGGTGGCGGCAAGGGTGCTCTGGGCGGTGTGTTGCGATACACCCAGCAGGAAGAAAAGACACTATGGGAAGGACAGCGGCTGGTGAGCGGCTGGAACTGCACCGCCCAGTCCGCCCTCTCCGAGATGCAGCTCACCAAGGAGCGATTCCGAAAAACGGACGGGCGGCAGTACTACCACTTCGTCCAGTCTTTTTCGGAGTCGGATAACTTGACACCCCAGGAGGCCAACGCCATCGGCCTGGAGCTGGCCCAGCGGGAGTTTCCAGGTTTCGAGGTGCTGGTGGCCACCCACATAGACACCGACCATCTGCACAACCACCTGGTGGTGAACAGCGTCAGCTTCCGGAATGGCAGGAAACTCCACCAGAGCGCCGCCGATTTCCAGGCCCACCGAATGGCCAGTGACCAGATCTGTGCCGCCCACGGTCTGGAGATCCTGCCGCCGCCTGAAAAGCAGGTCAAGCAGAAACGCATGAGCAGCCGGGAATACCGCTCTGCCGCCAAGGGCGAGAGCTGGAAGTTCCGGCTGATGAATACCATCGACCAGTGTATGCGGTACGTCGAAACCCGCGAGGACTTCATCTCCCTGATGGAGGGCGAGGGGTACCAGGTGCGGTGGACGGAGGGGCGGAAAAACATCACCTACACCACGCCGGAGGGCAGGAAGTGCCGGGACGACCGGCTCCACGACAGAAAGTACACCAAGGAGGTCATGGAATATGAGTTTAGAATCCGGGCAGAGGTTGTCCGTGGAGGAATTGAAGCAACTGAATCGGCCCAAGACCATGCCGCCGCAGCCGGCCCCCATCCCTCCAGAACATCCGACCCAGCAGGAGTGGAACGAGCTGAGGGCAGCACTGAAACGCCTGGAGGCCAGTGTTTCGGCACAGGAGGCCCTGCTGCGGGCGTTGAACTGTCAGGCGGGACAGCTCCCCACCCAGGCCCAGTTGGAGGCGCTGGCGCGAGATGTGGCCCAAATGAGGGCGGAGCTGAAACAGGCTGGGAAGAAGAAAGGGCTTTCTGTTTCTCTGCCCAGTCTGGAGACGGCGCTGTCCGTGCTGATCTGGCTGGCCCTGATTTTGTTGGGCACGATGGTTGGCATGGTGGTCTTGCGGACGATTTGGTCCGGCTTGGCCGCTCTCTGGAGCGCGGTGCGGAAGCTGATCCCGTGAAGGACGCCACCACCACACATCAGCATGGGGACCGCAAGCTCCTGCGGAAGGAGCTTGCGAAAAAGATCGCCCTCGGCCACAAGGAGGACGATCACGAAGAAGAACCAACTTGGCAACAGTCTTTGGGCTGAGGCCAACTGTTTCCCGATACGGGAAGAAAGGCGAATATGAAAAAAGACTACGAAGTATATCGGGACACCGGCATTCTGGGCGGCTACCATCCAGAGATGGCCGTACTGCGGGAGCAGCGCGGCGGGGAAGTCATGACCACCTTCCGGGATACCAATTATCAGCAGCGGGAGAATCACCTGGAGAGCCAGCGGGAGATGCTTATCCGGGGGAAGGTATTCCATGTGACCTCTGTGTTTCCCGCCGAGGCCATAGCGACGCCCACAGACAAGCTGCTCTCCCTGATCGATGCGGAGTTTTCCGAAAAGGGCCACAGCGCCTGATGTTTCAGTAGACTGGGGCAAGCCGGTGGGGTATACTGTCCTTACCCCATACCGGCTTGCCCCAAAAGAAGGAGGTTACAGAATATGGCAAGCCAAAAATATAATATCCTCTATGGGCGGCTCAGTCAGGAGGACGAGCGGCAGGGGGAGTCAAATTCCATCCACAACCAAAAGCTGTTTCTGGAGAAGTACGCGGCGGACAATGGGTTTGAGAACACCCTGTTCCTGGCCGACGACGGATACTCCGGCACTAACTTCGAGCGGCCCGCGTGGAAGAAGATCGTGGAGATGATCGAGAACAGCGAGGTGGAGACCCTGATTGTCAAGGATCTCAGCCGCCTGGGGCGGGAGTACCTGCAGGTGGGTCAGCTGACGGAGCTCTACTTTCCTGAGAAGGGCGTCCGGTTCATCGCGGTCAACGACAGTGTGGACTCCCTGGTGGAGAGCAGCAACGACTTCAACCCCATCCGAAACTGGGCCAATGAGCTCCACGCCAAGGACACCAGCAAAAAGGTGCGGGCCATCAAGAAGATGCAGGCGGAGCGCGGGGAGCGTTCTGGCTCCAAACCACCCTACGGGTACAAGAAGAAGGATAAGGACTCCAAGGAGATCGTGCCGGACGAGGCGACTGCCCCTGTGGTATGCCGGATGTTCGAGCTGTGCGCCGCTGGGAAGGGGCCCAACCAGATCGCCAGAATCCTGACCAGAGAGCAGATCCTGAACCCGACCAACCAGTACTACCAAGAAACTGGGAAAAACTGCAACCACCTGGACACGACCCGTCCATATAGCTGGAGCGGCAAAACAGTAGCAAATATTCTGGAGAACATCGTCTACCTTGGCCACACGCTCTCCCTGCAGCGAACAACGCTCTCCTACAAGAACAAAAAGCAGATCCGCAGACCAGAGAGTGAGCAGATCCTGGTGAAGAATACCCACGCTCCGCTGATATCTCAAGAGCTGTGGGACATCGTGCGGGATGTACGGGCACACAAGCGCCGCCCGCCCAAGCACATGGAGGAACCCAACCTGTTCTCCGGCCTGGTCTACTGCTCCGACTGCGGACAGTATCTAACGCTCTGCCGGACGGAGAAGATGCGGGAGGATCAGTACTACTTCCGGTGCTCCACCTACGGCAAGCGGGGAAAGGATGCCTGCACCCCTCACCAGATCCGGGAGGTTGACCTGAAACAGATCGTGCTGGACGATCTGCGCAGGGTGACCCATTTCGCAAGGATGAAAGAGCGGCAGTTTGCGGAGTACATCAACCAGAAGAACACAATGGAGTTGCGGCGGGAGATCAACCGCGTGCAGAAGGAATTGGACGCCATGCGCCGCAGGGACGGAGAGCTGAGCACTCTGTTCAAGCGGCTCTACGAGGACAACGTGCTGGGGCGTGTGACCAACGAGCAGTTTCGGATGCTCTCCGCTGACTACAACGGGGAGCAGAAAGAGCTGGAGTCGGCCATCCCCGCAAGGGAGGAGCAGTTGGAGAGGCTGAAAGCCTCGGTCGCCAATGTAGACGCCTTCATCGAGAAGGCCAAGCAGTACACCGCCATCGATGAACTGACGCCCCAGCTGCTGCGGCTGTTCATCCAGCGCATTGAGATCGGGGAGCGGTCGAAAAAGCACTCCCGCTCCGCTGGCCAGAGCGTTCGGATCGTGTACCGGGACATCGGCGCCCTGGATACACCTATGCGGGAGGGCGACCACGCACCGCACATGGCGAAACAGATCACAGAGAAAGAAGAAATCATGCGGTTGTTGGCATGAAAACACAGAGGCGGACGGCTTCCGCCGTCCGCCTCTGTGCCTGAAAATTCACCCGGTTCAGAAAATGTACCTATGGGAACCATCAGAAAGGATGTCCTTTTGTTTTGGGCTCCGACCGCCAAAGGCGGTCTCCGCCCTTCGGGATTTCAATGCTCGGGGTCGGCAAAGCCGCCCCTGCGCCAAGGTTTTCACCTGCGGTGAAAACGCTTGTACGGCGCACTCGCGCCGCCGGCCAGAAGGCCGGGTGGGTGCAGTTCTGTCCGCTTGCAGAGAATTTGAAAATATTCAGATTGTAGTGACTTCTCATAAAGTCGCTACAATCTAGATATTTTAGGCCGAACGCCTAGAGTATCAAGGGGTAGCGGCTTTTTTTACTGCTCGAAATCTGCTGTTTATTCTATAAGATATTTTTTCGGAAAATTGGCTGCTGAAGGGATTTGAACCTCCTACTTCGCGGCTTCTCCCCAATATTATCTAGTTTTGTTCCAGTCGGTGCCCTTTTTCGGGTGACACAGAAAGGAAGAAATACGAAAAAAGATATACAAAAACTTAGGCCCTGATTTGTTGGTTTTATAGAACCATCAGATCAGGGCCTTTTTTGTTTTCCAAGGTAGCTGTTCACGAGAGTCTTATAGTACTAAGTAAAAAGTCCGGCGCCCCTTTTGAAATATCTCCATCGAAAAAGGGCGCCAATTTGAGTTATGACGGAAGGGGCAAATAATTCTTTTTGCATCGTTGGCATATGCCAAGTTGAGAGGGCATCTAAATCTTCTGTACCAAAGGAGGGAGTCAAGATGAAAAACAAATTTTTCGCAGAATTGTCTCGACGTCTCTATATAGACGGAATTGAGTCATCCGCTATAGAGGACAAGCGGCTGGAGGTATTCCTTCACAGCCAGCCCGTCCTCTATGTATCACCGGCCAGCGATATCTTTCTGCTTCCAGCCGGAAACAAAAGTGAAGAAGCCAGCGAGCTGTACCACCAGGTGGCTATGGTCGCGGACGAGGTATATGAATATGTGGAGGCGGTGCAGAACACTCCGCTGCTCCACGCATCTGGTCTGCATGAGGACTTCCGCCTGCTGGCGGACTTCGGCGGCGCAGTACTGGCGGGCAGGGAACGGGAAAACAGGAGTGGATACCAATTCGTCACCTGGGTCTGGGACTACGACTATACCGGCGTCAGCCACGGCCACTACTATGAGGGGAATTTCCGCGGCGCCAAGCAGGACTTCGCCGTCCGCTCCGGCCTCATCTCCAGGGCGCAGCTGTTCACAGAGGAGGAACTCACAGAGCTGTACCGCGCCACGGATTATCTGCTGGAGGAAGGGCCGGAGCCGAACAGCGACCAGCTAAAAGCCATCCAGACCGCCAGAACAAAGATCGAATACACCGTCCCGGATCTCCAGAGCTGGTTGGAGCAGATACAGAGCCAGGAACCGCAAATGAATTTATAAATCAAAACTAAACCAAGTGGGGGCCGTATTTTGCCAAAGGCAGAATACGGCCCTTTTTTCGTTTTGAGAGGGGGAAGCAGACATGATCAGAGGAAATGAATACAGCCACCTGCCCCATGCCGCAGCGGTGGCGCAGATGCGAGCAGTCTCGATCCTTCACCAGCTGAGGCCAAGGGCTGCACCCTCCTGTCCTCCGGAACCACCGCGGAGGCCGGTTTGCCATCAATTTTCCCGCTGCGATGGCTGTCCCTATCCTGGGCATGGGTTTCTCTGCTGGGGCAGCGAGGATGACTGTTTGCGCACACGGATGGAGAAAATCTATGAAAGGAACGGTAAAGATGTGGATCAAAGCGACACTTAGGAATGCCAGACGGCCGGACTATGCGGTTGTCACTATCCCCTTCCCCATCCCGACGGACCAGTATGACAGCACTATCAAAATGCTGGAGGCCCTGGACATTGGAGATCCTTTGGTAAGAGACTGTAAGGCGGAAGAGATTCATGGCAAAGCGTCTGTTCTAAAATGTCTGGAGGAACGGACGGTCAATGTGGATGAGCTGGATTACTTGGCCAAGCGGCTGTACAGCTTCGACCGCACTGGGCTGGCCCAGTTCCAGGGGATGGCAGCAAAGCTGGACCTCTCGGATATGACGGACCTCATCAACCTGACCTTCTGCTGTCAGGAGGCCACCGTAATTACGACTTCTCCGATCTGGAGAAGATCGGCCGGGCGCACTATATAAATCTCCACGGCGGGTGCGCCTCCCTGGAGGAGCTGGAGCAGTTGGACGGGGTGGAGACCGCCCTTCTCCTGATTACAGAGAACGAGGGCACCATCACCCCCTACGGCGTCGTCTACGACAATGGAATGGAGCTCAGCCTGATCTACCAAGGCAGAAACTTCCCGGAATATCTGTATGAGGAGGGCCTGATGACTGTCTCACTGCAATCCATCCATGCAAGCGATGACAGCAGCGAGGCGGTCTGGCTGTATCTTCCCGCACCGGAGCGCCAGATCGCGCGGATGCTCTGCCGGGGCGGGCTTGAAAGTGAGGAGTTTGCGAAATTAGAGATTCAAATCAATAACTTGCCCGCCGTTGTTGAAACGGCCTGCGCCTTGGAGCGGGAAAGCGTCTTCGAACTCAACGCCATGTGCGCCGCCATCTCAAAGCTGGCGCGGGCAGATCGAGCCAAGCTGGAGGCAGCGGTGACTTTCGCAAAGCCGGAATGTGCCGCCGAGGTTCGCCGCCTGGCAAAGAATCTGAACCTATTCGATTTTGTCCCCAATGTCCATACGCCGGAGGAGTACGGCAGATATATGATCCAGAACTCCGGCCATTTCGACTACGATGACGATTTGGACGCGTTCTATGACTATGGGAAATACGGACGTCAGCACATGGAACAGGAGCAAGGCGTGTTTACGGAGCAGGGATACATCGCCTATCACGGGACATTGACGCTGGAGGAACTGATGGCGGGCGACCCTGCGGAGCAATATCAGAAAGAGGAGGGGATGCAGATGACCTGAATTTCTCCGATGTTTGGGATGGACTTTCCCCGCAAGTCCTGGTATTGGTTGTGTTTACAGAACTGGAGGTGACCAAGATGAAAAATAAAAAGATGGATCAGGCAGATTCCTTTGACTTGCGGCCCGCTTCCGTTGAGGAGGCGGGCCTTTTTCATCCGGATGGTGAAACGCTGGTTGGCCGGGTGACCTTCGCCAGCGGGGAGCGGCAGGAGTTTACCGACCACGGAGCCTATCTCCAGACCATCTGGGAGGAGCTGCCATACCGGAACACCACTGGCCTCCGGCATGAAACCCTGACGGACGATCCAGAGTTGAAAAAGGCCGTGGACGACATCTTGCTGGACTTCGCCGGAGAGGAAAATCCCCGCCGGGCCTGCAATTACGGGCTGACAGAGGCCGGAAAGCAGGCTTTACGGGAGGCGGCGGACCCCGGCAGGTCCCACACCTACGCCTGGTTCGTCCTGACGGACTGCAGCACGCCGGAGGAACAAATCTGCCGGAACCTGACCTTGGAAGAGGCTATCCAGATCTATCAGGACAGCGACAGGCCGGAGAAACGGCTGGGTGTCACCAAGGACGAAGTCGCCACGGTGGATCTGGTGCGCTCCGTAGACGGGGAACAGCAGTTCTTTGAGGACTACCGCAAACTGGACAGTTTCCGAGATGACCCAGTGGTCACCGGTGCGGTGGAGGCGCTCCATCAGGAGCTGGAACAGACTGCGCCCCAGTGGGGCATGAAATTAGGAGGTATGTGATATGCGTGAAGTACCGAGAGAATGGCTGGAGTTCCTGCGGGAGCAGTACCCCAAGGGCAGCCGGATCAAGCTCACCGAGATGGGGAACGACCCACACCCTATCCCGCCCGGCTCCATGGGGACCCTGGACTGCATTGACGACGACGGCCAGTTCCAAATCACTTGGGACAACGGCCGCAGTCTGGCCCTGGTCATCGGGGAGGACCGGTTTACCGTCCAGCCGCCGGAGCCCACCCTGCTCAAGCTGTATATGCCCCTGGCCGCAGACTTTTACCCGCGGGACGAGTGGGGGGACATAGACGAGACCGGCGAGGAATGGGATGGACGAACCCTCCTGGACTATGAGGACCAGATTCTGGGCGCTCTGGTCAGAAACCAGATGCCGGAGGAGAAAGAGCGGGGCCTCATGCACTGGTACGGTAGGCAGGACAGCCTGGACACTAAGGTCCGCTCCGCCCAGTTCACCGCGGAAGTCCGGGATGGACGGCTCTGGGGCGTGGCGGAGTGCCGGGTGGTGGGCGAGCTCACCCCGGAGGAGCTGGCCAGTCTCAAAGACTACCTCACCGGCCAGGCGGCGGACGGCTGGGGCGAGGGCTTTGAGCAGCATGAGATCCAGGTGGACGGCGGTGAACTGTATGTCCACCTGTGGCAGTGGGACAACTGGAGCATCCAGACCGAGCAGGAGCAGTTTGCGCCTAAAATCGCAGAGAGCCTTCCGAAACTGTGCTTCTCCACCCTGGCCTCTACGGGCCAGCTCATCTGCATCAAGCGGGGTGAGACCGGCTACTACTCTTCCGAATGGGACACTGGCGACAAGGAGCGCAATGTGGAACTGGCGGATGAGCTCAACGAGAATCTGGGTGTAACCCCCGCCCAGCGGCAGGCCATGGAAGTTGGCTCCCTGGCGGGCTGGGATGTGCCTGGGGCGGACCCCAAAAACTACGAGATCCAGAAAGAAGAACAGATGGGAGGGATGACGTTTGGCTGAGAAGATTTTTCAAGTCTGCCTGACCAAAACGAATGGCGCAGGGGAAAACTTCTATACCGAGCTGGACCTACCGGCCCGCCCCTGGGTTCTGCTGGACGCGCTGGACAAAGTACGGTATCGAGAGGGGGACGGCCTCTCTCTGGAGGTAGATACCTACTATGACTGCCAGGAGCTGGAGCCCCATCTGTCCGCCGATCCGCTTAGTCTGATGGAATTAAACGACCTGGCGGTACGGCTCTCAGAGATGTCGGACACCCAGCGGATCGCCTTCCAGGGTCTGCTGCGCATGGATGAAGCCAAAGGAGAAGGGGCCATCTCGCTCCGGCGGCTCCGGGACTTGGCGGCAAGCGTGGACTGCTGCCACGTTGTACGCGAAGTCAGGACTCCGGCCCAGCTTGGCCGTTTCTACGGGGAAAACGGTTTTGTCCCGGAGATCGAGAACCTGCCGGACTCTGTGTTTGAACTGCTGGACTTTGGGCTCATCGGCCGCCGGTGTCAGCAGGACGAGGGCGGTGCGTTTATGGACGGCGGCTATGTGGTCCAGAACAGCGATTTGAATACCGCTCCGGAAGTAACAAACCAGTTTCCATCGGGACCGAAGTATACAGTTTTGCTGGAACTGTCCTGGGGCACGATTTGCACCCCGGATTTCTACTCAGTAAATGTGGAGATGCCTCTGCATCAAAGGGCGTCCATGGAGATCCTGCAAGCGCTCAATCCTCCTCCCGGAAGGGAGCGTAGATGGAAATGCCTGGACTGCAGGGCTCCGGAGCTGGCAGGTCTCATCGAGGGCTCCTTTGATTTCCCTGCGGTGGAGGCTCTGGCGTCAGAGCTGGAAAAGCTGAACCATTCGGAACTCGCGCTGTACAGAGCGGTTCTGTCCGCCACAAACTGTACTGAGATTTCGCAGGCGTTTGAGCTGAGAAATCAGCTGGACCAATACATACTTGCCCCGGAGATCTCCACACCCGAAGACCAGGCTAGGGCGGAGCTGGCGTTGATGCTCCCAAAATCGGAGGCTCAGGCGGTGGCATCCCACCTGAATCTGTACGCCTATGGCAGAGAGCTGATGGAGAAAAACAACAGCGTCCAGACGGACTACGGACTGCTGGAGCGGCGGGATGGTCAGCCCATTCAAACCATGGCGGAGCCGCACCTGGAGATGGGAGGAATGGAGCTTTGAAACAGCAGGACAAAATGTTTTATCTGCTGGACGGCATGGAGATGAGCAAATCAGAGCGCGAGTGGCTGGAGCAGCGGTTTGCCAATATGACAGAAAAAGAGAGTCTTCTGTTCACCGGCACGCTGGAACTGGAGCATCCGGAAGGCGTTGAACGAGCCATGGAACTGGCTAACCAGCTTCCGTGCTTTGATCTCTACTACGGAGCCGGGGACGACGAGGCTCTGGGCCGGTTCGTAATGGAACACCTGGAGCGCCCCTCACCGGAGGCCGTCCCCTTTCTCCATGCGACACAGGTGGGGGCAGCCTACCGGGAACGGGACAAAGGGGTCTTCTGTCAGGGCCACTACCTGCGGAGATCCTCCCCCACGGTTCCCAGGCCAGAGGAGCCCCAACTTCTCCAGCCGGTGGTCGGAGACTACGCCATACGGGTGAAGCTGGCCAGCCGGAGCAATATAGACGGCGTTTGGGTGGGCTTCCCGGATACAAGCGAGCACATGGATGCGGCCTGCCCGGATGAGCTGCTGCTTGGTCTGGATGCGCTCCAGGCAGAAACGCTGCAGGAGTGCATCATACTGGAGGTGGACTGCTGTCTGCCTCAGCTCAGGGACATCCCATCCCAGTATGACTCCGCCGGCGAGCTGGTACGCCATGCCATCGACTTCGGCTATGTCTGGGCGGAGCAGGGTCAGGGAGAACCCCACTGGCTGGACAAATGGCAGGCGGTGCTGGAACTGGAGGACTGCCACAGGCTGGATCAGGCCCTGGACTATGCCCAGAATCTCCGGCACTATGCCTTCGTCCCCCGTGGCGTGGACCTGGCGGAGTTTGGCCGAGAACTGGCCCTCCGGGACGGCGTCATCCCCAAGGCCGGCCTGCTGGCGGACTGCTTTGACAGCAAAGCCTACGCTGAGACGTATATGAAACAGCATGGTCTGTCCGCCACGGATCACGGCTACGCGGCATGGAATGGAGGTGAGCTGACCTTTGCGTACAGCCAACCGAAGCAGGGACAGTCCCAGGCGATGGGGATGATGTAACTGCCGGACAGAACAATCAAATAACGTAAATCAACACGAGGGGCCGTTTTCCCGAAAGAGGCAGACGGCCCCTCTTTTTTTGTGCCCTTTTTCGGGAAAGCAGGTCCCGGAAAGGATGAAGAAATGAACCGAGAAGAACGGCTGTTGGCCTATCTGGAGGGCGCATGCTCCGGCCGAGACTATCGCGTTGGAGGGAAGGAGCTGGAGCGCACCCTGCATCTCAGCGGCACAGACTTACGGAAGCTGGTGAATCGTCTGCGGCAGCAGAACAAACCCATCGCCAGCGACCAGACTGGCTATTTTTATGCGCAGACCGCGGGAGAAGTCTATGCCACAATCCAGAATCTGAAGAAAATGCGCGCTGGTTTGGACGCGGCGATCCGAGGCTTGGAACGATCCTTAGACGACTTTCCGGTGGGGAGGTGAGGCCTTATCGCCAAGCCCTTTATCCCGTGGGTAGGTGGAAAAGGGAAGCTCCTCCGGCTAATTCGAAGGCTGGCCCCGCCCTGGTACCCCCGCTTTATCGACGTGTTTGGCGGCAGTGGAACCGTTACCCTCGGCCGCCCCCTCCGCAACGGATGGTCT
>OBYM01000383.1_pt1 | contig 25201 bp, 25 predicted proteins | sample 1538191 | NCBI WGS metagenome assembly OBYM01 (sample SAMEA2580165, study PRJEB22360) | human gut metagenome | biome: human gut; feature: human-associated habitat; material: faeces | place: Denmark | collected 2008/2010 | reverse complement strand
AAGTAATCTCAGCTGTACGTGCCATGATGATGTTCCCCTTTTTGCTTTTGGGAACATTGTAGCATCCTATCTGTCCAATAAATCGGACTTTCTTAAGATATTGTGGCTTGCTGTGTTAAGTCGATAAGCATTTTCTTTTATTCTACTGCATTTTTCGATTTTGTGCAATTTTTATATGATGTTTGAGTTTTCAGATACACCCTAAATGCTGTCAGTTTTTCCTGAATTGCCAGCTTCAGTTCTTTCAAGGAAGGAAACTGCTGGTTTCTCAACGTTGCCAGAAGCCATGTGGAAACCACGCCCACAGAGCCTTCCTCAAATGCCTTGTCCCTAGGTTTTGGGGGTCTGGCAGGAATAATAGCAGTTCCGTAATATTCGGCCATCTCCTGGCATGATTTGTTGACTACCGTTTCATCCTTCGTGTTCTTTATGGCACCGGTTTTGAGATTATCCGGTGTGAGAATCCGGGTCACATTGCCAAAGAAGCGATATGTGTTGGTCATGGGTACGGACGATACAGGGGATTTTGGTGCATGCGGTTCCACGATTTCCGTCACCCGTATGTCAAGCACACGACAAAAAATATTTCCTGCAAAAGCAGAAATCCCAAACCATCAAACATACTGCGATGGTCTGGGATTCCGGCTTTTTCAATTACTGAAGGAGCTGATTCTCAATCGAACAGGTCTTGGACTTTGTACAACAGGTCCTGGACTTTGTACATAATCTCAATGCGCTTGTCCGGGAAAATATAGACCTTCTCAATTAGGAGCTTGACCAGCTCCGCGGTTAGGCCCTCCGCGTTGGTGATTGCCTTGGCTACCTCCGTGCGGCTGGACTGCCGGTTCTGTTCTTCCTTCTTCTTTTTCGCTTGTGCCGCAATGGCGGCATAGGCGTTTTTTGCTTTCAGGATGGCGGCATCATAGGATGCTTTTTGGGACTTGTAGGCTTCCACATCAATTTCGCCCATGATGTACTGCTCGAACAGGGATTGCTTGCTATCTTCCAGAGCTTCGATCTGCTTTTCATATTCCGTGCGCTCAGCGACCACCGTATCCAGACAGAAGGAGCCATCCGCACGGATGGAAAGAACGGCTTCTAACTGTGCTTTTATGGTTTGGAAAATGACCTGTTCCAGTTCCTCGTCATCTACCTTCAGATCATGACAGGGGCTGGTCTCAGCCGCCTGAGAGCGGCGGCAAACGAAATAAGGGCGCTTATTTGATACATAGGAAAGCGCATGGTCACAGCAGCCGCAGAACACAATGCCCAACTGGAAAGAGATTGCTGAGGGTTTCTGGAAATGTCCCGAAGAAATAGCGGCAACTGTTCATACCGATGATATCTGCGGCGACTGGCTGGAGACACTGGGAAGCAAATACGGTCACAGAATCAAGCTGCTGTACGGCTGCAGCACCGAGGATGGCATCTTGGCACAGTTCAGCAATTTCGAAAATACAGGTGATTTTACAGCTACGGAAGAGTGGCGCGGTAAGATGAAGCAGGGTTTCTGTAACCGCGTTCAGCGGCTACAGAAAGCGGGAATCAATATTTCCTACTACGTAAACACCATTCCCGACAAGCAAACCGGAGGCACCAAACACTGTATCTCCCAGGACAATGCATGGCGTGAAGCCAGTGTGGACGGTGTATCCCCAGCGCAGTGGGTCGTGGATGCAGTGAATGGAAAGTGCTACGACGTGGGTATGAGCCTGCTGGAATAAACCATACAGGGAAGGAACAGTTTACCATGGAAAAGGACATGGAATAAATCTACGAAGATAATATATCCTTTCGCAAAACCAGTCTAAATCCGAAAAAAACTGCCTGACTTTCCGCTGACCTATATTGCAGACTGTGACAGAGTTCCGGAAGGATATCACATTGATGCGGAGGGGCATCTTGTATTCTCTCTATACTAATGTCGAAAAGCTGTATCCTGGGAAATACCCAATTAAGAAATTACTCATTAAAACAGGCTTGTATGATATCCTAGGGTCTATCTGAAAACCGGAAATATGACCAACGGCGAGGGGTTTTCCGCCTGATGAAGCCATTTTTTTGCAGGAATACTCTGCGTATTGCAAGAAAAAATGGTGCCCAGCAGGTGGAAAAGACCCGCTGTTTGGGCGTGTTGACGGTTTTCAGATAGACCCTAAAAGGGAAGATGTAATTTTTCCAGGTCAGGCCCGGTGAAATCAGCAGCACCGGACTCATCTGAAATCAAAACAACGCAGATTGGTGTATAGAATAATTCTCGATCTCCTCTTGTCCCCTACATACCGGACTTCTATGCCCATCACCGAAATCCATGTGCATTGGAACTATCATTCCTACTCCGTATGTCCACGCTGTAAAGCCACTATGGAGCGAGAATACCAAGCCTTCTGTGATCGTTGCGGTCAACGGCTGGATTGGTCGAAATATGAAGATGCAGAAGTGGTATTTACGGGCTGGAGTGGGCCAGCCGCAAATGAAGGCGACGAACAAGAGCGTGAAACTCATGCTAAAACCTAATTAAACGCTTTAATAATTCAATCGCGTCCGGTAATGCTGAAAATGGTATTAGGGGTAAGCGAGCAAATGGTATCGCAGAGACGATCAACGACTTTCTCCAAGGCTGCAAAAACCTCGTTTCGAAAGCCGCGCTTTCGTATCTCCTTCCAGATCTGCTCTATCGGATTCATCTCTGGTGTGTATGGAGGGATATGGAAAAGTACAATATTCTCAGGCACTTCCAGTGTTCCCGATTTGTGCCATGCAGCTCCATCGCAGCACATCAGAATGGTATCCTGCGGAAATTGTTTGGATAATTCCCGCAGAAACAGATTCATACACGCACTATTGCAATAGGGCATGACAAGAAAACAGGATTCCCCAGTCAGCGGCTCGACCGCACCATAGGCATACCGGTATTCCCGAATATGGTGACATGGAACGCTGGGTCGGATGCCTTTTTCGCACCAGCAGTACTTGGGATGGTTGATGCGGCCGAAGCCTGCCTCATCCTGGAACATAAGGCACACTTTTCCACAGCCCCTGTGGAGATTTTTCAGTTCACCGATGGTGGTTTTAATTTTTTTGAGGTCTCAATGACCTCCTCGCTTGCCTTTTTAGGGTGCCTACTGCGGGGCATGACCTTTCTCCAGCCATGTCGGTGCAGAACGTAGTAAATCTGACTGGTGCCAATAGAGTGGCCTACCGCCTGTTGGTATGCCGTCTCAATTTCGCTGATTTCCACAAGCTCACCTTTCTCGGCCCTGGCCTTAAAAGGGGCAAGTATCGCAGCTTCTTCCTCAAAGCTCATATTACGGTGATTACCGCCATAATGATTCCCGGAGATTGCTTCCAGTCCATGATCCCGATATTTCGCCACCAGTTGGCTCACATAGGCTGCATGGAAGCCCGTTGCCTGCGAAACCTCACTGAGTTCCATACCCGCTGCTCGCAGTTCAAGTGCTTTCAATCTTGCATCCGCACGTTTGTCCTTTGTCTCTCAGCGTGCTGCCTTTATTGGGGCCATTTCCTCATTGCTGACTTTATAGTTCGATGCCATTATTCATTACCCAGATACAGTATAGCATATCTGGTAAGACGGTTAAAGTGGTTTACTAGATTTTAGTATTAACCGTTCACCTTTATACGATTTCGCCGCCACGGGACCGTTGCCCCCCAGATCAGAAAAGCCTTGGCATTCAGGCAAGGATCAGGCGTACCCCCAGTTCGTTGATTCGATCTACGTACTCCGGTGCCAGTTCTTTGCCGGTAATAATAATGTTCACATCGGAAAGCTGACAAATATTCACAAACGCGATCCGCTCAAATTTGGAGTGGTCGCACAGGACGATCACCTGATGCGCGGCGTTTATCATGTACTTTTTCGTCTGAATTTCTTCAGCGGAGAAGTTCATCATACCGATCTCAAAGTCAATCGCGTCCACGCCAATAAAAACCTTATCCGCGTGAATCTGTCGGATCATGCTTTCCGTAAAATATCCATTCAGGGAGTAATGGTGCTTGCGAAGATTGCCGCCCAGAACCATTAGATCCACATTGGATTTTCTTGCCAGCTCCATGGCGCTCATCATGTCGTTGGTGGCAATATAGAGCGGAGAAATGTCGTTCAGCGTCTTAGCCAGCGCCAGAACAGTTGTTCCACCGCTCAGAAGGAGCGTTTCGTTGGGCTGGATCAGATCGTGCGCGGCCTTGGCGATCCGCTGCTTCTCCTCCTCAAAAAGGTCCTGCCGGACGTTAAAGGGGGGCTCATAGGAAGTGTTGGTCGTAGCGGTAGCTACGGCACCGCCATGAACACGGACAAGTACCCCCATCTCCGCAAGCTCGTCGATATCTCTGCGTACCGTGGAATACGAAGAATCCATCTGTGCGACCAGATTGTCAACAGACGCAAACCCATTTTTCTTGATCTCATCACGGATAAATGCCTGGCGCTGTTCTTTCAGCATTTGGTTCCCTCCTGCAAACTCGTCTGCGAATTGTAATAGTGCTGTTATTATAACAGATATTTTCCAAAGATGAAAACACTTTTGCTAATTTTATCCATATTTTTTCCGGGGCAGGGAGCTTTCCGGGGGAAAAACTGCTCCCCATCCCGGAAAATGCACCGGATCCGTGATGGCTACACAGTTGAACACACGAGCGCGCGGCTGTTTACAGTTTGTCCTTCCACTCCTGAATATTCGTGGAGTCGAACAACAGGCCGTCGCTGAGCATGACCATGGTGCCGCCGTCGGCATGCGCTTCAACAGAGAAGGTGCCGAGCTTGCCTGCATCAAAGGAGTCGCCGACCGCGCCGGTGATGGTGCCGTTTGCCAGCGCCGTCAGGGTGTAGGCGGTGAGGTAGCCGTACTCGTAGATGTCCCACAGCCACATTTCGGGGCAAATGCCGTTGTCAAAATAGCTGACCATTTCGGAGGGCAGGCCGATACCGGTGACCTTCACATCCATGTTGTTGTCCTGAATGATCTTTGCAGTTGCCAGAATGGAAACGGTGGTGGGGCAGATAACGACATCGACGTCGGGATAGTTCTTGAACATGGCGTTGGCTTCCTGTGTGGATTCATCGGGAAGGTCATAGCCGTAATAGAACTCATCGACCAGCTCGATATTGGCATATTCGTCAGAAGCGTGCTCGGCGTACTCTTCACGAATACCTTTCTCAAAGTCTGCAAAGACGGCAACACGGGGATCGCCGCTGACGACCGTGATCTGGCCTTCGTTGTTAATCATCTTCGCTGCGGACTGGAACATCTTCCGTCCAAGAGACACGGTGTTGCAGAAGTCCACATGCACCTGACGGGAAGCGGGATTGGCTGCGGAGTCAACCGTAACGACCTTGATGCCGGCGTCCATTGCCTGCTGCAGAACCGCTTCCAGCGCATCGTAGTCGGCGGCGATAACGGCGATCCCGTCAACGCCCTGAGAAATAAACTGGTTGATAATTTCGATTTCCTTTTCCGCGGAGGCATCGTCGGTGCCGCGGTAAATGCACTCGATGCCCAATTCGTTGCAGGCTTCCTCAAAGCCCTTGTAGGTACCGATGAACATGGGGTCGGCAGTGGTCTTGGAGACGAAGCCGAAGGACAGCTTCTTCTCGGCAGTACTGTCGGTGCCGGCAACCGGAGCATCGGTGTTCTGCTTGGTGCAGCCAAACAGAGAGCATACCATAACCAGTGCTAGCAGAATCGCGATCATTTTTTTCATAGTTTCTTCTCCTTTTTGTTTTTTGTACTGACACGTTTTGCCGGGTCAGTGGATTCCCTTGAAACGAAGCGATTGTGACTGGACTGTGCGTTTTCCGCCGCTGGCGGAAATATGGGGTTTACGCGGGACGGACCTTTTGAATCAATGTGTGACTGTTCTTGAACATAAATGAGAGATGAAAATCAGTGGCTCTTGCAGCCGGTCAGTAAAATCATACCCCATGTGTAATGGATTGTCAAGGCTCATTTGGTAGAAAAGTGCAAAAACTTTTCATGCACTTTCACCAAAAATCAAAATCTTCCAATTTCTATGTTGACATATGAAAGATTTTGGCATATACTGGCCGCGTTGAGAGATGAAGCAATCAACTTGCAGCAGCGTAAGCAGCAAAACAATTATTTAATGGAGGCAATAAAGACATGAATTCTCAAATCATCATTATGCTGACCCATAATGATCGGACAGTCCCTAACGCGTTGGAAGTTTTTGAAAGCTGTAAGGACCTGCCCGTGAAATTCTGGGGTTTCAAGGATGTGGGCCTGCCGAAGGATCAGATGCGTCAGTTGATCGGCGCAATGAAGGCTGCCGGGAAGACAACTTTCCTTGAGGTTGTCTCCTATTCCGAAGAGGAATGCATGGCCGGAGCCAAGCTCGCCGTGGAAATGGGCTTTGATTATCTGATGGGTACGGTGTACCACCAGTCCGTATTCGAGTATCTGGCCACCCAGAAGATCAGCTTCCTGCCCTTCTGCGGCACCGTTTACGGAAGCCCCAGCGTTCTGGAAGGAAGTTTTCAGGAGATCATCGACGACGCCAAGGGGCTGCTGGCCAAGGGCGTTTCCGGCATTGACCTTCTGGCCTTCCGGCATCAGGACGGCGCTGGTCTGGCGCGTGCTTACTGCCAGCAGATCGACAAACCCGTGGTGATCGCCGGCAGCATCAACAGCCCCGCACGTATCGACTTCATCAACGAGATCAACCCTTGGGCCTTTACCATGGGCTCCGCGCTGTTCACGGAGAACTTCGCCAAAGGCGAGGGCTTCCGCAAGAATCTGCAGGTTGTTGTGGATTACATGAACAGCATTCACTGACAGGCAACCGTATCAATCACTCGGAAATTCCCACACTTCAAATACAGAAAGGAATCATTCATATGGAAAAGCGCGTTAAGTACGAGTACAAGGAAATGCTGGCAGCCTCTGCCAAGAGATTCTACGGCGATCACTGCTCCCCCGGATTCGACTCCGGCGATATTTCCATCCGGGATCTGGAAACCGGCTACATCTACGCTTATCCCAACATGAAGCCCGGCTTCAAGGTTTACAACTGGGGCGAACTGAAGCCCGAAAACATTGCTGTTGTGGACATCGACGGCAACCTGATTGAGAAGGACTATGAGCCCACCATCGAAATCCCCATGCATCTGGAGATTTACAAGGCTCGCCCTGAGACGCAGGTTATTCTCCACAGCCATCCCAAGTGGTCCTCCATCTATGCCTGCGCCAGAAAGACCATTCCTCTGACTCTGGCTGAGCAGGGACTGTTCCTCGGCGGCGAAACGCCCTGCGCGGAGTATGCCCCCGCTGGTGCATTGGCTGTCGGCACCAACATCGTAAAGGTTCTGGGCAAGACCCATAACACCGCTCTGCTGGCAAACCACGGCGCAGTGGTTCTGGGCAGCAGCATCAGCGAGTGCTTCGAGCGTTCCGCTTTTCTGGAGCATGCCGCGATGGTCGCCTGCTTCGCACAGCTGGTAGGCGGCGCTGTAGAGATCGGCATGGATGAGATTCTGGATCCCTCCCTTATGTAAGATTTTCGGACGTTAAAGAGGGCGCGGCTATGAGCGAAGTGAAAGTTACCCCCAAAAAGTGCGCGAAAATCTGGATGGAGGACGCGGAGGTCTGCCGTGAATACTACAAGACGGACAAGATCACCTTCGGTATGTCCGAGCTGCCCGTAGGAGGCGTCGGCGGAATCGACCCCGGCCACGCCGAGGCGGACGAGGTCTTCTACTGTGTGCAGGGTGAAGTGTTGTGCTACGTTTCTCAGGATGATACGTATTACCGTATGGAAGAGGGCGACGCAATGCTGATGCCTCAGGGCAAGGATCACCGCCTGTTCAACATCGGCGACAAGAAGGCGATCCTGACATGGTCCTGCGCACCCCATCAGTAAAGGAAAGGTGAAGAAATGGCCGGTCTGATTTTAGGTATCGATATTGGAACCACCTCCCTGAAAACCGCTGTTTTTGACCAAAAGGGCAGCAAGCAGGCGGATGCAGTGGTAGAGTATTCCCTGATTACGCCAAACACCACATGGGTGGAAGCTCCCTGCGGCGTATACATGGACTCCATTCGGAAATGTCTGGAGATTGTCAGGCAGAAGAATGTGGACACCCGGCAGGTGGATACCGTCGGCTTCTCCGTTCAGGGAGAGACCCTCTGTCTGACAGGCGAGAACGGCGAGCCCCTGCGCAATGCCATCGTCTGGATGGATAACCGGGCCGGTGAGCAGGCGGAAGCACTGCGGGCGGCCTTCGGCGACGAACTGTGCTACGAGGTGACCGGTCAGGTGAGCTTTGAAGCCTGCTGGCCGGCGGCAAAGCTGCTGTGGGTACGGGAAAACGAGCCGGAGCTGTGGCAGAAGGTGCGGCACATCCTGCTGCTGGAGGATTATGTCATCTATCAGCTCACCGGAAAGTACGTCAGCGAGGGTTCCCTGCTGACATCCACGGAGTACTGGGATATCCGCACGAAAAAATACTGGCCGGAAATGCTTGCCTACCTGGGCATTGACGAAGAGTATCTGCCCGAGATTCGGGAATCTGGCGAGCTTGTCGGTACCATTCTCCCCGAAATGGCAGAGGCTCTGGGGATTTCTCCGGACGCGAAAATCTGCACGGGCTGTCTGGATCAGGCTGCCGGTGCCATCGGCGTAGGCAATGTCAAACCGGGCATTTTCTCCGAGAATATCGGTGCAGCTCTGGCAATCTGCGTCCCTACCAGCAAGCTTACTTACGACAAAAACCGTCAGATGCCAGTGCATTATTTTGCAATTCCCGATACCTACATGATGCACACCTTCACCACCGGTGGCATGTGTCTGCGCTGGTTCCGGGATGGCTTCTGCAAAGAGGAGATTCAAATGCAGGAGGTCTCTGGTCTGGACTCCTACTATTTGATGGATCTGGAAGCGGATCGGATCCCCGCTGGCTCCGACGGGTTGATCGCACTGCCCCATTTGCAGGGTTCCATGGCGCCGGATGTAAATCTGAACGCCAAGGCGGTGTTCTATGGAGCGACCCTTAAGCACACCAAGGCGCACTTCATTCGCAGCATTATGGAAAGTCTGGGTTATATCATCTGCCGGAATCTTGAAGCCATCGGTGCTATGGGACTTGAGGTGAAGCAGATCCGCACCATGGGCGGCGGCTCCAAGTCAGGTATCTGGAACCAAATCAAGGCGGATATTACGGGAAAGACACTGTATCTGACCCAGTCCTCTCAGGATACCGCCTGTCTGGGCGCTGCAATTCTGGCAGGCGTGGCAACCGGAAAATTCGAGAGCATTGAGGTGGCCAGCGAATCCATGGTGCAAATCAAGAAGGTTTACGAACCCGATCCGGAAAAACATGCCATTTATATGCGTCAGTATCGGAAGTTCAAGATGCTTTTCGAGGCGCTTGAGCCGCTCTACGCTTTTGACGCAAAGGACTCCCAATAAGCCAAGATTGGGCACCGCAGGCCGGAAAGCTGCGGTGCCCATCATGAAATGAGGCGGTATTCTGTGAACATCAGCATTGGAAAAATTCAAAAAGCCCTGTCTCCCAACCCCTTTGTCCTCGTAACTTCCACCAGAGAGGACGGCGTGACAAACGCAATGGCGCTCTCATGGTGGTGTTACGCTTCCAACAACCCGCCGACGCTGCTGATCTGCACCAGCAATAAGGGCTACACGGGAGAATGTATCCGACGCACAAAGCAATTTGCTCTGTGCTTCCCCACTGAGAAAATCCGGGATGGAGCCTTCCGCTGCGGAACCTGCTCCGGCCGGAATACGGATAAGCTTGCGGCCTTCGGGCTGGAAACAGAGGCGGCGTCCGTTATCGACACAAAGCTTCTGAAATACTGCAAGGCTGCTCTGGAATGCCGTCTTGTAAATGAGATTCCCGCCGGTGACCACACGATTTATGTTGGGCAAATCGTGGAGACACATCTGGAGGAAAACTGCAATGCGCTGTACGCCTTGAGCGGATATGCGCAGCTCGGTACCGTAAAAGCGGACTGCGGCGAGCAATCGCTACATGAATGAAGGAGAAAAGAGAATGTCCGATTACATTTTGGAATTAAAGGACATCGTCAAGCGTTTTTCCGGAGTCGTTGCGCTGAATCATGTACAATTTCAGCTGAAGAAAGGCGAAATTCATGCATTGATGGGCGAAAACGGAGCCGGAAAGTCTACTTTTATCAAAGTAATTACCGGTGTCCATGCACCTGATGAGGGTGAGATCATCCTGAAAGGCGAAAAAGTCACCTTCGCCAACCCAAGAGAAGCATACGCCCACAGCATTGCAGCTATTTATCAGCATTCAACCGCATACCCCCATCTTACCGTTGCGGAGAATATTTTTGTCGGCCACTATAAGAAGAACCGTCTGGGCCTGAACGACTGGCCGGCAATGTATGCCGAGACCAGAACCCTGCTGGAAAGCCTTGGTTCCTCCATTGACCCCCGTGCGGAAATTGGAATGCTTACGGTGGCAGAGCAGCAGATCGTTGAAATCGCAAAGGCAATTTCCCAGAAAGCAGAAATCCTGATTATGGACGAGCCGACGGCCGCGCTGTCCGAAAAAGAGTGCGAGCAGCTTTATCAAATCGCAGACCGGCTGCGCGATCAGGGAACGTCCATCATCTTTATTTCCCACCGTATTGAGGACATGTACCGTCTGGCAACCCGGGTTACGGTTTTCCGGGATTCCCAGTATATCGGCACCTACGATGTTCAGGGGCTGCCCAAAGATAAGCTGGTAGCAGCCATGGTCGGACGGGAAGTTGTGTCCCTTTATCCGAAGCGCAAAGTGGAGATCGGCGAGGAAATTCTCCGGGCAGAGGGACTTTGCCGTCAGGGCGTCTTTCAGGACGTGTCCTTCACCCTCCACAAGGGTGAGATTCTGGGCTTTGCCGGTCTGGTGGGCGCTGGTCGTACAGAGGTTTTTGAAGCTCTGTGCGGCGTGACCCGCCTGGAAAAGGGCAAGGTGTTTCTGGAAGGAAAAGAAGTACATTTCAAGCACCCGAAAGAATCCATCGCCGCCGGTGTGGGGCTGCTTCCTGAGGATCGTCATCGTCAGGGACTGGTGCTGAGCTGGGAAATTTATAAAAATACGTCGCTTTCAACCCTCTCCAAATACATTTCATGGAAGGGCATGGATGTAAAGCAGGAGCGGCTGGACGCTAAAAATCTGAACGAAAAGCTGGGAACGAAAATCCAGAGCGTATCGGATATTGCATCCTCACTTTCGGGCGGCAATCAGCAGAAGGTCGTTTTTTCCAAGCTGCTGAATTCCGACCTGAAGGTTCTGATTCTGGACGAGCCGACAAAGGGTGTGGATGTTGGCGCGAAGGCGCAGATATACGAAATTATTATGGATCTGGTGGAAAGCGGCTACGGCGTTATCCTGATTTCTTCGGAGATGCCTGAAGTCATTTCCGTCAGCGACCGGATTGCAATTATGTCCAACGGCAGGCTGGCAGAGATCGTGGGCGCGCAAGGAATTACGCAGGAGCGGATTCTGGCGACGGCAATGCAGGTGCGTGACAACGGGGAGGGTGAAAAATGAAGAAAAAGGCCATAAGCAGCTTCCTTACACGCAACATTCGTGAATTTGCCCTGATTGCAATGATTCTGTTTGTTGCCGCCTTTGTCCAGATTCGTACTGAGGGCGTTTTCCTGTCCCATGCAAATCTGTCTGACCTGCTGCGGGAGGCATCCATTCTGCTCATGGTTTCCATGGGCATGATGATGGTAATTATCTGCGGCTGTATCGATTTGTCCCTCGGCTCCATTATGGGCCTGAGCGGTATGCTCGGTGCTATGATCCTGCGAGCCAACAATGACATTCCCCTGCCGCTGCTGTTTCTGATCTGCATTGGCATCGGCGTACTCTGCGGAACCGTGAACGGCTTCATTGTTGCCAAGCTGCACCTGTATCCGCTGATTGCCACTCTTGCGACCACCTATATTTTCCGCGGCATTATTTATCTGTTCAGCCACGGCAACTGGGTGGCTCAGGCTGAGATGACGCCGGAATTCATCGCGGTTGCGACCACGGACATTCTGGGCATCAACTCTCTGATCTGGTTCGCAATTATTATTGTTGCGTTCACGGCTGTGTTCCTCCGGTACACTAACACCGGCCGGTATCTTTACGCAGTGGGCAATTCTCCTGTCTCCGCCTCCGTCACCGGCATTAAGAGCAGCCGCGTCCAGATGCTTTCCTACATTATCATGGGCGCCATCTGCGGTCTTGCCGGTCTGCTCTGGATCTGCAAGTACGGAAACGCGCAAAGCGAATCCTGTGCCGGTTACGAAATGAGCATCATTGCCGCAGTCGTTGTCGGCGGCTGTGCCATTTCCGGTGGTCAGGGAACGGTGGCCGGTGTCGTTCTGGGCGCAATTTTCATTGGCACACTGAACAATATTCTTCCGCTGATTCAGGTCACCACCTATTGGCAGACATTGATCCGTGGATTCGTAATTCTGTTCTCCGTGGTCATCAATGCGATATCTCAGAAGAGTGTTAAGAGAAATGCGCTGAGAAGGAGGGTCATATAATGGGTGAAAATAAAATTCGCAGCATTTCCTTGGACGATGGCCGTTCCTTCAAAAAAGCATTCCTTCGCTGGGAATGGATGCTGGTGCTCCTTCTGATTGCGGTAAATGTCATGAACATCGCCATATCACCCAATTATCTGAATACGAAAAATCTGGCGTCCACCATGAAAATCTTTCTGGACAAGGGCATCGTGGCCATCACCATGACCATGGTACTGTTGCTGGGCGAAATTGACATTTCCGTTGGCTCCATGATGGCTTTGTCCGGCACGATCATGGGTCTTGTCGGCAATGCTGGCGGCAATTTCCTCGAGGTTGCGCTGGCCGGGCTTCTGACCGGCACACTGTGCGGCTTTTTCAACGGCTTTCTGATTACCCGTTTTACGGAGCTTTCCTCCACCATTATCACCCTTGCCAACCAGATTTTCTTCCGTGGAATTGCGCTGGTCATTCTGGAGAATCGCGCCTATGCGGAATTCCCGGCGGGCGTGAAGTTCATGAGCTGGGGCAGCGTATTCAACGTGCCGTTTATTCTGGTGTTCTTCCTGCTGGAAGTCATCGGTATTACGTATCTGGTGCATTTTACCACCTTTGGCAGGTCGCTCTTCGCCATGGGCCGAAATATTAAGGCCAGCTATTACTCCGGCGTCAAGACGGATCAGATCAAAATCGCGGTCTTCACCATGAACGGTATGGCGGCCTCTATATCCAGCCTGTTCCTGATCTCCAAACTTGCCAGTGCGCGTGCCAACATGGCCAAGAATTATGACATGGATATCATCGCCATGGTCATTCTCGGCGGCGTATCCGTGTCCGGCGGTAAGGGCAGTGTCATCGGTACGGCGATTGCCGTGTTCATCATTGGCCTGCTTCGCTACGGTCTGGGGCTTATCAACGTCTCCTCTGAAACGCTGATGATTATTGTGGGCTGCCTGCTGATCGTTCTGGTGGCAATCCCCAATCTGAAAACTCTGGGGAATGAATTCCCGCATCTTGCGAAGCTGTTCGCCCGGAAGAAGCAGAGAAAGGCATAAGGAGAAGCCTATGAAATTTGGTATCATGTCTTTGGACTTCAAGCGTCTGACGCTGGAGGAAACCTTTCAGCTGGCGCAGTCCTATGGCTTTGACGGCGTGGAAATTTACGGTTCCCGGTGCCATCTTCATCCGGATGACTTTGACGAAGCGCTGGCAAAAACTGTCCGCACCTACGCGGAGAGAACCGGCATGGAGATCCCAATGTATACGCCTTTGGCGCTGAATCTCCCCCTCTGCATCTGTTCTCCCAACCCGGCAGAGCGTGCCGCGGGCGTGGCTTATTATCAGAAATGCGTGGATATTGCCGCTACCATCGTCTGCCCCCGGCTGCTGGTCGTAGCGGATCACCCCGGGTATTTTACGCCCCGCAAACAAATCTGGGACTATCTGACAGATTCCATGCGTCAGATTTGCCGCTACGCACGGGGCAAGCATGTTCAGGTCACCATTGAACCGCTGACACCAATGGAGAGCCCTGTCGTTACAACAGTAGACGACTGCGTGGAGCTATTGGAGCGGGTCGATGAGCCGTGCCTGTACGCCATGCTGGACATTGTACCGCCCACCATTGTGAAGGAACCTTTGTCCAAATACTTCCGGATGCTGGGAGACCGACTGAATTACATTCATATCTGCAACAACGATGGTGTGACCGATGCCCATCTGCGGCTTGGTAGCGGCGTGATCCCGATTCCGGATGTGCTGGATGTATTCAAGCATCATGGCTGGGAAGGCTATGTGACGACGGAACTCTACTCGGAGTGTTTTACTGACCCGGAACTGATGCTGGCCAATACCGCCCGTGAATTGCGGGACATCCGCCGGGCTTTGGAAATCTGATGCAGTCAATATACCGCTTACAATTGTGTCCCCGTGAGCCGATTCGGCTCACGGGGACACTGCTTGTTATGGAATTCCTTTTACTTATGCGTTTTTCCGTCCCCGAAGGCGATTTTCACGATCTGCATTTTCATCATTCCGTCGCCGACCTTCGACAGAAAGCGGAAAAATCCGCTGACCGGCAGGGGCTTCCCGTCTGTGTAGCCCAGCATATAGCCGCGGCTGGAAACGTGCAGGCGGCTGTCCCATGGAGACAACTCGGCCTTGGCGTCCGAAACCGCAAAGTACGCGCCGACATTCTTGATCTCCGCGTCCTTGATCCAGGTTTTCAGCATCAGCCTGACTGCCTCTCATTGGCCGCGTCGAAGACCAGAACGCCGCCCGGAAAGGCGTCCGCCATTTTCTGCACCAGCGTCCTGACCTGCTCCTTCAGGAAGTAATAGAACACGCCTGCGGCAAAGAATACCGCACCGCCGGAGGCGTCGATTGCCGTGGAGGTTCCCGGCGAGAATACCCGCAACGAATGGTGCGAGCCGGTTACCGACGAGGAATATGCCAGACTCAAATGTACATTCTGGCAGCAAGAAGCGCAAGCCCGATGGGGCTTGCGCTTCACTGCTTTATAGAGTTACTTCTTGTGCTTTTTCTTGTACAGAACGACCAGCACTATGATACCGGCCAGGGATACGCAGAGGATGCCTGCCCACATGCCGATGTGGCTGTCGTCGCCGGTCTTCGCCGGGGAGCCGGTGGCTTGGATTGTCGCCTTCTCCACGTATTCGCAGACCTCACAGGTGCGGGTCTTTTCTCCGTCCTTTCTGAACGTCGCCTTTTTGGTGATGACCCATTTGCCGAAGGTGTGGGACTCCTTGGCTACGACCACTTCGCCGCAGCACGACCATTTCTGCTCATGGGTGGTCTTGGTGGTCGTCCATTCCTTCTTGCCGGTGTGGTTGCCGGAATCCTTTTCGCCGTATTTGCCGCCGCAGCCGGCGCAGGTTGCTTTCTCCGTGCAGGTGGCGGTGCCGCCGGAGCAGCTGACCGTCTCCGTGTGAGTCTTGTCACGTTTGCAGACGTGGGTGTGCGTACCGTCGCCGTTGGACGTCCACTTGCCCCAGTCGTGGCCGAGGGCGGGGATGGACACGTCTTTGGATGCGTCCTTTGCCCAGTCGGCTTTAAAGGAAACCTGATATCTCCCCAGGCCAGCCGCAAGGCAGGTCGGCTCGGTGATGACGGAATAGTCTCCCGTGACGGTTTCGGATTCCACGTGGGCAGGGTCATTCTTGCAGACGCGCTTCGCGGTACAGGTATAGCCGGTTTCGGTCTGCGTCCATGTATACGTTGCCGTACCCCAGGTATGGCCGATGGCGGGAAGGAGAACGTCCTTGGTCTGCGCGGGGAAGCCATACGCAGCAGAGAACGTTGCCGTATATGTGCCGGTACCTGCATTCAGGCAGGTCGGCGCCTTTTTCACAGCGTAGGTCACGGTCGCAATATCGGAGACATCGGCATCGCAGTTTTTGCACTTGCCGGATGCCACGCACATATAGCCGTCCGTAACGGCTGTCCATGTATAGCTCGGTTCATCCCAGTCATGGTCGAGAACATTGCCGGTCTCGAAGGTTTCCGTTCCCTTTTCGCCGCAGAAAGTACAGGACTTGTAGTAGACCGCCTTTGCCGTGCAGGTGGCGGCGGATTTCAGGTACTTTGCATCCACGACTTCCGCCGTGAAATTATGTGCTGTCAGATCGCCGTATTCCGCCTTGCAATCCTCGCAGACAGCTTTCGCCGTGCAGGTGGCCGTGCCGCCGGAGCAGCTGACGGTCTCGGTGTGGCTTTCGTCAGTCTTGCAGACGTGGGTGTGGGTGCCGTTGCCGTTGGACTGCCACTCGCCCCAGTCGTGGCCGAGGGCATTGCCGGTCTCGAAGGTTTCCGTTCCCTTTTCGCCGCAGAAAGTACAGGACTTGTAGTAGACCGCCTTTGCCGTGCAGGTGGCGGCGGATTTCAGGTATTGTTCTGCGACTTTCTCTGTAAAGCTGTGTGCGCCCAGCCCGCCGTATGCGGCGCCGCAGGTCGTACAGACTGCCCTGTCCTTGCAGGTGGCCTTGCCGCCGACGTGCGCGGCTTTGTTTATGATGGCATTGCAGCAAGAATACACCTGCCAGTGCTCCTTGTCGTCTCCCTGCCACTCGTTCGGCTTAGGGGCACTGTGGTTGGTGGGATCGAGGTTACCATACTCTTTGCCGCAGGTCGTACAGACGGCTTTTTTGTTGCAATAGGCCGTGCCGCCGGTATGGACATGGGCTGCACCGTATTTCAACTCCAGCTTTTTGTCCGCATTGTATTCCACATGGCGTCCAGCGTCGTCGGAGGAGAAATAACCCGAATAGTCTGTTTCGCTTGCGGTGGAGAATACGCACAGGCCGGTTGAAATGCCGATATTCGCGCCGCCGGTAAGGGTTCCCAGTGTGATGGTCGGGAACTTACCACTATTATAAAACCCATAGGACAGATACAGGTTTTCAGTGGTCGTGGCTGAATCAGGCGTATATGTCCGGGTGTTCCCGGTAATAACGGGGGAACCGGAGATGCTGATCTTGCCGACACCGGACCATAGGTTGCTTTCCACGTATACACCGCCGCCGTGGTGGGCCTCATTTGTTCTGACCGTGTTCTTGGTGATGGTGCCGCCGTACAGATTCAATGCGCCTTTTGTGCCCACATAGATACCGCCGCCGTCACTGGTAGCTGTGTTCTCCGTGATCGTGCCGCCGTACATGTTCATCGTGCCGTTTGCTACCTCAACGCCGCCGCCGAAGCCTGTTCTATTGCCGCCTCTCAGCGTGCCGCCGTACATGTTAAAAGTGGCATTATAATTGCCAGCATCGTCAACACTGACGCAGCCTTTTGAACCGCCGGAAACCGTCCCCGTCTTTTGGGCGCTGCAATCGCACAGATAAAGCGTGCAATCCATATAGCCAACCCAAATAAAGTATTGTCCCAAATTGAGCGTATGCCCGTTCAGGCAGAGATAGAGCGTCTTTCCTCGCTGGTCGCTATCTCCCAGGATTCTCAAATCGTCGTCTAGCGTTATGTCATTCTCCAGATAAGCGTAGGCTACGTTGACTTTTTCGATGTTGAAAATCTGGCGAAGGGAGTTTGCCGTTTTGCACGCCGTATAGGTCACGTCTTGGTGGCTGGTATGATCGCCCGCGTTGACGCTGCCGCCGCAGAAGCAGTGGGTATGCGCCGCCTGCACGGCAGCGCCGCCCTCCGCGAGCTGCGGAGCAAGGGCGGACGCTTCGCCGCCTTCAGGCGTCCCGTCCTCTTCAAACGCTTCGTCGTCCTCGTCTTCGGGCGCGGGATCGTCCGCATCCGGCACTTCGGCATACAGAGCGCAGTTTTCCGGCTGCGCGCCCTCCGCGCCGCAGACGGGGCAGCCTTCGTTCACTTCTTCCGCTGTGCAGGCCGTTTCGCAGATGCACGCGGGCAGGTTTTCCCCGCCGTCCTCGGCAAAGGCTGCGGTGGGCAGCACCGACAGTGCCATGATGAGCACAAGCAGAATACTGAGCAGTCGTTTCTCCATGGTGATTCCTCGCTTTCTTCCGGCGTCTCCCGTCCCCCATGGGAGGCGCGTTGACAGAAGGGCATTGCATCGGGATCTATCCCGATGCAATGGAGTACTCCCTTGCAATACGTATCGGCTTATTTCTTCACAGGCTCTGTCAGCCCGGTGAGGGAAAATTCGTAGCGCATGGCCAGCGCCTTGAACAGCTTCTGCATCACCTGTTCGGCAATTCCCCGGATGTCCAGCCCCTCGACGAAGCGGATGACCTGCTCCACTTCCTCCTTGGGGACGCTGTACGCCCGCAGGCTCATGGTGAGAAACAGCCGCAGCTTCTTTTCCAGCGTCAGCTCCCCGTCGCAGGGGTGCGCCATGTAGCCGCGCATGATGCTGGCCGAGCCGATCTCCATATCGTAAAAGTCCCGCTCTGTGGCGTCCGGCAGGTAGCTGCCAAAAATGCCGTGCAGCTCCTTCGCCGTCTCCCGGAGGATGTATTCGGAGGCTTCCTTCTCGGTGTAGGCTTCGATGTAGATTTCCCGGAGATTCTCGTTCAGCTCCGTCAGGGTCATCTGGATGGCCGTCTCCACCGCGTAGACGTACACCGGCGGCAGCTTCGCCCCCGCCTCCCCCCGCGCCATGGCGAACTGGTTGGAGAACATGAATTCCACCAGCTCCGTCAGGACGCCGTCCTTGGCACGGAAAATATTCTGGAAGGTGCTGTAGGAAACGTCGGCTTTTTCAATGATCTCCGCCAGCGTCGAACGTTTGTAGCCCTTTTCCAGAAAGAGCCGAACACAGACGGTGAGAATCCGTTTTTTCGCGGGCAGACTTGCGCTTGTAATGGCCATAGGGGTCACTCCTCTTATTGGATGGTATATATACCATCAGTATATCACGCTCACTTAAGAATCGCAATCCCTTTTTTGGCGCAAATCGGGGAAACTTTTCCTGAAATGGAATCTTAAGAAACGCCGGCATCGACTTTCTTTGACGCATGTGCTATGATGGGACAAAAAAGGCAGGTGCGTGATATGCGGGAGATCTTATTGCTGGAAGACGACACGACGCTGGGCAAGGGCATTCAGCTGGCGCTGCAAGACCCGGATGTGACGATCGCCCTGACCGGGACGCTTTCTCAGGCGCGGGAAATGCTGGCGCAGAAGAAATTTGACCTGCTGATTCTGGACGTGAATCTCCCGGACGGCAGCGCTCTGGATTTGCTGCGGGAGGTGCGGCAGGGGGAAGCCGTTCCCGTGATCCTCCTGACGGCAAATGACTTGGAGATGGACGTGGTCACCGGGCTGGAATCCGGGGCGGACGACTACATCACGAAGCCCTTTTCCCTGGCAATTCTCCGGGCGCGGGTGAACGCCCAGCTTCGCCGGAGAGTGAAATTCTCCTGCGTGGAGCTGGACGGCTTCCGGTTCGATTTTGAGCGGATGGCGTTCTGGGAGAACGGCGAACCCATTGAGCTGAGCAAGACGGAGCAGAAGCTCCTGCGGCTGCTGGTGGAGAACCGTGGGCAGACCGTGTCCCGGGGCGTTCTTATTGACCGCATCTGGACGGACGGGGCGGATTTTGTGGACGAGAACGCCCTGTCCGTCACGGTGAAGCGTCTGCGGGTCAAGCTGGAGGACGACCCGTCCAGCCCCCAATACCTGAAAACGGTGTACGGCCTCGGCTACACATGGGCGGTGAAGTGATATGACGGCCTTGGGATACGGAATTCTCGCGGCGGCAATCGTCCTCTGCGCCGCCGCGGTCTGGTGTGAGCGCCGGAAGACCCGCCGGACACTGGAAAAGCTGAATGAGATGCTTACCGATGCCATGCGGGGGGACTTTACGGAGGACAGCTTCGACGAGACGCTGCTTTCCGCGCTGGAAAGCAAGCTGGCCCACTACCTCGCGGCCTCCACGGTGTCCGCCCGGAACGTGAGCATGGAAAAGGAAAAGCTGAAAACCCTGATCGGGGACATTTCCCACCAGACGAAAACACCCATTGCCAACATTCTGCTCTATGCCCAGCTCCTGCGGGAGCAGCCGGGGAACACGGTGTGTCTGGACGCACTGGACGCCCAGACGAAGAAGCTGCAAAGTCTCATTGATGCGCTGGTGAAGACCTCCCGGCTGGAATCCGGGGTAATCGCTCTGCGCCCGAAGCCGGGGGCGCTTCAGGACGTTCTATCCTCGGCGGTATCCCAGCTGGAGCCGAAGGCCGGGGAAAAGAACATTTCCATCACTTTTCTTCCCACGGATGCCGAAGCGGTTTTCGACGCAAAATGGACGGAGGAAGCCGTATTTAACCTGCTGGACAACGCCGTCAAGTACACCCCCGCCGACGGGGCGGTTCGTGTGTCCGCGTCCGCCTACCAGATGTTTTCGGCCATTCACGTAGCGGACAATGGGCCGGGGATACCGGAGGACGAGCAGCCGAAGGTATTTCAGCGCTTCTATCGGGGCTTAAGCAATCCCACGGAGGAAGGCGTGGGCATCGGGCTGTATCTGGTGCGTCAGATCGCGGAGGGGCAGGGCGGCTATGTGAAGGTCAGCTCCAAACCGGGCGAGGGCAGCACATTTTCCCTGTACCTCCCCCGTGAAATCTGTCAACACTGTTAGATTCCGGAAAGAATGTAGAAAGAATCCTGTAGTAAAGTCTGTAGTGTGAAAACAATACAGACTTTTCTATTTGGGAGGTTATTATGAGTATTTTGGAAACCAGAAACCTGCGCAAAATCTACGGCTCCGGGGACACGGAGGTTCGGGCGCTGGACGGCGTGAACCTGAGTGTGACCAGCGGCGAATTTGTCGCCATTGTGGGCACCTCCGGCTCCGGGAAATCCACCCTGCTGCACATGCTGGGCGGCCTTGACCGGCCCACCTCCGGCAGCGTGATCGTGGACGGGAAGGACATCTTTTCCCTGAAAGATGAAGCGCTGACCATTTTCCGCAGGCGGAAGATCGGCTTTGTCTTCCAGAGCTACAATCTGGTACCGGTGCTGAACGCGAGGGAAAACATCGTCCTGCCCATCCAGCTGGACGGGCGGCAGGTGGACGAGGATTTCCTCGACAAAATTGTAAACACGCTGGGCCTTGAAAAGAAGCTGGGGAGCCTTCCCAGCCAGCTGTCCGGCGGTCAGCAGCAGCGGGTGGCCATCGCCCGCGCCCTTGCCGCCGCGCCCGCCATCATTCTGGCGGATGAGCCTACGGGCAATCTGGATTCCAGAACCAGTCAGGACGTGCTGAGCCTGCTGAAAGTCACCAGCCAGAAATTTGCCCAGACCATCGTCATGATTACCCACAACGAGGAAATCGCCCAGACGGCGGATCGGATCATCCGCATTGAGGACGGACGGATCGTGAGGTGAGCGGCATGAAGGTGAAAAACGGAAGCTGCATTCGCCATCTAAGCTTCAAGACCCTGATGGCCGCGAGAAAGCGGAACATCATCGCGGTGCTGGCGATCGCCCTGACCGCCCTGCTGTTCACGTCCCTCTTTACCATCGTAATGTCCATCAACGAGACGAACCAAAACTACCAGTTCCGCTCCGTCGGCGGGTATGCCCACGGTGCGTTCAAGGACGTGGACGAAGACCAGATCGCGGTGCTTTCGGCACATCCCGACGTCAAAGCCGTGGGCGTGCGGACGGTGTTGGGTCTTGCCACGCAGGGCGCTTTTGAAAAGGACTACGCCGAAGTCAGCTACATGGACGACAACAACGCCAAGTGGAGCTTTTCCCAGCCCACGGTGGGACGCACCCCGAAAAGCGGGAACGAAATTACCATGGACACCAAAGCTCTGGAGCTTCTCGGCGTAAAGCCGGAGCTGGGGGCACAGGTGAAGGTCACTTACACGCTGGCGGACAAAGAACAGATGGGCTGGGACATCACCGACACCTTTACGCTGGTAGGCTGGTGGGACTACGACGAGCTGCTGAGCGTCCACTTCCTCAACGTTTCCAAGGAATACGCCCAGAAGATCGAAAAAAAAGCCGTGGTGGGAGGCTTAAAGCCCTTCCGCACGGATTTGAGCGTCATGCTGAGAAGCTCCCTGAACATTGAAAACGACCTGACCAGAATCGGCGAGGACTGCGGCTACAGCATCGGCGAGGAGGCGGGGCAGCTTCGCATCGGCGTCAACTGGGGCTATACCGCCACCCAAGTTTGGGACACGCTGGGCGTTGGGGGAATCCTCGCCATGCTCGCCGTGCTGATTCTGGTGGCGTTTACGGGATATCTGGTGATCTACAACATTTTCCAGATCTCCGTGGCGGGGGACATCCGCTACTACGGACTGCTCAAAACCATCGGCGTCACGCCGAAGCAGCTGGGGCGGCTGATCCGCCAGCAGGCGCTGCTGCTGAGCGCACTGGGCATTCCGGTGGGTCTGCTGCTGGGCTACGGCGTTGGTGCCGCGGCGGTTCCCATCACCATGTCCACCTCCACGATGGGAGGCCGGTATACTACGGTCAGCGTTTCTCCCTGGATATTCCTGTTTTCCACGGTGTTTGCCCTGCTGACGGTGCTGCTGTCCTGCGCCCGGCCGGGACGGATTGCCGGGAGGGTCTCCCCTGTGGAGGCGGTGTGCTACACCGAGCGTCAGTCGGCGGGGAAAACGCACCGGAAGGGCGGCAAGGTCACGCCTGTTCAGATGGCCGCCGTCAACTTAGGCAGAGATAAAAAGAAGACGGCTCTCGTGATGGTGTCGCTGTCCCTGACCGTCGTTCTGCTGAATCTGCTGGTCACGTTTATCGGCGGCTTTGACATGGACAAATATCTGAGCCGGCGAAGCTGCGCGGACTTCCTCATCAGCACGCCGGACTACTTTAACTATCGGGGTTTTTCCCTGACCAAAGAGGCTGTGGAACCGGTGCGGGCAAACACAGCGCACTCTCTGGAGGGCTTTGCCTATCAGACCGGCGGGGTGGGTATGTATCTGCCGGAAAGCGTCTGGCGGGATGAAGCCGCCTTCTACAGCCGGGATACGGATATGGACATCGACGCGCTTCTCGCCCAGACGCCAAGAGACGGCGACAAGGTGCAGGCGGCGTCCCAGATAGAGGGGCTTGACCCGACGCTTGGAGAAAAGCTCACGGTGATCGACGGCAGCTTGGATTCCCTCTGGGAACCGGACAGCCATGCCATCGCCATTGCCGTGAATCTGGATGATTCCGGGAAGCTGCCTGACCCCGGGATTTATCCCGACGTGGGCGAGAAAATCAAAGTCACCTATGGAAACGGCGATACTGCGTACGACGTAACCTACACCGTCTGCGCACTGGTGGACGTTCCCCACAACATGAGCAGCCGGTTCTATACCATGGGCTATGAGGCAATCCTCAGCGCGGACGCCCTGTACCGGGACGCCGGGGAGGACAACGTGTTTCCCATGGTCTACCTCTTCGACACCCCCAGTCCCGAGGCGGAGGCCACCGCGGAAAGCTACCTTGCCCAGCTCACTTCCGACCCCGACAGTCCCCTGATGTACGAAAGCAAGGCGACCCACCGGGCATATTTTCAGGAGTCCCGGATGACCTTTGTGATTCTGGGCGGGCTGCTGTGCGCCATCATCGGCATTGTGGGTATTCTGAATTTCTTCAACGCCATGATGACCGCCATTCTGGCGCGGAGCCGGGAATTCGCGGTTTTGCAGTCGGTGGGCATGACCGGCCGTCAGCTGGAAACCATGCTTCTCTGGGAGGGGCTGCTGTACACCCTTGGTTCCGGCCTGATCGCGGGGCTTCTGTCCGCCGCGGTGAACCCGCTGGCGGGGCGGCTTCTGGAAAGCGCCTACTGGTTCTACAGCTATCACTACACCATCACCCCGGTACTGGCCATGCTGCCCGCCTTCATCGTGCTTGGCTGTGCCATCCCGGCGGTCATGTACCGTCAGGCGGTGAAGCAGAGCATCGTCGAGCGGCTGAGAAGTCTGGATACGTAACTATGGAAACAGCGGGAAGCCGGTCGGCCTCCCGCTGTTTTTTGAATTTTTTTGCATTATCGTGTGTTTTAGTTGAATTAGTCCGGTTTATTGGACACATCGCATTGTATAATCCTCTCAGGAGCCCAGAAAAAATATGGATGGAGGAAAAACTATGCGTTTTACGATCAGCGGTTTTGGCGGAGCGTCCCAAGAGGGACAGGAAACTTCGGCAGTGCGGGAGGCAGAACCGGTCAGCGCCGCGCCCCGGAAGTCTGTGGTGCAGGTTTGTTTTCCGGAGACCGGGAGGTCGCTCGCCTATTACAACGACCGGTTCGACCTGAAGGCCGGCGACCGGGTCTATGTGAGCGGCAAGCTGGAAGGGGTTCTCGGCATCGTGACCAGCGTGAATTACAATTTCAGGATTCGGCTGTCCGAATATCAGAAGGTCATTTTCCAGGTAAATACCCGGGTGCACGGCAGATTTTACATGTCCGCTTCCCATTTTATCACCTTCGACCCCGTTGCTCTCCCCGCCGCCCAAGTAACAAGCTGGTTCCGGGCACCCGTCGGGGAAGGCGAGGAATTTGCCAGCGGAAACGACGATTTCTCCTTCTCTCTGGAGCATTTGGAGGAAATGAAGATTACCAATGCCATTGCGGAGCGGGGACACGATTACTTCATGGAGAACCGCGTCCGTTATCTCTGTCTGGATGGGGCAAAGGGGTATGCAGTCGTGGAAGGGACAAAAGCATACGCCGTTGAATTCCGCTATCACGACGGGGAAATCCGGAATTTACTGTGCGACTGCTTTTGCAGCTATCCCTGCAAGCATGAATTTGCCGCAATGCTTCAGCTTAAGGAGACGCTGGAACACATCGCCAAGCACTATGCGCATGAGTACGCGCAGACCGGCTATTTTGCAGCCATTGCGAAGGAGACATTTTTCGCATTTGCCATCAGTAACTGTCAGGAGGGCGGTTTTTCTCTGTGACGGGGAGAGACTGGCGGCTCCCGCCGGTCATTGCCTGCGCCGTTTCTCCCTGAAATTCCATTTCATTGCCCCTGCGGCTTGATCTCGACCGTCCTCCCACCCAGATTTTCATAGACGCGGTGGGAAACGGACAGAACTGTCCGCCCCTCAGAGGCGCGGCGCAGAGCTTCCAGAACGCGCTCCTCCGTCTCGGCGTCCAGATTTGCTGTGATCTCGTCCAGCAGAAGCACCGCCGGGTCCGCCGCCGCGGCGCGGGCGGAGGGACGGAAGCGCCCATCGCCCCTTGGGGACGTTTCGG
>OBYM01000380.1_pt1 | contig 25235 bp, 17 predicted proteins | sample 1538191 | NCBI WGS metagenome assembly OBYM01 (sample SAMEA2580165, study PRJEB22360) | human gut metagenome | biome: human gut; feature: human-associated habitat; material: faeces | place: Denmark | collected 2008/2010 | reverse complement strand
GGCGTATTTTCTGCAGGACCGTCGCTCCCTCGGGCGCGCCCCGCCGGGGGCCGCATTGTCGCTCCAATCGCGGCCCCCAATCCCCCGTTACGTTCCTTTGCCGCGCTGCTTACGCCACGCGCGGTCACTCCGGAGACATCCCCCATGACGTTTGCACGCCCGAAGCGCATCAACGGCCGAGTTCCCGTTCTCACGGCCGAAGAAGCTGTCAAGTACATTCCCGATGAATCCACCCTCTGCGTCCTCGGCGCCGGCGGCGGCATCCTTGAAGCCACGAAGCTCATCGAAGCCCTTGCCGAACGCTATAAGACCACGCAGACGCCGAAGAACATCGGCATCATCAGCCCGACGGGGCTCGGCGACCGCGCTGAACGCGGCATCAGTCCGATCGCTCAGGAAGGCCTCGTCAAGTGGGCGCTCTGCGGTCACTGGGGTCAGTCACCGCGCATCTCCGAACTGGCCGAACAAAATAAGATTTTTGCCTACAACTACCCCCAGGGCGTCCTCACGCAGATGCTGCGCGCTTCGGCCGCCCATCAGCCCGGCATTCTGAGTGAAATCGGTCTGGGCACCTTCGTTGACCCGCGCAATCAGGGCGGCAAGTTAAACGACATCACCAAAGAGGACCTGATCAGCCTCGTCAATCTCGAAGGCAAGGAATACCTCTACTACAAGACCGTCGCGCCTAATGTGGCCTTCATCCGCGCCACGACCTGCGACAGCGAAGGCTACGCCACCTTCGAAGACGAAGTGATGTACCTCGACGCCCTCGTCATCGCCGAAGCCGTCCACAACAACGGCGGCATCGTGATGATGCAGGTTCAGAAAATGGTGAAGAAGGCTACGCTGCACCCGAAGGCTGTCCGCATTCCGGGCTACCTCGTTGACATCGTGGTCGTTGATCCCGCACAGACGCAGCTCTACGGCGGCGCGCCGGTCAACCGTTTCATCTCGGGCGACTTCACGCTCGACGACAGCGAACGCGTCAAAATTCCGCTCAACCAGCGCAAGGTTGTCGCCCGCCGCGCACTTTATGAAATGAAGAAGGGCGCCATCGGCAACGTGGGCGTCGGCATTGCTGACGGCATCGGTCTCGTCGCCCGCGAAGAAGGCTGCGACGAAGACTTCGTGCTGACGGTCGAAACCGGTCCGATCGGCGGCATCACCACGCAGGGCGTCGCTTTCGGCGCCAACGTGAATACCCGCGCCATCCTCGACATGACCGCGCAGTTCGACTTCTACCACGGCGGCGGCCTTGACGTCTGCTACCTCTCTTTTGCTGAAGTCGACCAGCACGGCAACGTGAACGTCCACAAGTTCAACGGCAAGATCATGGGTACGGGCGGCTTCATCGACATTTCCGCCACGTCGCGCAAGATCGTCTTCTGCGGCACGCTGACCGCGGGCGGTCTGAAGACTGAAGTGGGCGAAGGCAGCCTGCGCATCACCCAGGAAGGCCGCGTCACGAAGTTCGTCGAAAGCCTCCCCGAAATCACGTTCAGCGGCAAGGTCGCTCTCGAACGCGGTCTCGATGTCCGCTACATCACCGAACGCGCAGTCTTCACGCTCAAGGAAGACGGTCTGCACTTGATCGAAGTCGCTCCGGGCGTGGATATCGAACGCGATGTCTGCTCGAAGATGGCCTTCCGTCCGATCATCGACGAAAACCTCAAGACGATGGATCCGTGCCTCTTCACGGACGCTGTGATGGGCTTCAAGCTCCCCGACGGCGAATAACTCTTTTTCGAATTCATTACTCAAGGAATACGCATCATGGCAATCGATTTCACCATGACCGAAGAGCAGGAGCTCCTTCTTTCGAGCATCCGCGAACTCATCAACAACGAATTCCCGGAAGAATATTTCCGCACGCATGACGAAGAAGGCAAGTATCCGCGTGAATTCGTGAAGGCCCTCGCCGAAAACGGCATTTCGCTCCTGGGCGTTCCGGAAGAGCACGGCGGCATCCCGGCCGACTACGTCACGCAGATGCTCGCCATTATGGAAATCGCCAAGTGCGGCGCGCCGGCCTTCCTGATGACCAACGGCCAGTGCATGCACTCGATGATCCACTTTGGCTCGCCCGAGCAGCTTCGCCTCACGGCCGAAAGCACGTCCACCACGGGCGACCCCGCCTACTCCCTCGCCCTGACGGAGCCGGGCGCCGGTTCGGACAACAACGCCGCGACCACGACCTGGGAACGCAAAGACGGCAAGATCGTGATCAACGGTCAGAAGACCTTCATCACGGGCGCTGCCGAATATCCCTACATGCTCGTTCTCGCCCGCGATCCGAAGTGCGAAGATCCCAAGCTCGCCTTCTCGCTCTTCTGGGTCGATGCCAAGGCCCCCGGCGTCAAGATCAACCCGCTCCACAAGATCGGCTGGCATCTCGTGAGCACCTGCGAGGTGTATCTCGACAATGTCGTCGTTGAAGAAAAAGACATGGTCGGCGAAGAAGGCAAGGGCTTCCTCAACGTCATGTACAACTTCGAAATGGAACGCCTGATCAACGCCTCGCGCTGCACGGGCTTTGCGGAATGCGCCTTTGAAGACGCCGCTCGCTACGCCAATCAGCGTATTGCTTTCGGCAAGCCCATCGGCTTTAACCAGATGATTCAGGAAAAGCTCGCGCTGATGAAGGTTAAGTGCATGAACATGCGCCACCTCGTCCTGAGCTGCGCCGTTCAGGCCGACCGCAAGGAATCCATGCGTGAAACCGCCGCGCTCGCCAAGCTCTACTGCGCCCGCACGGCCCTCGAAGTGATCGACGACGCCATCCAGATCATGGGCGGCCTCGGCTACACCAACGATGCCCGCGTCTCGCGTCTGTGGCGCGACGTCCGCTGCGAACGCATCGGCGGCGGCACCGACGAAATCATGATCTACATCGCCGGCCGTCAGATTCTGAAGGCCTTCCGCGACTAATAGCTGATTGATCTCTCTTTATCCGAAGCGCAGACCTGCCGATCCAAACGCGAGGTCTGCGCAAGGGACTTGACTGCCCATGAAGACTTGCTGTCTTCATGGGCTCTTTTTTCCCCTGATGCCGATTCAGGATTGAATGCTGATTGCTGCTTACTGGCTCTCAGGGGTAATAACGATTAGAACTTCCAAGCGGCCTGCAGCTGCGCGCTCACACCTTTACGCACACCCGCATAGCCATTGACGCCGCAGTCAAATTCGAACGTATTGGCTTCATTCAAATAAGTCCATCCCAACGACAGGATGCCGGTACCGCCTTCCAGATCCGTTCCGTTCATGGCCAGAGTCCCAATGTGATCCCGTGCGCTCCCCTCAGCATTGGCCTTGAAGGCGTATTCATAGGCAACAGAGGCATAGGGCCGCAGAGTCGAGGAATACTGATATTCAATAAGACTGCCGGCCTGTACGCGATGAACATTCAGAGCGTCAAAATGGAACCGAGCGCCGGCAACCTCCGAAGAGCCTGAAGCCTCATAGGACTCGCTCTCGCGGCCGTCGTAGAAATAATTCAGGAATGTTCTGTTCTTGATCTTCCCAGCAGCTTGGAATTCACCGTACATGCCTAAATGAGCGCCCCAATAATTGCTCGTGCGGTCAAAATCTACGGAAACGCCGGCAATAGGCGCGGAGAACTCATTGCGAAGCCAACCGCCCTTCACGTATCCGGTGACATGCAGCCAGTCAATCGGCGTCGCGCAGTTGCCGTAGACACCGAAGCCCACGTAGTTGTGCTTGCCGTCGCCCTTGGTCTCACCGACCGGAGAGGTCACAGTTGTTTTGGTGTCATAGGTGCCGTGTCCCATTTCGACAAATGCGCCGATTTCGGAACCCTGCAGATTGACGGCATAGCCCAGCAATCCCGAAATCACATTGGTTTCAAGGTCGCCGCGGACATCCAAGTCATACCGTCCGACTCTTGCTGCAGCAAACGGCCCCGTCTGACGTACGCCCTGCCGGGATTTCATCGTTGTATCAATCAGGAGTTCGTCAGCCGCAAACATCGTAGCGGCCGCAGCAATACTCGACTGCATCAGCGCGTTCGTCTGGTCATTTACCTTGTCGCCGCTTGGACGATCCGGTTCTGGTACCGGATCAGGATTCGGCTTTGGATCAGGGTTGGGATCTGGATCAGGATCTGGGTCCGGAGTCGGTGCTGGAGCCTTCTCTTTAAGGGTTGCGATAAGCAATTCTTCAGTCTTCATTGAGAGATCGTATTGGTCTTTACTAAACCCCGTTTCCGTCGCTCGAATCAATGACTTAATGTCGATCACGGTAAGGTCGCCCTTAAGATCGTCCAGAGAATCACCCTTATCCAAGGCTTTGCCGTCCTTCACGATACCCTTGTCGCTCTTAATAAGCTGAATAGTCTTTCCTGCTTCTAAATCGAATCCGGAACCGTAGAGCGCAATGCTGCTGCCGCTGGCAAGCTCAACCGCCGTAGCCGCCGCTCCGGTAACGGTGATCAAGGCATCCGTGCCGTCTAAATCGGTGTCCCTAACCTTGAAGTACAGACTCGCATTCTTGGCGAGTGACAGATTGGTCAGCGTGGAGGCTTGCGTAACGTTCCAGTAGGAGTCGTCCCCATCGGCACCGGAGCCGATGTTCATGGAAATCGTGCTGTTCGGAGTTCCGCCCCAACTGGCCGTACGCTCGGTGTATCCCGAAAAATGCACCGTTCCCTGTTTCGAGCTATTGACGAGGATGGTGGAATCAGCCTGAGCGGTCAAAGCGACAGGATCCGAAGTGACAAAACTTTTTTGAACATCAATAGTCGAGTTAGCGACAGATTGCAATCCAGCGTTGGTAGCTAAAGAATCTGTAAACGTAACCTGAGAATCCCCCTCGGTGGAGACTGCCCGTACTGGGACATAATCGTATTGGGTCTGACTGTCCGTAATACGGATATCAGCTCTTTTCACCGTCACGTTCCCAACCGTACCATTGTTTTTATTTCCAGTCGTATTGATGCCAACAACTCCCTTTTTATAGTTATCAGCTCCGTTTATTTGACTCAGCTTGATATTTAAGTCGCCGCCAAAATTCACTTCCTTTGACGTATCCAAACCAAAAGCATTTACAGCATTGGCAATTTCAATATTTGTCGTACCACCAAACGAATAATCGCGATCGGAAGACAAAGCCATCCCACGTACTACCACGTCTTTGTTTTTAGCGTTCTTAATGCTGATATTGACATCGCCAGTGACCAAGAAAGCCGCTTTTCCTGCTGTGGTAGAAGACACCACCAAACCAGTTAGAGTCTGACTTATTACACTATTGTTATTAGCGTCCAAATCCAAGTCCAAGGATCCGGCTTGCATATCGCCGCCAGCCTCAACCCAAATGCCGCGCATAGCAACATCCTTGGCCCCGGCAATCATCTTGATAGTGGCTGATTTCGTGTATAACGACCCGCCTTCCAAATGAACACCTGTCGTGTTTTCTGGGGTTGTGATAGCAGCATCAGAACGATTCAACGTCATATCGAAGCCTTCTGTAAAAGAAGTGGCTCCCATGACGTAAATACCTTGAGCAATCGTTCCTTCCATTTTGGTGCTGGCGTTTTTAAATTCAACGCCGCCAATGATTTGCGGGGCAGGCCCGCCAAATAAGATTTGCCCATCCGTCGCACGAATAAAATACTGTTCAGTGGCTTTGTCTGAACCGGTATCATCTCGGCGCAGAATCACATTTCCACCTTCAAATACCATGCCGCTTTTGCTCGAAGCATCGATTACCTTCGATTGTGTATTTGCAAACGTATTCTCAAGCGTCAGAGTCTTTCCTTCTGCGATGGTGATTACCACCGGAACATCCGTACTGTTGCTTGCTACCGTGGTCGATCCTGCGGCAACGGTGTAAACAGTATCCTCATCAAAAGATGTACTGCTATTGATAAGAGTTCCGTCAACGATATTGGCGGCATAAGCGTTACCGACCAAAGCCAAACCGAGGGCAATCGTCAAAGGAGTAAGTTTTCTTTTTTTCATAGATTCTCTCCAAGCTGGCGTCTTTGAACCTGGAGAGAAATGAAAAAACTTCGCATCCAAGTCCAATGACTCGAAACACGAAGTTCGAAGGAAAGAAAGTGCTGATTTCTCAACACCGGAGAGGGCTGTTTACCCCCCCGTGTAAATTTTTATTGCATGCACAATAACAGAAACAATCGGTTTCTGCTTAGTTGACTTTACTGAATTCAACCGTCTTCGTCAAGCAAGCACTGGTGACAACAGCACAGAAACTTCGGCATCAAAATAAGTTATGTCTGATTTGAATGCCGGTTTTCTAAATGAAAGCAATCCAAAGGGCTTCGACGCATTGAAAACACAGACTGCTCCCCAAAAGCAACGGCCTCAGACGAACCCGCGTCGCCTGAGGCCGATTTGTTTCTGCTCTGCAGGAATTACGGCACCGTAATCAAATCGTACTGGTCATTGCCCATCCCGAGCGCCTTCATGGCAGTGAGCTGATGCAGGCCGCGGCGGCTTTCGATACGTTCGACCAGGTCATGCTTCTCAGCGGCAGGACGGCCGTAGACCAAATCGACCGAAGCCTGATCGATGGCGAGAATATCTGTGGAAGCGAGAATACCGATATCGGGGATCGTGGGTTCCGCGGCAGACGTGCCCGCGCAGTCGCAGTCAACCGACATGCGGCGCAGCACATTGATAAAGACAATCTTCTTTCCAAAGTAATCACAGACGGCTTTGGCGGATTCTGCCATCGTCTCCATCAGCATTTCCTTGCCGGGCCACTGATCCCACGGCAGATTCACATCCGAAACGGCATGAACCTGCTGCTTGCCGATGCGGCCGTCGGCGCAGCCAATGGCGATATTCTTCATTGAGCCGCCGAAACCGCCCATCGCATGCCCCTTAAAGTGCGTGAGGACCAGCATCGAATCGTAGTTGACGATGTGGCCGCCCATCGAAACTTCCTTGAAGTGCTTGCCGCCTTTAACGGGCAGATTCACCGTTCCCTCAGCGTCCATGATGTCAACCGGGCAGAAGGTCCAGCCGTTGATTTCAAGGGTCTTGAGGTGATCCTCGGTGGTGTAGCGGTCGCCGTGATAGAGCGTGTTGGTCTCGACAATCGTGCTCTCAGGGATACGTGCCTGCAGGGACTTCACCATTTCGCGCGGCAGGATGTTGGGACCGTGACGCTCGCCGGTATGGAGCTTAATGGCGATCTTGCCCGACAAATTGTCCTTGATCAGGTCGTAGAGTTTATTCAAGTGATCCGAGTCGATCACGGGTGAAAAATACACTTTGGCTCGCCCGGTTTCTGTGCCTGCAGCGGGCGCTGAGGCGCCCGCTGCCGTCCCGACGGCACCCAGCGCACAAGCACCGGCCGTTTTCAAGAAGTCTTTCCGAGTCATGTTCACAACGGTTCTCCTAAAGCGTTTGAATGGACTGCCGCAGTTCAATGGGTGCTGTCCGTCAGAGGACAACGGCTTAAACGTGCCTGCAGTCGTGTTGACCGATTTATTTTCGCCATTCCTGTCAACAAAGGAAATATCCATTTCTCTCAAAGATGTGCCCAAATCGGAACTGCAGAAAAACGCCGGCACTGGTCCTTTTCACGGGATAGCGTTCAGCCGAAAGATCAAGCGTAAACCCTAAATCGGCTGCGGCAGGCGCGTAAGATCATGAACTTTCGAATTCTTCTCAGAGCCTTTCGATGAACTATCTCACTCTGCTTGTTCTGGCCTACCTCGCGGCACTCCTCTGGTTCGGCATCCGAGGCGGGACCCGCGAACGTGAACTCAACGCGTTTCTGACGGCCGGCGGATCGGCCGGCGCGCTGCTCTGCGCCTTCTCGCTTGTGAGTACGATCATCGGCGGCTCAGCCACGCTCGGCATGGGCGCACTCGCTCAGAAGGTCGGCCCGGCGGCTTTTTGGTGGCTGGGCGTCGGCGCTATCGGACTTTTTCTCCACGGTCTCATCATTGCGCCCGTTGTCCGCAAGCTCCCCGTCGTGACGCTCCCGGATGTGCTCAGACACCTTGCGGGCCCGGCGGCAGAAAAATGGGCAGGCGCCATTATCGCGCTCTCCTGGGCAGCGGTGACGGCCGCGCAGTTCACTGCACTGCGCGCACTCCTTCATTCCATTTCGGGCGGCATGACAGCTGAGGTGCTCTATGTGCTTCTCGCGGCCGGCATTGTGCTTCATACGGCTTTAGGCGGACAGCGCGGCATTCTGCGGGCCGACTTTCTGCACACGATTTTGCTGCTCGGAGGCTTCTCCGCCGCAGCGCTCTGGTGCGTCATGGAGCGAAGCGCCGACATCGCGGCGCTCCCTGTGATGCCCTTTACTGAGACCTTTGGGCTCGGCGACTGGGTGAAGATGATGCTCCTCGTCGGCATCACTTACCTGATCGGCCCAGACATGTTCTCGCGCACCTTCGCGGCCAAGAATGCGCAGACCGCGCGCCGCGCGGCCTGGACAGCTGCGCCGCTCCTCGTTTTCTTCGGCGTAATCGTGACGATGCTCGCACTGCTCAACATCAAGGCTGAGCAGCCGATTTCTGACTGGCTCGCGGTCGGAAGCCCGCTCCCGGCCGCTGCGGCCGCAGCGCTTTCCATGGGGCTTATCAGTGCGCTTGCCGGCTCGGCCGATACGATTCTGCTCTCCGCGGCCGGCATCATTGAGAAGGACCTCTTTGGCGGCGCCCGTGCATGCGCCGTGCGTCTCTGGGCTGCAGCCGTCGGCATTTTGGCCGCACTGGCCGCTTATACCTCGGGAGACATCATCGGTTGGCTCCTCAAAGGCTACGCGCTCTTCGTCCCGGGCGTTGCCGTGCCGCTCCTCGTCCTCGTCGCCGGCCGCGCCCGACACGCGGATCCCAAGCTCTGGACTATTGGAGCCGCCGCGGGCGGTCTGGGAGGGCTTGTCGGCAGCCTTACCGGCATCACCCTCTGGACTTACGGCGGCATCGCTGCTGCCGCCCTTTTTGCGGTCTTTGCCGTACGGCGCGCCGCCCAAACCCGCCGAACGGCCGCCGCGTCACCGCTTCAGCCCCTCTCATAAATCTGAAGCCTTAATGTCGTCATCGGGCTTTTTGGAGCTCGATCCCGACACGCAGATCCTTTATGCTTACGGGCAGTTTTTTCGGAGCGCCGCCAGTTTTTATCCGACAAAGCCGGGCGCCGCTCCGCTGCATCTGCGTTATTAAGCAATGACCAAAGTTCTTCTCATGATTCTCGACGGCTGGGGCATCGGCGGCGGTGCCGCAGACCCGGCCGACGCCATCAGCGCGGCGCACCCGGCCTTCATTGAAAGCCTTGCCGCCCGGTACCCTCACGCGGAGCTTCGCACCTACGGCGAAAACGTAGGCCTGCCCGAAGGTCAGATGGGCAATTCCGAAGTCGGCCACCTCAACATCGGCGCCGGCCGCGTGGTCTATCAGGATCTGGTGCGCATCAACCGCGCCTGTGCGCAGGATAAGCTCCTTGAGCAGCCCGAATGCCGCGCGATGTTTGAGTACCTCAAAGCTTCCGGCAAAGCGCTTCACCTGATGGGACTCTTTTCCGACGGCGGCGTGCATGCGAGTTTTGACCATCTTCTGGCCTTTATCGACCTTGCCCGCCGCGAAGGCATTGAGCATGTCTACGTTCACGCATTCATGGACGGCCGCGACACCGATCCCAAGAGCGGCCTGGGATTCGTGGAAACGCTCGAGCGCAAGCTTTCTGAGCCCGGTGAAAGGGCTCAGCTCGTGAGCCTCATTGGCCGCTACTACGCCATGGACCGCGACAAGCGCTGGGAGCGCATTGAAGAAGCGTGGCAGCAGCTCGTGAACGGCAAAGGCACGCATTCTCGAGACCTTGCCGAATCGGTGCGTGCGTCCTACGCCGCCGGCGTCACCGACGAATTTATCAAGCCCGTCGTGAAAACGGATGAGGCTGACCGTCCCGTCGGCACGCTCCAAGCCGACGATGCGGTGCTCTTTATCAATTTCCGCAATGACCGCGCACGCGAACTCACCTCGGTTCTCACCCAGGCGCCGCAGGGCAGCATGCACCCGCTGCCGCTCTGGTTTGCGACGATGACGCCCTACGACGCAGCCTTTAAGGGCCTGCATGTGCTCTTTGCCAAGGAAAATGTCGTCAATCCGATCGGCGAATATGTGTCAAGCCTGGGGCTTAAGCAGCTGCGCATCGCTGAAACGGAAAAATACGCCCACGTCACATTCTTCCTGAACGGCGGCCGCGAAGAACCCTTTGCCAACGAAGACCGCATTCTCGTCCCCTCGCCCAAAGTCGCCACCTACGACCTGCAGCCTGAGATGAGCGCTCCGGAAGTCGCTCAGAAGCTTTCTGCGGCCCTTCTGAGCGGTCAGTACGACTTTATCTGCCTGAATTTCGCCAACGGCGACATGGTTGGGCATACGGGCGTCTGGAGCGCCATCGAAAAGGCCGTGCGGACAGTCGACGACTGCGTGAAGCAGGTGATTGAGGCCGCCCAGGCCTCCGGAACCGACGTCGTCATCATTGCCGACCACGGCAATGCTGACCATGCCCGCAATGCCGACGGCTCACCCAATACGGCACATTCACTTAACCCCGTGCCGATCATCGTCGTGAGTCCGCGAGCAAAGGCCGTTCATAACGGCGTTCTCGCTGATGTCGCACCGACCGTGCTGACGCTTATGGGCGTTCCCGTGCCGCCCGAGATGACCGGCAAGCCTTTGGTTGAGCTAAAGGCATAAACCGCGAGTCCGATCCATCCAGACCCAAACGCCCGGCAGTTGAAACTCCCGGGCGTTTTGTGTTTGCGGTCTGCGTTCTCCGCGCATAAAGAAGGCGCATCAGCTTTCAGGCCGGGCAGTGTCCGAGGCATTTGGCGCCTCGGACGCCGTCAGAGCGCCGCAGAGGCTGAAGAGGCGGCGGCGCTAGGTAAGCGCGAAGCATCAGCTCGCGCAGGCAGCGCATACAGCGTCTTCCTCGCAGTCTGTCCCGCCGGAACGCTCAAGAACGTCAGCCATCACCTCATCAGCCTCGTATCCGGCCGCCATGAAGCGCTCGGCTTCAGCGGTCGGCCCCATGGTATCCGTCGTGAGGAGACTCCCGCAGATCGCCGAATTGACGCCGATCCGCATGGCTTCCCGCACGGCATATTCGGAAAGCTGCAGCCGGCCGCCCGCAAAGCGAAGCTCTGCCTGCGGGTTAATGAGTCTGTAGAGGGCGACGGTCGTGAGGAAATGGTCTTCGGACAACTTCGGGGCATGCTCCAAAGGCGTGCCGGGACGAGGATCCAAAAGATTGAGCGGAATCGACGGGACTTCGAGTTCGCGAAGCGCAAAGGCCAGATCAATGCGGTCTTCCGCTGTCTCACCCATGCCGAAGAGTCCGCCCGAGCAGACCTCGAGTCCTGCCGCCTTAGCGGCGCGAATGGTCTTCACTTTATCCTCCCAGGTGTGTGATGAGCACACCTGCGGGAAAAACCGCTCGGAGGTTTCCAAATTGCAGTGCACCCGCACAAGGCCGGCATCCTTGAGAACCGCAAGATCCTTTTCGTTAAGGAGCCCGAGCGAAGCGCAGAGCTCGAGCTTGGGGTTGGTGCTGCGCAGCTTTTTAAGATGCTCTGCATACATCCGGGTTTCCCGCGCAGAAGGTTTGCGGCCGCTCGCCACCAGTGAAAAGCGAGTGATGCCGCCGGCCGCAGCGCGCTCGGCTGCCGCATCCACCTCACTGACAGGCAAAATGGGATGAATCGGAATGCTCGAAGAGGTCCAGTGAGTGGACTGTGCGCACCATTTGCAATTGCAGGAGCATGCCCCTGTTTTGATGCTGACAATGCCGCAGATATTAAAAATGCGGGATGCAAAGCGTTTCGTCGCTTCGGCCGAGGTATCAAAAAGATCTGCCCGAAGCGCAGGATCAGAAGCAAAAGCAAGTGCTTCATCGCGGGAGATCGTTTCGTTCCGGGCGATGCGGTCAATGATGGGCTGAAGAACCGGCATGAGGTCTCGCAGTTACGGTCACGAGCGCGAAATACTCGTGTCCGTCAAGAATAAGAGGTCGGAGGTCGAGTTTATGCCCGAAGGGAGGCTCTTCCGATGCGGTCTCTGTCCAATTTGTATCAGGTCATGAAAATTTGGCTGCGGTCTACCGCCGGCATGTCGGCGGGCAGCCCCACATAGGGAGAGGCTTCGCGTTCAAACCCCGCAAAGAGCGCCTGCATGGCGCGCGCATACCATTCAAGGAAAATGCGCACGCGCTTGGTGTGCCAAGCTGACCGCGAAGTCACGATAAAGCACTCAACGGGCGGATGTGACCAGCCCGGGAGAATCGGCACCAAACGCCCCGCCTTCAGATCGTCCGCAATCTGTACGAGCGGCAGATCCGCCGCGCAGCCCATGCCTTTCAATACCGCCGCACGGATAGCCAGAATGTCGGTGGACCGTACAGCTGAAGCATACTGGACAGCCTCCGTTTCACTGCCGCGCTGAAGCACCTTCGTCTCCGGGCGCACCGGTCCGCAGTAGACGTAGCCCGAATGACGGCGCAGATCCGCGGGCCGCACGGGCATGCCGCACCGAGCAATGTAGTCCGGACTGGCCGCAGCTACGTAGACATTTCGCCCGCGGCTCATATAGACCAGATTGGGCAGCGTGGGAATCCCCGTGAGCGTGGCCACTTCGCAGAGCTCCTTTTGCACGTCAGCCTCTTTCAAGCCGGCCAAGATCTCAACCGTAATGCCCGGATGCTCGATTTGAAAGCGCTGGAGCAGCGTCGTGAGATGCCTCGCCGCAAAACCCGGCGCCGACGAAAGACGGATCTTGCCTTCGAGCGTGCGGTTGTCATCCTTCAGAGCGTCCATCAGAGAGTCGTGCGCCCTCAGAATCGTTTCCATGCGTTTGTGCGCCATGCGGCCTGCGTCCGTGAGGACCAATGGACGCACGCCGTGGCGGATAAGCTCAACGCCGAGGGTGCGCTCGAGCCCGGAAATGGCGCGGGAAATACTCGAGGGCTCCGTTTCCAGCGCTTTTGCCGCTGCCGTCAGCGTGCCGCTTCTGGCAAAAACAATGAAAGAGCGCCAAGCCTGCAGATCATCTGTTTTTGCCATTAAAGCCTCCCTGCTCTACTGCACGCAGCATCTTCTCCTGCACGAAGGCACCCCAAAGCCCAACCGCTTTGCCGCCGCGTCTTTCCATGATGTTAGTGCCTGAGGCGGCACGACTCCAGCCGCATATTTTGCACTTTACGCAAATTTAAATTGCTCCAAGCGCTATTGAATCCATGCACTCAGCGCTTCAGACTGCCTGCATATCAAGGGAAAAGCCTTTGGGCCAACCCTTCATCCCTCGATTCAAACTCCCAAGCCTCAAACCCATTCACCAACAGGCAGCAAGACATGCAGCGCGATGAATTTTTCTGGACCAGCACCATCAACAAGGCGACCATTGTCGTCAATGCGGCTGAGGGCCTCCTTTCAAAGGAAGCTGCACGGGAAGCCGCGGGCGGCGTCGCTCGTCTTGAAGCCAAGGCCGAAAAGGATCCGGCGCTGCGCGTGAAAAGCTACATTGCCTATGAGCCGCTCCTCATCGCAGAAACTTCGCCTGCGGTAACCCTTATCCACGCCGGCCGTTCGAGTCAGGACATTCTCTCCACCCAGCGCACGGCCATTCTCCGCGACCGCACTGTGCAGGTTGCCAAAGCCTTTGACGCAGTAATCGGGAAGCTCCTCGATCTCGCAGAGGCCAACCGTCATACGATTGTGCCCAACTACACCAACGGCGTGGCCGCTCAGCCCAACAGCTATGCGCACTATCTCCTCGGCATTACTGCCGCGTTCCTGCGCGACCGCGAACGTCTCAACGAGTGTCTCACCCGCTATAACGCCTGCGCGATGGGCTCCATCGGTACTGAACGGCACGGGCTGGCCCCTCAACCGCGAGGCGATGGCCGTGCGCCTCGGCTTTCCTGCGCCGCGCCGCAACGCCTTTGATGCCACCTGCATGTCGCCCGCAGATATGCCTTTCGAACTCGCGAGCATCAATGCGTCCGCCGCTCTGCACGTCGGCAGCTTCATTTCTGACGTGATGGTGCAGTACGCTCAGCCGCGCCCTTGGATCCTTCTGCAGGAAGGCGCAGAGAACACCTACGTCTCGTCCGCTATGCCGCAAAAGCGCAATCCCGGCCTGATGAACAACTGCCGCGCCGACGCTTCGGACGTGGTGGGTGAAATGGCGGCCGCCGCCGCCCGTATCCACAATCTCGTTCCGGGCATGGTCGACGGCAAAAACGTCGCCAAGAACGGCCGAATGATGGATGCTGCCGTCGGCATGTTCAGCCGCTTCCTCAAAGTGCTCTGCGCACTGCGCATCAATCCCGACCGCGCGCTCGAAGAACTCAACAGCGACTGGACAGCTTCGCAGGAAATCGCTGACCGATTGATGAAGGATCATGGGCTGCCGTTCCGCATCGGCCACCACATGGCGAGCCGCATGGTGTCGTGGGCCCGCGCCAACAACGTGCTTCCGCTCGACTTTCCCTACGCCCAGATGCAGGCGATCTACCGCGAAGAAATCGAAGAGGAATTTCCCGAGGCCGACCCTGTGCTTCCGATGAGCGAAACCGAATTCAAAGATGCACTGGACCCGCGCAAAATCATTGAAAACCGCCGCACTGCCGGAAGCGCCGCACCCGCGGAAGTTGACGCCATGATCCGTGAAGACCGTGCGGCGCTCGCCCAACTCAGCGCCGTCACCGCTGAAGCCGAAAAGCGTACGAACGATGCGCTCGCAGCGCTTGAAGCCGAATTCAAGCACTTCCTCTAACTCTCCATCAAACCACCCTAAGGAAAGACGACTATGTATGCCCTGATGCCTTGGATTGCGGTGATCGTCACCGCACTGGCCGGCTGGGCGCTGATTAAGCGCTACTCCACCCACATGGTTCTGCTCTTCGCCGGTCTCGCGATTTTGCTTTGCGCGGTCGTTCTCGGCGACCCGAACTTCCTTCCCAAAGGCGTGAAGCCCTCAGGATTCGTGCTATTTGACATCTTCAATACGCTCAAATCCATTGCCACCAAGCAGAGCGCCGGCATCGGCTTTCTGATTATGACGGCCGGCGGCTTTGCAGCCTATATGGACCGCATCGGCGCCGCCAAGGCCTTGGTTGACATTGCCGTGAAGCCCCTCAGCATGCTGCGCGCGCCCTACCTCGTGCTCGTCGGCGGCTATTTCGTCGGTCAGATTCTGGTCATGGTGATCCCGTCCGCCGCCGGCCTCGCCATGCTGCTCCTTGTCGCACTCTTTCCGATCCTTAAGGCTGTGGGCACTTCTGCTGCCGCCGCTGCCGCGGTCATCGGCACATCGGCCGGCGTGACCTTTGCGCCGACGGCCGGCACGGCCAATCTCGCCGCACAGGTCGGCAGCCTTGATCCGGTGATCTATCTGGTCCAGTATCAGCTGCCCGTTGCCGTCCCGACCTTGATTGTCATTGCCGCCGCCCACTACTTCGTGCAACGTTTCTATGACAAGAAGAACGATGACGTTTATACCGATGTTTCCGCAGCCAAAGCCGCGGATCAGCCGGCTGCTCCGAAGTGGTACGCCGTCTTCCCCATTTTGCCGATTGCACTGCTCATCATCTTCTCCAAACTCGTCGTTGCTTCCATCAAGCTTGACACGGTGAGCGCGCTCTTTATGGTTTGGATCGGCGTCGTCATCATTGAAATCATCCGGTCCCGTGACGTGAAGAAGGTCTTTAAGGACGGCCTCGCGATGTTCCAGTCGATGGGCAAGATGTTCGCCGGCATCGTCGCACTGATTATCTGTGCGGAATTTTTCGCCACCGGCCTCAAAGTCTCCGGCCTCATCGACATCCTCATCAATTCCGCGCAGGGCGTCGGCGCGGGCATGGGTGCGATGACAGTGATTCTGACAGCCATCGTCTCGATCGTGACCTTCCTCACGGGTTCCGGTGTGGGCGCTTACTCGTCCTTTGCCACGCTTGCGCCTGACGTCGCTGCCGGTCTGGGCGGCTCGGTTGCCGAACTTGTCACGCCGATGCAGTTTGCCTCCGGCCTGCTGCGCGCCATGAGCCCGGTTGCCGGCGTGATCATCGCTGTGGCCGGCGCCGCCGGCGTCTCCCCGATGGCGATTGTCCGCCGTACCTGGATTCCAATGATTCTCGGCATCATCACAGCCATCATTGCCAACGAAATCTTTATCGGCTGATGAATCTCCGGCCAACGGTCTGCTGGTTCAAGACTGTTGGCAAAACCCTTCCCCCTCAAGCGCCTGCTGAAAGACTGCTCCTTTATCTTTCGGCAGGCGTTTTTCATAACTTCACAGCTGCTTCCTTCAGACCGAAGATCGATCGTCGACAGCAAACGAAATCCATGCGCTGCATCAACATTGACCTCAATAGCAAAATGTCTACTTTCAAGGCTCGCGTTTCTCCAGATAGAAGTGCCATTGACGGCTCAACAAAATGAGAGATCTCAAGACTCTGACATTAAAAAAAGAGCTTGAGATTAAACGGAGAAATATCATGACCCCAAAATGGACCTCTGCATTGGCTGCGGTCATCGCCTTAGCCCTGAGCGGAATTTCGCCTCCAAGTTCAGCAGCCGAAAGCATGGATACAGCAGCCGCTCATCAGGTTTATTCACACGGTGCCAAAGCCGACTATCTGGCCGGCTACCATATGCAGAACAAGCTTACGGCGAACTGCTCTGCCTGCCACCCGACGGATGCAGTTTCCGACAGTCAATCCGAAATTGACAAGAACTGCACTGCCTGTCACGGCACCTATGATGCGTTAGGCAAGAAAGACCATGCCGCCGGCAAGACTATCAGCGCGCATGCCGGACACCTTTCAATTGACTCCTGCACGACGTGTCACGGTGGACACGAAGCTTCGTTCTCATACTGCAACAACTGCCATATCTTTGATATGCCGATGAAATTCGGCCGACAAAAGATAGCTTACGAGCCGCAAGACCTATTCATCTATAAGGATGCCGTACCGAATCGAACGGAAAAAGCCGACTTTGTCATCGTTGGCGGCGGCGGAGCCGGTATGGCAGCGGCCATTGATGCTGCCCGAAACGGGCTGAATGTCGTAATGCTCGAGAAGATGCCCATTATCGGCGGCTCCTCTCTTTTATCAACAGGCGGAATGAACGTTGCCGGTTCGAAACAGCAAAAAGAAGCCGGCTTCAAGGATTCACCAGAAATTTTTGTCAAAGATACGCTCAAGGTCGGCAAAGGCACGAACGACAAAGTGCTCCTCAGCACATTGGCTCAGCAAAGCAACAGCGCGTTGGAATGGTTTGAGGCGATGGGCGGCCACCTTGACCTTGACCACGGCGTCTACGGCGGCTGCACGGTTCCGCGCATGCACTATACAAAGTCGGGCGGCATTGGACGCTATATGGTGGCAACCATGAAGCCCGTGCTGGAAAAATCCGGTGCAGATGTGCGAGTCAACTCTCAGGTGGTCCGCATTGAACATAACGCCTCCGGACGCGTTACCGGCGTTTTAGTGAAAGGCAAAAACACGGGGCTTTACCGCATTGAAGCTCCAACCGTACTTCTTGCGACCGGGAGCTATGCCAACAACAGCCAGCTCGTCAGTAAATATCATCCTGAGTTCTTCGGCATGGTGACCTCAGCACAGCCGGGCTCGCACGGTGACGGCATTTATCTTGGCCAAGAGGTCGGAGCCAATGTCACGCACCTCGAGCGTGTTCAGGTGCACCCGAATATTGCATCAGGCACAAGCCTAATGATTACGCTCGCCATGCGCACGAACGGCGGTATTCTCGTCAACAATCAAGGCAAACGTTTCTTCAATGACAATGCGCCTCGCAATGAACTCGGCGCCGCAATGCTGAAGCAGCCTGCCCAGAAAGTCTGGCTTATCTATGACGACGGTGTCGTGGCTAAGCGTCCGAAGGTTCACCAAGGCTACGTGAAACTCGGTGTAGTGGTTGAAGCCGATACGCCCGAAGCACTGGCTCAAAAACTCGGTCTTCCGGAAGCAGCCTTTGCTCAAACGATGAAGCGCTACGCGGAATTCGTTAAGAACGGCAAAGATGAAGACTTCGGCCGCAAAGAACTGCCTGAACCGCTCAACAAAGGCAAGCTGTATGCCATTGACGTCGTGCCGGCTGTCGGCGGAACACTGGGCGGGCTTCGAACGGATGCACGCACTCATGTACTCAATCAACGCGGCGAAGTAATTCCGGGACTCCTTGCTGCCGGCGAAGTCGTTGGCGAATGGCACGGCGATGACCGCTACGGCGGCAATGCTGTAGCCGGAAACATCGTCTTCGGCCGCATTGCTGCGCAGGAAGCCGAAAAAGCAGTCGCCAAACAGCCATAAGTGAATTAAACGACTCAGAAAAGCCGAGTCATTCAATAATCTGCAATCTGTTTAAGAGATCTTCACGCGCTTCAAAGCGCGTGAAGACTCGGCAGAAATTCTCCGTTCCTTGCTGTAGAAAAGAAGTCTGTTAAGAGAGCTCAGACACCGTTCAGCCTCCTGTCAAGACATGGTGTCAAACTCAGCTCCCAGCGATTCCAGACCGGCAGCAACTAACGTCCAAGCGCCTGTCAAGAGATTCATCCCAACTCCCGGCAGGCGTTTTTCGTTGCTGCCGAAAGTCAGACACTGGCTCAGTATCCGCGTCGGGTGATCCTGTGATGTGATAAGTCGGGCATGTTTCTGAACCTTACTCGAGACGGCGAAGAGAGCCGAAATCCGCCGCAGCATTCTGTCACGCCTCCCGCACCGATAAACAGGGCAAGAGCAGTCATGCCTTCGTTTGCGTTTGCCGCTCTCCCCCTCATACGAATAAATCAGGGTTAACACTTATTTGTAACGACGTATTATTCGTTTTCAAGTTAGCTAAATTATGAGTGAGAGATCATAAAAATTTGGAAACCCTTCTTTTTATACTGACCGGTCAGTCATTGAATACAATTAAATTTGTCCTGTCCGACAGGACGTGCCGTCCACGAAAGACGCCCTGCAAACCCGCTTCTGATTGAAGTCTGAGGAATTTGTTCGCAACATGCTCACCATCGGCATCGACCTCGGTTCGACCACGGTCAAATACGCACTTTTGTCGGAATCGGGCGTACTGCTCTCTCACGACTATGTTCGGCATGGCAGTGCGGTCAAACAGACGCTTGAAAAGGTGCTTCGCGCACTCGCGCTCAGAACGCATGACGCGCCCGTCCATGTGCTTTTTTCGGGTTCCGGAGCTTTGGGGCTGGCGGATGCGCTCGGTGCGGGCTTCGTGCAGGAGGTCATTGCCGCTTCGCGCTACCTCAAACACCGAGCGCCCGATCTGGATACCGCCATTGAATTGGGCGGAGAGGACGCTAAGCTCCTCTATTTATCCAACGGCGTTGAACTGCGCATGAACGAAGCCTGTGCGGGCGGCACAGGTGCTTTTATCGATCAAATGGCATCGCTCTTGGATGTTGACGCAGCCGGGCTCAACAAACTCGCAAGTGAAGCCCAGATCTCGCATCCGATGGCATCGCGCTGCGGCGTGTTTGCCAAAACCGATTTGGTGGCGCTCTTGAACGGCGGCGTGCCGAAATCTGAAGTCGCCCGGTCGGTGCTCGACGCAGTCGCTGAACAAACCGTGAGCGGCCTCGCCTGCGGGCGTCCTGTCAGAGGCAAAATTGCTTTTCTCGGCGGACCGCTGACTTTTCTTTCAGAGCTTCGCGCCGCCTTTGAACGGCGTCTCTCGTCGACGGGGACAACCTTTGCTTCCTTTTGCGATGCGCACTGCGCCGTGGCCATCGGCGCTGCCTTGGAAGGCATAGATCCGGCGTCCCGAGCGCATCGCTCCCGCGTCTGGCATTCGATTGACGATTTAGTCCGTGAGATCCTCTTCGCAGCGCCGGAGAACCGCGGCTCGGGGCTGCCGCCGTTATTCAAAAATCCGGCAGAACGAGAAGCCTTCACTGAGCGCCACCGCCGAGAGTGCGTTGAGCGTTCGCCCATCGAAAATGCAGAGGGCGACCTCTTTCTCGGAGCCGACCTTGGTTCAACCACCGTCAAGGGCGTCGTGCTCGATGCTCAGGGGCGTCTTCTCTACAGCTGGTACGAACAAAATGAAGGGCAGCCGCTCGAACGCCTCTATCGTGCCGTAAAGGCGCTCCTCAGTGTCGTGCCCTCCAAAGCACACATTCGGCAGGCCTGTACCACCGGATACGGCGCAGACCTCGCCCGAGCGGCGCTCGGCGCCGCATTCAGTGAAGTCGAAACGCTCGCGCACGAACGGGCTGCCGCCGCCTTCGAACCCAATGTGAGCTATGTCATCGACATTGGCGGCCAGGACATGAAATGTCTCGAGGTTGAGCACGGTCTCATCCGCAGCGTGAAGCTTAACGAAGCCTGCTCATCGGGCTGCGGCTCTTTTCTGCAGACGTTCGCCAAGCAGCTCTCGCTCACGCTCCCTCAATTCGTTGAAGCTGCGCTCGCTTCAAAGGAACCCTGCGACCTCGGCACCCGCTGCACGGTTTTTATGAATTCCAAGGTGCGCCAAGCCCAGCGCGACGGCGCTTCGCTCGAAGACATCGCCGCGGGCTTATGCCGTTCAATCGTCAGAAACGCGCTCTACAAGGTGCTCCGCATTCACGATCCGGCAGAGCTCGGCGAACACGTCGTCGTTCAGGGCGGCACGTTTCTCAATGACGCCGTTCTGCGTGCTTTTGAGGAGCAGATCGGCCGCCCCGTTATTCGGCCCGACATCGCCGGACTGATGGGCGCCTACGGCGCAGCGCTGATTGCCATGGAACGCTCGAGCGCGGCAGTGCCGGAAATCGACCTTGATCCGGCAAAGCTCGATGCGGGCAAAGTCATTCAGCGAGAACTGCTTTGCCGCGGCTGCGGCAATCACTGCCGCCTCACGATGAACCGTTTCCCTTCGGGCGACAAGTTCTTTTCGGGGAATCGCTGTGACTTCGCGCAGAAAAGCGCGGGTGCGGGCCGGCGGAAGAAAGCCTCCTTCATTGACTGGAAGCTCGAACGGCTCTTTGCGGGCGAACCGCTCCCTTTGGAAGCGGCCGCCATGGGCGTTGTCGGCATCCCGCGCGCCCTCAATACCTACGAACACTGCCCCTACTGGTTCAAGCTTTTCAGCTGCCTAGGCTTTCGCGTGGAGCTCTCGCGTCCGTCCGACCATGCCCTCGCATCGAGCGCCTCGGAAACCGTGCCGTCGCAGAGCCTGTGCTTTCCGGCAAAACTCGCTCACGGCCACGCCGCAGACCTCGCCCGCAAAGGCATTGCTGACATCTGGATGCCCTGCGTGCCGCTCGAGGGCCCCAGACATTCGGGCGAAAAGCATATCGACGGGCGCTTTGCCTGTCCCGTGGCGGGCGGCTATCCGGAAGCCATGCGCCTCTCGCTCGCCTCCACGCTCCCGAACGCCCGCATCCTCACGCCTTTCGTGGATCTTGAGTTTCCCGAAAGCGTCGTTCGCGCGGTCACATCCGCGTGGCCGGCCCTTTCCCCCAAAAAGGTGCGCGAGGCGGTCGATGCCGCTCACGCAGCGCTCGAAGACTACCGCGCAGCAGTGCGTCAAGCAGGCGAAGCACTGTGGCGCCGGCATGAAACTTCGGGCGAACCGCTCATCGTGCTCGCCGGGCGGCCCTACCATCTTGACCCGCTCATTAATCACGGGCTCCCGGCCTTGATTGAATCCATGGGCGCTGAAGTCGTCACGGAAGACGCCGTAGCGCACCTCGCAGCGGTTCCAAGCGACATCGAGGTCGTCAATCAATGGACCTTCCACTCGCGGCTTTACCGCGCGGCAGCGCTCGTGCGGGAGAGCCGGTCCGCAGAGCTCGTGCAGCTCATGAGTTTTGGCTGCGGCATCGACGCCGTCACCTCCGAGCAGATTGAGCGCCTTCTTGCTCAGCGCGGCAGAATCGCTACCACCCTCAAAATTGACGAGGGCGATACGCTCGGCGCCGCGCGCATTCGTCTGAAGTCGCTTCTGGCCGCACTCGCAGATCGCCGGCGCAGCGACCAAAAAGCGGCGGCCGAGAGCCTCGAAGACATGACAAAGCGTACGGACACTCCGGTGCCGCTCGGCAAAATGCTCGCCGACCGCGTGATCTATGCGCCGCAAATGGCACCGATCCACTTCCCCGTCATCTGCGCCGCATTAGGCGCAGTCGGCTGGCGCGTGGAGCTTTTGCCCGAAGTGCGTCCGCAGGCGATCGAAGAAGGCTTAAAGCACGTGAACAACGATGCCTGCTACCCGGCAATCGTCGTGATCGGGCAGCTTCTTGACGCTTTGAAGACGCATGCCATAGATCCCGACCACAGTGCGCTCCTCCTCGCTCAGACCTGCGGCCCCTGCCGTGCCACAAACTACCCGACGCTGCTGCGGTGGGCACTTAAAGACCTTCACATGGAGCGAGTGCCCGTTGTGTGTCTTTCGGGCGGAAGCATTGAAGGCGCGCAGACCCTTAACGTGGGGCTCGGCGGCCTCAAGCGCCTCATGCTCGCAACGCTCTACGGCGACATGCTGCAGCGCCTTTCGCTTCATGTTCGCTCGCACGAGCTTGAACCGGGCGATGCGCAGCGCCTCGTTGAGCGCTGGACCGCCAGAGCCGCTCAAGCCGCGGCCGCCGGGGACGCCCGGCGCTTTGCTGACGACGCCCGAGCCATGGTGCGCGACTTCTTCGCTGTGCCGATGGACGGCACAGAGAAGATTCGGGTGGGCATCGTCGGCGAAATTCTGCTTAAGTACCATCCCGCCGCCAATCTCGGCATCGTGCAGGAGATCATTGATGAAGGCGCGGAACCGGTGCTCGGTGACCTGGCCGCATTCTTCCTCTACTGCCTCTATGACCACATCAATCAGGCCAAGGCCTTCGGCGGACCGCGCCTCAAGGCCATGGGAGCCTGGCTAATGATCCGCTGGTTTGAGCATCTCCGCGGCATCATGCGCAAAGCCCTTGACGGAACACCCGTGGCGGGTGTGTCGACCCTCGCGGAAGACCTCGAGCGCATTGACGGACTCGTATCCGCCGGTCAGGAAGCCGGCGAAGGGTGGCTCCTGACCGCTGAAATGGTGGAATTTATTCACTCGGGAACGCCCAACGTCGTGTGTCTGCAGCCCTTTGGGTGCCTGCCCAATCACGTTACCGGGAAAGGCGTCATCCGGCGGCTGCGCGAAGAAAATCCCCTCGCCAATATCTGCGCCATCGACTTTGAAGCCGGCACCTCCAAAACCAATGTCTCCAACCGCCTGAAGCTTTTTCTCGCACAAGCCAGAGAAAACTTCGAGCGGGGAATTGCTGTTGACGAGCCGGTGCCAACGGCACACCGCATCATCCCCATCACGCCGTCAGCCAATATCGCGGTTGATGCCGCCGAGAGCCCGCACAAGGACCGCGGCGGCGGTCAGGCGGCCTGCTGACGCTCTGACCGCATCCGTTTGAAAGCGGTTTAAAAACAAAAAACCGGCATCCGCGAGGAATGCCGGTTTCCTATTTCACTCAGGCTGAAGTCAGTGCTTGCAGCTGCCAGTGAAATTAGAACTTGTGAACGAGGCCAAGGCCAAATTCACCCTTCTTGGTCTTCGTCTTGTCAACAGCTCCGCTCACAACAGCGGTAACCTTGAGGGTACCTTCGCTGTAAGCCGCAAATGTGTAAACCATTGTACGCTTGCTGAACGGATAAGAATAAGCCGCTGAAAGTCCCCAACGATCGAAGTCAGCCGTCTTCACAGCCTTATCCGCTGTGGCGTGGGTTGAGGTGACATCAGCACTCGTTTCGCCGTCGACATAGTTAGCCTGAGCGTAAACAGTACCACCCAGAACCGGAGCGGTTGCACCGAGCGTCAACGAGTATCCTTCAAGACCCTCGCCATCAACAGCGGCAAATCCTGTCTGATTTTCTTTGATGTCGGTAACCTTGTAACCGCCCATCGCGTTCTCGTTCTTGCCGTACTGGGCCATGCCGTAGACCTTGGCAACGCCGAAGTCATAGGAAGCACCCCATGTCACACCGAGAGAGTCTTCGGAATTCGCTGGAGTATCAGTCGCGTTCAAAACGGTATCCACGACGACGCCCGTGCTGAAAGCGCCGAGCTCATACTTGGCACCAAGACCGGCATAACGGTCGTTGTTGCGTTCGTTGCCGGCAGCTTCCTGACCACTGCGGTTGAAGGAGTACTGAGCCTAGACCTTCACGCCGGCGAAGGACGGCGTGACATAGGTCACGGTGTTGTCCATACGATCGCGGTCGGAGAGATTAAAGAGACTCTTGGCGCCGGCCGTATCGCCCCAGCCCGTGCCGAAGACGGTGTAGCCATAAACCACATTGTAGGAACCAACGCCGGCAGAGAGCGCGCCGACACGGCCCATAGAGAGCGTGCCGAAATCACCCGTCACGAAGAGATTGGCTTCACGGCCAAAGAGACGGCCGCCCTGCGACATCGTGCCGTCATCAGCAGCGAAGCCGTTTTCCAGAATAAAACCAACCTTAACGCCGTTGCCAAGATCTTCCGTACCCTTCAAGCCGAAACGGGAGCCGGAATTCTGGCCAGCTTGTTCTTTAAAGGTATTCACAGCATCAGCATCACCAACCTTGGAGTACTGATAGTTAAGACCAAGGTCAACGACGCCGTAAAGCGTAACGTCAGCGGCAGCAGCGCTACCAGCAAAAGCGCCCAGGACAGCCAGAGCAGCGAGTGTCTTTTTCATTTTCAGAGCCTTACTCAATATGTTTGAGTTATCCTGCTCTGCGGGGAGGGGCGGAGCAGGCTTGCGTTAGGCAGCCTGAAGTAAAACCGGCGGTCGCTCCGTCCAAAGAATGACCGCCGGTGGCTTCTGACTGCTTAAGGAGCTCAGGCTTGCGCCTGAACTCAAACGGCATTCTTTCATTACCCCCCCCCGCCACAGGGTTTTCACTTAACTCGCCTTTATTTTTATTTGAATTTCAAAGTGTTATCGACAACTCGCTCCGCTTTACCGCTTCGCCAAATGTATCTTTAATACAACGAAATACTTGAATACGAGGTGAGTGCAACAACTGGGGACGGCTCCATTCGGAGAGCAGAAAATTGCTTTCACCCGATCCTCTTGCGGCGGCAGTGTCCTCGATTCTTTTATCACTGGCTTCGCTGGGCGCCTGACATCGGCTCTTTTCTCAGCGCTAGAAAGCGAAAACCCCCGCAGACCGAAATCTGCGGGGGTTCGTATAGGGAGCCTGGCGATGACCTACTTTCACTGGAAATACAACCAACTATCATCG
>OBYM01000377.1_pt1 | contig 25500 bp, 26 predicted proteins | sample 1538191 | NCBI WGS metagenome assembly OBYM01 (sample SAMEA2580165, study PRJEB22360) | human gut metagenome | biome: human gut; feature: human-associated habitat; material: faeces | place: Denmark | collected 2008/2010 | reverse complement strand
CCCCCCCGCCAGCGGCTGCTCCATTTGAAGGAGACCTGCGCTCCCCGGTATGAGTTCTCCGACGGCCTGGTGACCCACCGGCTGTGGGTGGTCAACGACACGGAAGCTTTGGACGCCCTACGGGAGGACTTTGCCGGCCGCAAGCTCTATATTGCCGACGGTCACCACCGGTACGAGACCGCTCTGCGTTACCGGGACACCCTCCGGGAGCAGGGGACCTACCTGCCCGGGGCGGACTACGTGATGATGACCCTCACCGACATGGAGGACCCGGGGCTTACGGTGTTTCCCACCCACCGGCTGGTCCGGGGGCTGCCCACCTTTGACAGCGCCGCTTTGCAGGAAGCCTGCCAGGAGCACTTCACCCTGGAGGAAACCTCCTCCCGAGAGGAGAGCCAGGCAGCCTTGGACGCCGCCTATGGGGAGGGCAAGCACGCCTTTGCCCTGTTTGACGGCAAGGGCTGGACCGTGCTGACCCTGAAGGACCCGGCGGTGATGGAACAGCTGCTGCCGGACATGAGCCAGGCCTATCGGGAGCTGGACGTGTCCATCCTCCACAGCCTGGTGCTGGAGCGGCTGCTGGGTATCGACAAGGAGAACATGGCAAACCAGAAGAACCTGACCTACACCCGGTCCGCTCAGGAGGCGGAGGAATCTGTGGAGCAGGGGGAGAGCCAGTGCTGCTTCCTGTTGAACCCCACCAGGGTGGGGGAGATCGGTCAGGTGGCACAAAACGGGGAGAAGATGCCCCAAAAATCCACCTACTTCTATCCCAAACTCATCACTGGCCTGGTGATGAACTCCCTGGAGGAGTGAATCACACGCCTGTTTCAAACAGATCATCACACTTTGCATCACTTAGGAGGCATCCTCATGAACGAGAAAACACTGAAGGACACCACCGTCTTTGACGGTCATTTAATTCGGGTCCACGTGGACGATGTGGAGCTGGACAACGGCATGGTTGCCAAACGGGAGATCGTCAGCCACCCCGGCGGGGTGTGCGTGGCGGTGCTCACCCAGGCAAACGAGCTGATTTTCGTCAAGCAGTTCCGGTGCCCCTACAAGGAGGTGCTCCTGGAGCTGCCCGCCGGCAAGCTGGAGCCCGGCGAGGACCCCTTTGAGGCCATGAAGCGGGAGCAGCAGGAGGAAACCGGCACCACCGGCAAAAACTACGTCTCCCTGGGCAATCTGTACCCCACCCCCGGCTACTGCGGAGAGATCATCCGGCTGTGGGCCTGCCGGGTGGATCAGGAGTCCGGTCAGCTGAACCTGGACGAGGATGAGTTCCTCCAGCCTTTGCGCATCCCTCTTGACAAAGCCGTGGAAATGGTCTTAAATAATGAAATCCCCGACAGCAAAACACAAGTGGGGATTTTGAAGACTGCCGCCCTGGTGGAGAAGGGATTGCTCTGATCCGCCCCGGCTGCGAGAAAGGAGAGCACTATGAAAGGTTTTGGAAAGCTTTTGGCAGTGGGCCTGTGTGCCGCCCTGCTGACATTCTCCGCAGGGTGCTCGTTCCTCAACACCCAGCAGGAGGGTTCTTCTTCCACAGTTTCCGAAAGCGCTGTGGAAAACACTCCCACACCCACGCCGACGCCCACTCCCACACCGACCCCCAGCCCCAGTCCCTCGCCCACACCGGAGGTTTCCCCGGATCCCTCCGTAACACCGGCCGGAGACTTTGAGGAGATCTTTGAGAACAATCCCATCGACCGCCAGATGGAGGATGATCTGGCTTACGCATCCTCCAACGCCTCCATCCAGGAGGCCTACGACAATGCGGCCCGCCGGTGGGAGCAGCTGATTGAAAACGCCGTTGCTGCCGGCGAGGAGAACTTCACCGGCGATCAGCTGACCACCTTCCAGAAGGAGCAAACCGCCTGGGAAGACGGCTTGGACGCCGCCGTGGAGGAGATCCGGGCTGATAACACGGATGATCCCATGGCTGCCGCCCAGCAGGTGGTGGAGTACTACCGCACTCGGGCCAAGGATCTGTGCCAGCAGGTCTACCAGGCCACTGCGAAAATGCCGGAATTCCCCTCTGTGGACACAGAGCCTCTGGGATAACGGATCCCGTGCAGAACAAACGAAAAAGGCTGTTGCCCTTGGCAACAGCCTTTTTTATGCCTCTTTTTCCGACTGGGAATCCGTGAGCGTTTCCTCAGCCCGTTCCCCCAAGGACCGGGATCGCACTCCCTGAACCGTCCAATGGATCGCCACCCCTGCCACCAGCAGCATGCTGATCCACTGGGAGGTGGAAAATCCCCACAAAAATCCCCGATAGTCGTCTCCCCGGAGAAATTCCAGAAAAAATCTGCCCACACTGTAACAGAACAGGTACCGGGGAAGAAGTCCTGTTCTGCCCTTTCGCAGCTGGAGATAGAGCCAGAGGAACAGCCCCAGGCAGAACACCGCCTCCAACAGCTGCACCGGGAACCGCCGGACGCCGTTTGCCATGGGGATGGGGTTTTGAGTGTACACAAATCCCACAGGGCACGCAATCCCATAACAGCAGCCCCCCAAAAAGCAGCCCACTCTCCCAAAGACGTGGAACAGGGGAATGGCCACTGCGGCAATGTCCTGGAACACCGGAGACAGGCCCCGCTTTTTGGCGTAGATCCCCCCAGCTGCCCACCCCCCCAGTAACCCCCCATAGAAGACGCTGCCTCCAAAAGCGGCCATCAGCTGGGTCCAGGTGTCCTGGGTGAACCCTTGCGTGAACAGGGTCCGCACCCCTTGCCAGGTGAGAGAAGGATGGGTCAGGGCATAGAGCAGGTGGGAACCCACCAGAACCCCGATAGCCGCCACCAACAGCAGGACAATCATGTCATTGTCGTCCAGACCCCGCCGGGAAGTCTGACGGCAGGCAAAACCACCTGCTACGAAAATCCCCACCATGGCCAGGAGGGGATAAATGGCAAAAGTCTTGCCCAAAATCTCAAATGGCGGTATCATGACACCCTCCTTTTCGCAAAAAAATGCTATACGTCCCCCAGGAGGAACGTATAGCACAAATGGACAGATCTCTTATGCGGCAGCGCCCATGGCAGCCAGCATGCCAACTGCGCAGATGGCGCAGATCACGCCGATGACAGCGAAGCACACGCCGATGATGCCCAGCACAAAGCCCGCAGTGGCCAGACCCTTGGTTTCGGGAGTAGCCATCTTCCGGCCCTTGACGCCAAAGACAATACCCAAAATTGCCAGGACCAGGGTAAAGTAGCTAACAATCGGAATGAAAGAGCCTACGATACCCAGAATACCGCACACTAGGGCCGCAATGGAAAAATTCTTACCAGTGTTGTTCTGCATAAAGATTACCTCCTCATTTCCCACATAGTGGTGGTCTTATTTTATATCCTCCTCACATATCTGTCAACAAAAATCCTGGGCTTTCTCCATAAACCTCCACAAATTGCGCCGCTGCGGGGCACTCTAATCGCGGTCCTGTTTGATTCTGAAAGTAATTCCCCGGCCTTCCTGTAAGTTCTGTTGAAAATGGGGAGGGGCTCTGCTATACTAAAACCATATTCGCAACCCCTCCCATACATAGGGAAAAGGAGCTGACTGCTTTGCTGTTATCCATTGCCGAAACCTTTGAGTTCTTCATGGAAGACCTTTTGGACGTGCTGGTGTCCAACGCCATCCACCTGTTTGAGCTGGTGGGAGTGATCGTGCTGATTGTGGCGGGCATCCGGGGCGTGGTCAACTATATCCGTCATGATCCCATGGTCCGGCTGAACCTGGCCAAGGGTATGGCCCTGTGCCTGGAGTTCAAGCTGGGCAGTGAGATTCTCCGTACCGTGATCGTCCGGGACTTGAAAGAAATCGCCATCGTGGGAGCCATCATCGCATTGCGGGCAGCGCTGACCTTTTTGCTCCATTGGGAGATCAAGAATGAGGAAGCCGAAGCGGAGGCCAATTTGAATAAGGAGTTCCGGGAGCTGAAAGCCCAGCAAATCGCAGACGAGCGAGAAAAAGAGGAAACCTAAAAGTTTTCGCAGTACGTCCGAAGGACGTACTTGCCTTCTTTCAAAGGCTGCAGGGGTTTGGGGGCAGCGCCCCCAAGGTCCTAACCGGCGCAGCCGAAAAAAGAACCAGCGAACAGGGCGCGCCAGCCCAAAGGGCTGTAGCCCTGTGAGCGGACCTCCAGAAGAAGCCCCATCCAGAGCGGAATCCCCACCCCAAAACTTAGAAAAGGAATGAGAAAAGGACATTCCAGCGTGAGCTGGAATGTCCTTTTTTACTTGGTGTAAGAGGGCCGGCCATCCAGCCTACCGCCCTGCGGGCGCATGCGGCTGAATGGCCTACTTTCTTTTTACGGCTTCGCCGTTTTTAAAGGCAAGGTCGCGCCTTTTTGAAAGAAGGCAAGTACGTCCTTCGGACGTACTGCGAAAACTTTTAAGTTTCGTCCTCTTCTTCCACGTCCTCTACAAGCTCCTCCTCCGGTTCGTCAGGGGTATCAGAGCCTTCGTCCGCGGTGCCGTCGTCCTCAATCTCCACCTGGTCCACTTCGTCCTCCTCATGGGGCACACGGGCCAAGGTGACCACCTTACTGCCCTCCTGAACCTTCATCACCCGGACGCCCTTACTGGGCCGGGCACACACGCGGATGGAGCTGGCTGCGATACGGATGATCACGCCGTCCTCGGAGATGAGGATCACGTCGTCGTCCATATCCACCACCTTGATGGCGGCCACATCGCCAAACTTCTCGGTGTGGTAGTTCAAGAGTCCCTTGCCGCCCCGCTTCTGGATGCGGTAGTTCTCCTGGTCGGAGAGCCGTCCGAAGCCCGTCTCGGTGACAGTGAGCACCAAACCGCCCTCCCGCAGGATGGACATGCCCACGATCCGATCGCCGGGGGCCAGCTTCATCACCCGGACGCCCCGGGCAGTACGGCCCATTTCACGGATGTCCGTCTCGTGGAAGCGGATGGCCATACCCTTCTTGGTAGCCACGATCAAGTCGTCGTTGCCGCTGGTGACCCGCACCCAGCTGAGCTCGTCGCCCTCAGCCAGATCCAGGGCGATCAGGCCGCCCTTACGAGCAGTGTCGAAAGCGGACAGCCGGGTCCGCTTGATGACGCCGTTCTTGGTGACCATCACCAGGTATTTATCCTCGTCAAAGTCCGTCACCCGGATCATGGAGCTGATGCCCTCATCATTCTGCAAGGGCAGCAGGTTCTTGATGTTCATGCCCCGGCTGGTACGGGAGCCCTCAGGCACTTCGTAGCACTTGAGCTTGTACACCCTGCCCAGGGTGGAGAAGAACATCACATAGTCGTGGCTGCCGGTGACAAAGATCTCCGTAGCCACGTCCTCGTCCCGGCGGTTCATGGCGTTGACGCCTCGTCCGCCTCGCTTCTGCTGGTGGTAGTCGTCCGTCTTCTGGCGCTTCACATAGCCGAAGTTGGTCATGGTCAGGACGCACTCTTCCTGGGGAATCAGGTCCTCAATATCCACCTCGCCGCTGATGGAGGCAATCTCCGTGCGGCGCTCGTCGGAGAACTTCTTCTTGATCTCCAAGGCCTCGTCCTTGACGATGGCCCGCCGCCGTCCCTCGCTGGTGAGAATCTCGTTGAGGTCGGCGATGTGAGCGTGGAGCTCGTCCAGCTCGTTCTCGATCTTCAAAATCTCCAGACCTGCCAACTGGCCCAGCTGGAACTTACAGATGGCGTCAGCCTGCAGATCGTCAAAGCCAAAGTGCTCCATCAATGCCAGCTTGGCCTCGGGCCGTCCGCCTTTGCAGGCCCGGATGGTGGCGATGATCTCGTCCACAATGTCGATGGCCTTTTTCAAGCCCTCCAGGATGTGGGCCCGGTCCTGGGCTTTTTTCAAGTCGAACTGGGTGCGGCGGGTGACCACTTCCAGCTGGAACTTGATGTACTCCTCCAGAATCTGCCGCAGATTCAACAGCTTGGGCTCGCCGTTTACAATGGCGATCATAATGACGCCGAAGGTCTTCTGCAGCTGGGTGAAGGAAAACAGCTTATTCAACACGATCTGGGGGGAGGCATCCCTCTTCACGTCAATGACGATGTGCATGCCGTTGCGGTCGGAGTGGTCGTCAATGTTGGAGATGCCCTCGATGCGCTTCTCCTTCACCAGATCCGCGATATTTTCAATGAGCTTTGCCTTGTTGACGGTGTAGGGCAGCTCGGTGACGATGATCTTGGAGCGGCCGGTCTTCTCGTTCTCCTGGATCTCCGTGCGGGCCCGCAATGCCAGATGGCCCCGTCCAGTGGCGTAGGCCGCCCGGATGCCGCTTCTGCCCATGATGATGCCGCCGGTGGGGAAGTCCGGGCCCTTGATGTGCTCCATCAGCTCCTCCAAGGTGGCATCGGGATTGTCGATCAGGCAGCACATGCCGTCAATAACCTCGCCCATGTTGTGGGGCGGGATATTGGTGGCCATACCCACAGCAATACCCATGGAGCCGTTGACCAGGATGTTGGGGAAATGGCTGGGGAGCACCGTGGGCTCCTTGAGACGGTCGTCGTAGTTGGAGGTCATGTCCACGGTTTCCTTGTCGATATCCTGGAGCATGGCCACCGACAGCTTGGTCATACGAGCCTCGGTGTATCGGTAGGCGGCAGGGGGGTCGCCGTCCACGGAACCGAAGTTGCCGTGTCCGTCCACCAGCATATAGCGCATGGAGAAATCCTGGGCCAAACGCACCAGAGCGTCATACACAGAGGCGTCGCCGTGGGGATGATACCGGCCCAGCACAGTGCCCACGGTATCGGCGCACTTGCGGTAGGCCTTTTCCGGCCACAGAGTGTTCTCATACATGGTGTAGAGGATCCGCCGGTGTACGGGCTTCAGACCGTCCCGCACGTCGGGCAGGGCGCGGTCCACCAACACGGACACGGAATAGTCCAAAAAGGACTGCTCCATCTCCTTGGTCAGGTTGACGTTGATGATGCGCCCGCCGCCCTCGTTATCCTTGTTGATCTGGGTAATCTCTTGATCCATGAATATAACTGCCTTTCCTGCCCCCCTGGGGCACAGATTCCGGTTTCTTACTTCTCAACTTCAGGGCTTTCCCGCCCGGGGCTCACTCCTGGCCCTTGGTCAACAGCAGGTTCAGAACCCAGCCCCGGTTTTCCTGGGGAATGGCCCGCACTGGGAGGATCAACAGCCCATCCTGGGGGGAAATCCCTGTCACCAGCTTGCCATCCTTTTCCTTGCCCACCACTCGAAAGTCCACGGACCCGTCCAGGGGGAATTCCTGCTCCCCCGCCTGGGTGGTGGCCCAGAGCTTTGTGGTGGTCATGCGGATGTGAACCTCCCGCAGCTCCGTTTTGGCCCGGCGTTTCATCTCCAAATGGGGCACCAAAGTCAAAGCCCCCAACAGGATCAGGCAGATGACCGCCATGGCCAGGTCGAACCCGCCCCGCTGCAGCAGGTAGGACACCAGGAAAAACAGGAAAAATACCACCAGCAGCAGAGATTCCACCACCGCCCGCTTGCCGGTGAGCCCTTTGTACACCCCCGACAGTCGCAGGCCCCGGTAGGCCTCCTCCTGGGTGAGGGTGTAGGAAAATTGAAAGGATGCCATCAAACCCGTCCTTTGCAAAAAGATCCAAGGGCGGCGGGATTTTCCACAGGAATTTCTTTTGCTGTGGAATTCTCCACCCGCCCGGTAACATCGCTATGTTTTCTTTGAGAACGCCCACCAGGGCCGCTCAAAGCATTTCTAAAAGTTTCTTTGAAACTTCATGGTATTCCTTATAGAGAATCCCGCTCCTGCACCAGCAGGATGTGGGGCCTTTCCTAATGGAAGTTCCCGAGAGAAACCCCAGTTTTGCGAAGCAAAAGAGGACTTTTCTCCTGGTAGTTCCCATAGAGAATTTCGGTCCTGCGTAGCAGGATGGAGGTTTTCAAACCTCCAAGAAATTCTCGATGTGTAAACTTTTGCTCCGCAAAAGTTTACACATCCCAATTGGCCTCCTTGGCCCGCCGCATGATGAACTCCCGGCGGGGCTCCACCTTGTCGCCCATGAGCACGGTGAACACCTCGTCAGCCTCGATGGCGTCCTCCACCTCCACCCGGCGCATGGTGCGGGTCTCGGGATTCATAGTGGTCTCCCACAGCTGCTCGGAGTCCATTTCGCCCAAGCCCTTGTACCGCTGGATCTCATAGCCGCCGCCCAGGTCCGCCATGATCTGGTCTCTCTGGGTGTCGGAGAAAGCGTAATAGTGGCGCTTGCCCTTGGTGATCCGGAACAGGGGAGGCTGAGCCAAGTACACGTGGCCCTCCTCCACCAGAGGACGCATGAACCGGAAGAAGAAGGTCAGCAGCAGCGTCCGAATGTGGGAGCCGTCCACGTCGGCATCGGCCATGATGATGATCTTGCCGTACCGCAGCTTGGAGAGGTCAAAGTCCTCGCCGATACCGGTGCCCAGGGCCATGACCACGGGCATCAGCTTCTCGTTGGAGTACACCTTGTCCAAGCGGGCCTTTTCCACGTTGAGCATCTTGCCCCACAGGGGGAGGATGGCCTGGAACTTCCGGTCCCGGCCGCCCTTTGCGGAGCCTCCTGCGGAGTCGCCCTCCACGATGTAGATTTCTGTTTCCTCCACGTTGCGGCTCTGGCAGTCGGCCAGCTTGCCGGGCAGGGTGGTGGACTCCAGCGCCGTCTTCCGCCGGGCCAGATCCCGGGCCTTCCGGGCTGCCTCCCGAGCACGGGAAGCGGACAACGCCTTGTCAAAGATGGTCCGGGCCACGGAGGGGTTTTCCTCCAGGTAGGTCATCATCTTGTCGTAGAGCATGGAGCTCACCAGGGAGCTGATCTCCGTATTGCCCAGCTTTGCCTTGGTCTGGCCCTCAAACTGGGCCTCCTTCAGCTTGACGCTGATGACGCAGGTCAAGCCCTCTCGGACGTCCTCGCCGGAGAGGTTCTTGTCGCTGTCCTTGAGGATGTTGTACTTGCGGGCATAGTCGTTCATCACCCGGGTGAGGGAGCGCTTGAAGCCGTCCTCATGGGTGCCGCCGTCGGTGGTGTGGATGTTGTTGGCAAAGCTCAGAATCTGCTCCTGGTAGGAGTCGGTATACTGCATAGCCACCTCAGCGGTGGAATTTTCATCCTGGGCCACGGCGGAAAAGTGAATCACATCGGAATGAATCACGTCCTTGTTGGCGTTGATGAACTCCACAAAGGAGCGGATACCGCCCTCATAGCAGTAGTCGTTCTGATAGGGCGTCTCCCGATCCTGCTCCTCCTGGGCGCGGTCCTGCTGGGGCCGCTCATCGGTGAGCCGGATGTGCACCCCGGCGTTTAAGAAGGCCTGCTCCCGCAGACGCTTCTGGAGCACGTCGTACTCATACACCGTGGTCTCCTTGAAGATCTCCGGGTCGGCCTGGAACCGCACCGTAGTGCCCCGCTGCCTGCCTTCGGGAGCAGGACCACGATCCTCCAGCTGGGTGACAGCGTGTCCCCGCTCAAAGCGCTGGAAGTACAGATGGCCCTCGGAGACCACCTCCACCTCCAACCAAGTGGACAGGGCGTTGACCACCGAGGCGCCCACGCCGTGGAGACCGCCGGAGACTTTGTAGCTGCCGCCGCCGAACTTGCCGCCGGCGTGAAGGATGGTGAACACCACAGTGACAGCGGGCAGGCCGGTTTTATGCTGCACGCCCACAGGGATGCCGCGGCCGTTGTCGGTGACACAGACAACATTGCCCGGCAGCAGCGACACGGTGATCATATCGCAGAAGCCGGCCAAGGCCTCGTCGATGGAGTTGTCCACGATCTCATAAACCAGGTGATGCAGCCCTCGAGGCCCGGTGGAACCGATGTACATACCGGGACGCTTGCGGACGGCCTCCAGCCCTTCCAGGACCTGAATTTGGTCGCCGTCGTAGGCTTTTTCAGACATGGTCATATCCGTCATTTCATTGATTTCCAAACAAGAACCCTCCTATTTCGGGAAACGGCCGCCCACAAGAAAAACCGGGCTGTGATGCCCGGCCTTTTGGGGCTTTTCTCAACTTTTGGAAGCTTTTTTTCCTATTTATTAGTATAGCAGATTTTCCACCAGTTGTAAACAGACAATCGTTGAAAACCCCTGGGAAAACCGCCCTGAAGAAAACCCGGAAGACCTTTTGGGACTTCCGGGAAACTGTGTTCGATCAATCCTTATTTTCCCCCTGCTGCAGCTCCTTCAATCGCCGCTCCACATAGGCAGGGTCGTCGTACTTTTTGAAGAAATCCTCGGTGAGGTCGGGGATCTCCACGCTGCTCACCACGTGGGACGCCCGCCGGGGCGTACCCAAGGAGGGATTGCTGGCAGGACGCACCTGCCGGGGAGTCTCCACTCGAGGGACCTCCCGCTGGGGGGCGGGCCGCTGCTGCTGGACAGTGGTCCAAGCCGGGGTCTCCTGAACCGCCGGACGCTGAGTCCGCTGGGGCTGGGGCTCTGCCACAGGCGCCACTCGGGACTGGACCCGCTCCTCCTGGGGTTGGGTCCGGTGGGCAGCGGAGCTTTGGGCTGCCGTGCGCTGGGCAGCCTGCCGCCGCTGAGCGGCGGGGGAGGGAGCCCCGGTCCTGGGCAGGGACCCGGTCCCCGCCGCAGGCATGGTGGTGGTAGCCTGGGATGCCGGACGGCGCTGTGCCCCCTGGGATGCTCCGGGAGCCTGGGGCGCCGGCCTTCTCTGAGCGCCGGTTCTGGGAAGAGAGCCGGTGCCGGTCTGGGGAATCACTGCGGTGGACTGGGATACCGAGCGGCGCTGAGCCGTTCCCCTGGGCAGGGAGCCCGTGCCCTCCTGGGGCATCACAGCAGTGGGCTGGGCAGAAGAGGACACCCGCCGGGGCGCAGGGGACTGCACCGGGGGCATGGAGCCGGTGGTGTAGCCGTTGGGGAGGTACTCGCCCTCATCCACATAGACTTGACCAGTGGCCCCGGACTGTGCCCGTCCCTTGCCCTTTTTGCCGGCCTCCTCCCGGGAGACCCGCTTGATGACGGGCTTTTCCAGATAGACCAGGAATAGGCTGATCAAAAAGAAGGCTGCAAAGGGTACAAACACCTGCAGGCAGGTGGAAGCGCCGATATCATCCAGCACAAATTTGTGGAAGAAGTACACCGCTCCCCCGGAGAACACCGCCAGCAGTGCCAGCACATAGACCAGGGGGGAGAGGAAGATGTTGGAGATACCGCCGCAGCGGGGGCATTGATATTCGCCCTGGCGCTTGAGGGACCAGGTGCGGATAAGATTGACCCTTTTTTTGCAATAGGGGCATCTGGGTACTCCGAAATACTGCATAGTAAAAACCAGCCTTTCCCGAATAACAGTTTACGATTCCGCTGCCAAAGCGCCTCCGCCGGAAGCCCGGCGCAGCAGTGTGGCAGTGGAGATCTGGGAGATATACACGGTCTCTCTCCCGTTATGCGCACAGACCACAAAGGATCTGGGCAGTTCCATGGACACGTTGACCACCCGTCCCTCCCGCTGAGCTCTGGAGAGGAACTCCCTAGTGTGGCGGGAGATGGTGGAATTGTCCAGGTCAAACACGCCCACAATGTCCCTCATGTTCACAATGATATCTTGTCCCAAATGCAGGTACATCATGATTCCCCGCTTTTCTCAGGATTTTCTGAAGCTGCCGGGCACGCCGGTTCCCCTTCTTCGGAGATGTCCGCCGTCTGGGGCGCACCGCCCACCTCCTCCGGAAACACCCGGCCCGCCTCCACCCGGAAGCGCTTGCCCGTCTCCTGGAGGCTGACCGTCTCCGGACTGCAGCAGGTGACAAACACCTGCCTGCCGTGAAGATGGTTCAGCAGGTAGTCCTGGCGGCTTTGATCCAGCTCGCTCATCACATCGTCCAGCAGCACAATGGGGGTCTCCCCCGAAAGCTGGGACAGCGTCTGGGCCTCGGCCAGTTTCATAGCCAGCACCGCACTGCGCTGCTGCCCCTGGGACCCGTACCGCCTGGCCGACAGCCCGGAAAGGGTGATGTCCAGGTCGTCCTTGTGGGGGCCCACGGTGGTGGCTCCCCGGCGGATGTCCTGGTCCGCGGTGCGGCTCAGCTCCTGGAGGAACTGCTCCTCCCACTGGGCGGTGGTCATGCCCGGCTCGATCCCGGGGGACGGCGCATAGGTCAGCACCAAATCCTCCCGTCCCCGGGAGATACCCTCATAGACCTGGGTAGCCAAGGGGCCCATTTTATCCACAAAGCTCCGGCGCTCCGCCATGATGGCTGCGCCCAGCTTGGCAAGCCTCATATCCCACACCTCCAGCAGATCCCGCTGGGGAGGGAACTGATAGATCTCTTTCAACAGGGCGTTGCGCTGGGCCAAGGCCCGCACATACTGATGGTAGGCCGAGGCGTACCCCGGACGGAGCTGGCACAGGGCGCCATCCAAAAAGCTCCGGCGGCGGACGGGACCCTCCTTCACCAGCAGCAGATGGTCCGGGGAAAAGATCACTGCCCGGACCTTGCCGATCAGCGCGGAGCCGGTGGGCTTATTCACCCCGTTGATCACCGAGCTGCGGCGGCCCTTCTCAAAATGGAGCTGGGCCTTTTGGGGACGGCCCTCGGTGAAGAAATCCAGAGCCAGAGCTGCCCGGGGCTGATTTTCCCCGGTGGACGGGTCCAGCCGGGGCAGCTCCACATCCTTGGCCCCCCGAAAGGAGTGGCCTCCGGTGAACAGCCAAAGGGCCTCCAACAGATTGGTCTTGCCCTGGGCGTTGGCCCCATAGATCACGTTGACGCCGGGACAGGGAAACACCTCCCCGTCCTCCAGGTTCCGGAATCCCTGGGTGGCCAGGCGGGTGACGGTCATGGGGACTCAGTCCTCCGCCCCGACAACCTGGAAACTTCTGCCGCCCAGCTGGACTTGATCCCCGGGGTAGAGCTTTTTCCCCCGCTGGGAGCAGACCTCTCCGTTGACCTGAACCTCGCCCTGCTGGATCAGCAGTTTTCCCTGGCCGCCGGTATCCACCAGGCCGGTGAGCTTTAACAGGGAGTCCAACCGGATGAACTCCGTGGTGATTGCAATTTCTTCCATAAAAAGCTCCTTACTCGCTCTTCAGCCGCACGGGCAGCACCAGGAACAGGAAGCTGTCCCCCTCTTTGGGGACAATCTTCATGGGGCTCAAGGGCCCGCCCAGCTGAGCTTTTACCTCGTCACACTCGGTGTTGCGCAGGGCGTCCAGCAGGTACCGGTTGTTGAAACCGATCTCCACGCTTTGGCCGGTCATCTCCACCGGCAGTTCATCCCGGGTACGGGTGCCGGCAGTGGTGCAGCTGAGCTTCACCAAGTTGTCGTCAAACAGGCAGCGCACAGGGCTCTTCAAGCGGTCGGTGATCAACAAAGATACACGGCCCACGCTGTCCAGGGCCATCCGGGTGTTCATGATCACCTCGGTCTGGCTGTCACTGGGAATAGCTGCCTTATAATTTAAGAACTCTCCCTCCAACAAGCTGGAGATCACGGTGTAATTGTCAATAGTAAACAGGATATGCCGCTTTCCAGGGCAGATATCCACCGGCTCATCGTTGTCCTTGATAAGCTTCAGCAGCTCGGACAAGGTCTTTCCCGGCACCACAAAGGAGATATCCTCGTCAAACTGGATGGGCTCGGTGCGCTTTGCCAGTCGATAGCCGTCCACGCTGACCACATCCAGGATCCCCTGTTCGATGTTAAACAGGCTTCCCTGGTGAATGGGTTTGGCATCGCTTTCCGCGATGGCAAACATAGTCTGGCGGATCATGCTCTTCAAAACGCTGCCGGGCATGGTCAGCTTGGTGTAGTCGGTGACCTTGGGCAGCTCCGGGAACTCCTGAGCAGGGATGCCGGGCATCTGGGTCACATAGGCCCCGCTGGAGATCTCCGCCATATCCTTTTCATCCACCTCCACGGAGAGGGTCTCCGCAGGGCTGTGCCGGACGATATCGGAGAATTTTTTGGCGTCCAGGACGGTTTTGCCGGGCTCCCGGACGGTGGCAGGCACCACCGTGGTGATACTCATTTCCAAATCATAGGCGGTCAGGCGCAGGCCCTGGTCCCCAGCCTGGATCAAAATGCCCTCCAAGGCAGGGATGGAGGTCTTGCCGGACACCACACGCTGGATGTTTCCGACTGCTTCAGTAATTTCGCTTTTATTGACGGTAAATTCCATAAGGTCTCCTTTCTGATGCAGTGGGGAAGAGAGCGGAGAATTTGCCTTTTCTTCCCTTCTATTCCTTCTATTTCTTTCTTTTGATTTAGACGTAGTAATAGGGGCTGTGAATTTGTGGAAAAAGTTTGGAACCCCGCTTTCCCGCTGAATTTTTCCACCGAAAGTTTTTCTTTCCACAATGTGGAGGAACGGTGGAAGCCGTGTAAAGAGTTTTCCACATTCCACAGGCTGTGAAAACCTGTGGAGGGAATGTGAAGGAAAAGTGGAAAACTTTTCGGCCAAAAAAAAGAAACGCTAAGGTGATTTCAGCGGATCTTTTCTATGAATTGGACGCCCTCAAAAGCCGAGAGCGTTTCTATAATTTGGGAGTGGGGCGAAGGATATGTTGTGCGCACACGAAAAATAGCGCTGACGCCCTTTCCCTTGGGATGTTCTGTTTTATTCAGCTGCACATCGTCGATGGTGTAATTCTGCTCCCGCAGGGACCGGATGAACTGTCCCAGGCTTTTGGAGCTGTCAAACTCCGCGAAAAAAGTCATGTCCGGGGAGGTCTCCACCACCCGCCGCTCCAGCCGCTGCATGATGGTCATGCCCAGGTAGATCAAGGCGGTGCTGAGTATGGCGCCCCAATAAAAGCCGATTCCCACCGCTAGGCCGATGCAGGCCGACGCCCACAGGCATGCGGCAGTGGTCAGCCCCTTGACCTGGATCTTCCGGGTGACCAGAATGGTGCCGGCTCCCAAAAAACCGATGCCGCTGATCACCTGGGCTCCCAGACGGGCCGGATCTCCGGTGTGAAATCGCGTGTAGATGTACTGCCCTGTTAGGGTGGCCAGGGAAGAGGCCACACATACGGTAATATAGGTGCGAAAGCCCGCAGGCTGTCCTTTTTTGCCACGTTCAATGCCCAAAATCCCGCCCAGGCCCATGGCCAGCGCCAGGCGGAATAGAATGGTTACCAAGTTTAATTCCTGCAGATAGGTGTCGATGGAATCCAACACTTGCGGCAAAGTGATCAATCCCCCTCTGCGGGACTTACCGGTCCCGGATATTTTTGATGATGTCGTCCACCATGGCCTTGGTGTGAGGATCCTTCTTCATATCCTTCTCCACCTCCCGCACGGCATAGACCACCGTGGAGTGATCCCGGCCGCCGAAGGTCTCGCCGATCTCCACCATGGACATCTGGGTAATCTCCCGAACGATGTACATGGAAACCTGCCTGGCCTTGGAGATGTTGGCGTTGCGCTTTTTGGAGCGGATGTCCTCCGGGGTGATGCCCCCATAGGTCCGGGCCACTTCCTCGATGATCTTGTCCACGGTCACCGGGGTGGGCTGAGAGTTGTTGATGATATCGCTGATGGCCGCCTGAGCGGTGGCCACGTTGATGGGCTTGCCCTCCAGCAGGTGATAGGCCCGCAGCTTTTTCACGGTGCCCTCCAGCTGGCGGATGTTGCTCTTTAATTTGTTTGCAATGTACTCGCACACCGTCTCCGGAATCTCAAAGTTCAGGCTCTCGGCCTTCCGGGCGATGATGGCTACCCGGGTCTCGAACTCCGGAGGCTGCACGTCGGCCAAAAGTCCCCACTCAAAGCGGGTCTTCAGCCGGTCCTCCAGGATGGCAATGTCTCTGGGCGGCCGGTCCGAGGTGAGCACGATCTGCTTTTTGGCGTCGTACAGCGTATTAAAGGTATGGAAGAACTCCTCCTCCGTGGAGGCCTTGCCTGCGATGAACTGAATATCGTCCATCAAAAACAGGTCCGCCTTGCGGTACTTCTCCCGGAAGGCGGGGGTGGTGCCCTGACCGATGGCGGTGATGATCTCGTTGGTGAAGTCCTCGGATTTCACGTAGATCACCGACCGGTCCGGGAAGTTCTTTTGAAATTCCTTTGCCACAGCATTGAGCAGGTGGGTTTTGCCCAACCCCGAGCTGCCATAGATGAACAGGGGGTTGTAGAGCACGGCGGGCTTTGCCGCCACCGCCTGACAGGCCGCGTGGGCGAACCGGTTGGAAGGCCCCACCACAAAGGTGTCGAAATTCAGCTCGTAATCCCCCTGTTCAAAGGGGTCGGGCTCCTGGGACTTCTGGGGTTTCTGCTCCAGCTCCTCGTGGACGCAGATCCGAAAACTGATCCCTCCGCCGAACACGTTGTCAAAGGCTTCCTTGAGCAAGTCGTTATAGCAGCGCAGCAGCGTCTGCTTGTGGAACTCGTTAGGCGCCTCGATGATTGCGGTGGCCTGTTCAAAATCCAGGCTGACCGGTTTGATGCGGCTGAACCAGGTGTTGTAAGCCACCTCTGTGATGTTTGATTTGCAGTATTGGCAGATAAGCTCCCAAGCCTGATCGAATGAATCCAAATTGATTCCCCTCCAACTAAACGGTATCTTTCCCGGGGTTTGCCGGCCCCAATCCCTTTTTTCCACGTCTTTTACACAAGCTTTTGCAAAAGCTGGATACTCAGTTAAGAGTATATCATATTTTCCACAGGTTTTCAAACTTTTTTCCCCCTCCAATTTTCCTTGCCGGGCTTGCAGTTTTGGCACAAGACCTTGAGAAGCCCTTCCATCCTTTCCCCCAAATCTGCGATTTGTTGTCCTCTTGAGGACAACTTTTCCAAAAAAAATGAAAAAAAATCTTTTTCGGCCCCAAAAACCAGGAAAAATGGGTGTTGACAGCGGCGCGGGGTGTAAGGTATAATGAATTCTCGCAAGGGAAGAACCTCGAAAGGAGGGTTTTTGTATGCTGAGAACGTATCAGCCCAAGAAGCTCCACAGAAAGAAGGAGCATGGGTTCCGGAAGAGAATGTCTGACAGGAACGGTCGCAAGGTACTTGCACGCCGCAGGGCAAAAGGCAGAGCGCGTCTTACCTATTGATGATGACGCTTCAAAGGTCACCTTAGCGGTGGCCTTTCTTGTTATGCCCGCCTGTTTCGCAGAGAGGGGCGTGAGCTTTGTCTAATGGAAAACTTTGTGCCGCTGTGCCGGAACAATGACTTTCGGCGCATCTATGCCCGGGGCAAGAGCTACGTGACCCCGGTGGTGGTGGTGTATGTGATGAAAAACCGCACAAAAGAGCTGCGGCTGGGAATCACCACCTCCAAAAAAATCGGCAACGCCGTGCAGCGCAACCGCTCCCGGCGGGTGATTCGAGAGGCTTTTCGGCAGCTGTGCCCTCGGGTGCAGCGGGGATTTGACCTGGTGTTGGTTGCCCGGGGCAGAACTCCCTTTGTCAAAAGCACCCAGGTCCTCCGCCAGCTGGAGAAAGAGCTCTCCGCCGCCGGGCTTTTGGTCCCGGAGGGTTCCGGAGGGGAGGGGGCGCTGTGAAGGCGGTGCTTTTGTGGCTGATCCGGTTTTACCGGTCCGCCATATCTCCCAGAAAACCAGGTATGTGCAAGTATATCCCCACCTGCTCCCAGTACGGTCTGGAGGCCATCGAGCGGTTTGGGGCCATCAAAGGGGGAGCGCTGACTGTTTGGCGCATTCTGCGCTGCAACCCCTGGAGCCGGGGCGGTTACGACCCGGTGCCTGAAAAAAAGTGCAAGGAAAAAAAGCATGGCTAAAAGAGGAGCGTAACATTTCTTATGATGGTAGTTTTCAATTTCTTTGGCAGCATCCTGGGCTATCTGCTGTGGTTCCTTTATAACATCTTCCACAACTACGGCGTGGCCATCATCTTCTTTACCATTATTATCAAAGCGGTGCTGTTCCCCTTTTCCGTCAAGTCCCAGCGGAGCATGGCCGGCCAGTCCAAGCTCTCGGAAAAGCAGAAAGAGCTGCAAAAGCGCTATGGCGACAACAAGCAGAAGTACAATGAGGAGCTGATGAAGCTCTATGAGAAGGAGGGCGTCAGTCCCAGCTCCGGCTGTTTGACTACTCTGCTGCCCCTTCCCATCATGCTGGGCATCTACTACTCGGTGATTATGCCCCTCTCCAACACCCTGCATATCGCCTCTGACCGCATCGAGCTGGCAAAGGATTTCATCGAGCGCATCCCCGGGATGGTCAGCTCTGCCAGTTCCGGCGGATTCTACGCCGAAATGGATATCATCCGCAATTTCGACGCCTTGAAAGAGCATTTGACCATGTTCACTCAGGCCGATCTGGACAAGATCGAGTCCTTCACCACGGGCTTCCATTTCTTGGGGCTGGACCTGCTGTCCACTCCCCAGGGGTCCGGCTTCTTCACCTTCCTGTGGGTGATCCCGCTGCTGTCTTTGGTGACCAGCTTCGGCTATAACTTCTATATGAGCCACACCCAGAAGAATACCATGAATCAGGCCCAGCCCGGCTGCATGAAGGCCATGATGTATGTCTTCCCCTTGATCAGCGTTTACTGGGCATGGATCATGCCCACCGCTGTGGGTCTGTACTGGGTCATTTCCTCTGTGACCAGCTTTGGTCAGAGCTTTTTGACAAACAAGTACTTCAGCGTCAACCACATGATCGCCCGGTCCGAGGCTCAGCGTGCGGTGACCCTGGAATTGGCCGAGGCTAAGGTGCAGCCCCTGCCCGAGCACGCTCAGCGGGAGATCGCAGAGCGCTTGGCGGCAGCTCCTCAGCAGCAGAAGCAGGAGAAAACCCAAAAGCAAAAGCAGGGCCAGAAAAAGAAGAAGTCCTCCGGCGGGGGGAACTCCAGCGACTATATGGGCACCAAAAAGTGAACCGAAAGGAAGGGTAACTGATGATCAGAGAAGCCATTGCCAAGGGCGATACCGTGGAACAGGCCTTTGCCAGCGCTTGCCAGGAATTGGGCGTGGATACCACGGAAGCAGAATTTGAAATTTTGGAAATGCCCCAGAAAAAAACCTTCGGTTTGTTCGGCGGCGCCCCTGCCCGGGTGCGGGCCTATATTGAGGTGCCGGGCTCCCGAGCCGGAAGCAGCGGCTCCCGTGGCTGCGGCCCCTGTTGCCGCAAACGGCAAGGGTCCTGCAGAGCAGGCAGCGGACTATTTGAAGAGCGTGCTGGGGGCCATGGGCCTGCAGGACGTGGAAGTGGAAATTCGTCCCGTGGAGGCCGGCGCTGAGCTGGTGCTCTCCGGGGATGACATTGGATTCATCATCGGCCACAGAGGAGAGACTCTGGACGCATTGCAGTACCTGGGCTCTCTGGTGGCAAACCATGTGGACGGCAGTTATTTCCGCATCACTCTGGATGTGGGCAACTACCGTGAGAAGCGCAAGGAAACTCTGGAGGCCCTGGGCCGGAAGATGGCAGCCCGTGCGGTGAAGACCGGACGCAATGCCTCTCTGGAGCCCATGAACCCCTATGAGCGCAGGATCATCCACACGGCGGTGCAGACCGTGCCCGGCGCCAAGAGCTGGAGCGAGGGCGTGGATCAGGGCCGTCACGTGGTGGTAGGTCCGGAAGGCGGGGAGCGTCCCCAGCCCCGGCGCTATGACCGGCGGGGAAGGAACGATCGTGGCCGCGGCGGCCGTGGGAACTACAACGACAAGAACCGCCGTCCCCGCAACGACCATTCTCGGCCCAATCCCGCTCCCAGGGCGGAAGGACCCAAGAAGGACGATCCTGACACCCCCATTTACGGGCGGATCGAAAAGAAATAAGCAAAGTATGGGGCGGCCGTATTGGCGGCCCCATTTTTTCACTGTTATCCCCATTTTAGAAAAGAGGGACCGTTCATGGAAAAGACCATCGCTGCAATCTCCACCGCGCCGGCGCCGGGAGGCATCGGCATTGTGCGGATCTCCGGCCGGGATGCCCTGGCTGTGGGGGACCGGGTGTTCCGGGGGATCCGGGGCCGTGAGCTGAGCCAGATGCAGGGCTATACCGCCCAGCTGGGGGAAGCTCTGGACCAGGACGGACAGAGGCTGGATCAGGTGGTGGCCCTGGTATATCGGGCCCCAAAAAGCTACACTGGCGAGGATGTGGTGGAGCTCTCCTGCCACGGCGGGCTTTACGTCACCAGAAGGCTGCTCCAAGCCGTGCTGGACGCCGGAGCCTCCCCCGCCGGACCGGGTGAGTTCACCCGCCGGGCCTTTTTAAACGGCAAGATGGACTTGGCCCAGGCCGAGGCCGTGATGAGCGTGATCTCCGCCAGTGGGGATCAGGCCTTGAAGGCCGCTCAGGCCGGCAGTACCGGAGCGCTGTCCCGGCGGATACAGGGAATCCGGGAGGAGCTGTACCAGCAGGCCGCCCACCTGGCAGCCTGGGCAGACTTCCCTGAGGAAGATGTTCCCCAGGTGGAGGAACAGCAGCTGCTGGAAGCCATCCAGAGAGGGGAGAGGGAGCTTTCCGCCCTTCTGGAAAGCTTTGAGCGGGGGCGGGCCTTCCGAGAAGGGCTTTCCACCGTGATCGCCGGACGGCCCAATGCGGGCAAGTCCACTTTGATGAACCTGCTGTCCGGTACCCAGCGGTCCATCGTCACTCAGTACGCCGGTACCACCCGGGACGTGGTGGAGGAGACCGTCATGCTGGGAGGCGTGCCCCTGCGGCTGGCGGATACCGCCGGCCTGCGGGATACGGATGATCCCGTGGAAAGCATCGGCGTGGAGGCCGCCCGGGAGCGGCTGCGCACCGCCCAGTTGGTGCTGGCTGTGTTTGATTCCTCCCAAACCTTGGAGAAGGAGGATTTCTCCCTGATGGACGCCTTGCAGGGAGTGCCCTCCATCGCCGTGGTCAATAAGACCGATTTGGCTCCCGCAGTGGATCTGGAAGCCATCCGTAAACGGTTTGCGCATGTGGTGTTCCTGTCCGCCGCAACCGGGGAGGGAATTGAGGGATTGGAAAAAGAACTGTCCGAAATTCTGGACACTGAAGACTTCCATCCTCAGGAGGGCGTCCTGTTCACCCAGCGTCAGAGAGCGGATGCCCAAAGTGCATTGCATAGCCTGCAGGAAGGGGAAACCGCACTGATGGGTGGGATGACCCTGGATGCCGTGACAGTCTGTGTGGAAGATGCGTTGATATCATTGGCAGCGTTGACCGGGGAGCATGTCAGTGAAGAGATTGTGGACCGGGTGTTTGAAGAATTCTGTGTGGGAAAATAAAAACCGCGTAGCGGCGAAAAAAGTTTTTCGGGCGCCTTTTTTCAAAAAGGCGCGACCTTGCCCTTAAAAACGGCGAAGCCGAAAGAAAAAGAAGGTTTGGGCGGCGCGCCAGCGCAAAGCGCTGTAGACGCCCAAACCGGCCCACCTTCCTGTTCTGCCTCAGAGAAGAAAAGCCCCTACCACAATGACTTTTTTGCAAAGGTAATAAGAGTTTCATTTTTGGCTTCTTGAAGAGGGCCGCTCGCGGGGCTACAGCGCTTCGCGCTGGCGCGCCCCTCTCGCTGTTTTTTTTGCAAAGCTTCGCTTTGCTTTTTAAGGTCGCAGCTTTTTGAAAAAAGCTGCTGCAAAAACTTTTTCGTTTTATCCTTTTTTTTAAGGAGGGTTACCATGACTTACAATGCCGCTTCCTATGATGTGGCTGTGATCGGTGCTGGTCATGCCGGCATTGAGGCTGCTTTAGCTTCCGCTCGTTTGGGCTGCTCCACTGTCGTCTTTACCATCAATTTGGATGCTGTGGGCAACTGTCCCTGCAATCCCAGCATTGGCGGCACGGCCAAGGGGCATTTGGTACGGGAGATCGACGCTCTGGGCGGCGAGATGGGCCGGGCTGCTGATGACTGCACCATTCAGAGCCGGATGCTCAATCTGGGCAAGGGGCCTGCGGTTCACTCCCTGCGGGCGCAGATTGACCGCAACGCTTACTCACGTCGGATGAAGCACACTCTGGAGACCACTCCCAATCTACTGTTGCGTCAGGCGGAGATTGTCTCCATTGCCAGAGACGGGGAGGACTGGCTGCTCACCTCCCGGCTGGAGGCGGTATACCGGGTGAAGGCTGTGATCCTAGCCACGGGGACCTTCCTGGGGGGCAAGATCTTTGTGGGGGACGTGTCCTATGAGAGCGGTCCGGACGGCATGTTCCCGGCGGTCTTTCTGCCGGATTCCCTTCGGGCGCTGGGGATGTCCCTGCGGCGGTTCAAGACGGGAACTCCTGCTCGGGTGCTCAAGTCCTCCATAGATTTCTCCAATCTGGAGGTACAGCACGGGGATGAGCCGGTGGTGCCCTTCTCCTACGACACGGAAGTTCCGCCGGAGAACAAGGCCGTCTGCCATGTCAGCTGGACCAATGATCAAACCAAGCAGGTGATCCTGGATAACATCCATCGTTCCCCCTTGTACGGCGGCAAGATCGAGGGCATCGGTCCCCGGTACTGTCCCAGTATTGAGGATAAAGTGGTGCGGTTCCCGGACAAGCCCCGGCACCAGCTGTTTATCGAGCCCTGTGGCATGGACACTGAGGAGATGTACCTGCAGGGCATGAGCTCCTCCCTGCCCGAGGACGTGCAAGTGGCTTTCTATCACACCATCCCCGGGTTGGAGCATGTGGAGATCATGCGCACGGCTTACGCCATTGAATATGACTGCTGTGATCCCCTGCAGCTCTCCGCCACCCTGGAATTCCGGGACTGGCCTGGGCTTTACGGAGCGGGGCAGTTCAACGGCAGCTCTGGCTATGAGGAGGCAGCGGCCCAGGGCTTTGTGGCTGGGGTGAATGCGGCCTTGAAGGTCCAGGGGAAAGAGCCCTTTGTGCTGGACCGGGCCAGCTCCTACATTGGCACTCTCATTGACGACCTGATTACCAAAGGCGTCAATGACCCCTACCGGATGATGACCTCCCGGTCGGAATATCGCTTGGTGCTCCGCCAGGACAACGCTGACCAGCGGTTGACGCCTTTGGGCCGTCAGCTGGGGCTGATCTCCGACAGTCGGTGGGAGAAGTTCCAGCACAAGCAGGCGCTGATGGCTGCCGAGCTGAAGCGCGTCCAGTCCACCACGCTGGCCCCCTCAGAGCAGCTCAATGAGATCCTTGTTTCACGTGGAACATCTCCCATCTCCACGGGAGTGAAGCTCTCAGAGCTGCTGAAGCGCCCCCAGATCACCTATGGCGACCTGACCCCTGTGGATCCAGGCCGGCCGGAAGTACCGGCGGCAGTGCTGGAAAACGTGGAGATCCAGCTGAAGTACGAGGGCTACATCAAGCGCCAGCTGGCGGACATCGAAGAGGCCCGGCGCTTGGAGCGGAAGCGTCTGCCCCAGGACGTGGAGTACGGGGAGATCAAGGGTCTGCGGCTGGAGGCCATAGAGAAGCTGAATAAAGTCCGGCCGGAGAACATCGGCCAGGCGGGGCGAATCTCCGGGGTGAGCCCGGCGGATATCTCCGTGCTGCTGATCTGGTTGGCGTCCAAGGGACGGGAAGGAGACACAGTATGACGGACATCAGAGAGATGCTGATCCAGGGGGCAAAATCCATGGGCTGGAAGATGACCCCCGCCCAGGCGGAGCAGTTCCAGGCCTACATGGAGCTGCTGTTGGACTGGAATGAAAAGATCAACCTCACCTCCATCACAGAGCCGGAGCAGGTGGTGGAGAAGCACTTTTTGGACAGCCTGACCCTGCTGGACTGGAAGAATCTCAAACAGGGGGCAAAGGTCATTGACGTGGGCACGGGAGCGGGGTTCCCCGGAATCCCCTTGAAGATCATGCGTCCTGATATTGAGCTGACCCTGTTGGACGGCACCCAAAAGCGTCTGAACTTTCTGGGTGAGGTGTGCCGGGGGCTGAAGCTCCAGGCGCACTTGGTCCATAAGCGGGCGGAGGAGGCAGGCCGGGACAAGATTATGCGAGAGCGCTTTGACCTGGCTACCGCCCGGGCCGTGGCGGCTCTGCCCACCCTGGCGGAGTACTGCATGCCCCTGGTGAAGATGAAGGGCTTTTTCATCGCCATGAAAGGTCCCGGCGCCCTGGAGGAATTGAAGGAGGCCGCCAATGCTCTGGACGTCCTGGGCAGCGGCGAACCGGAGGTGCTCTCCCGGACATTGCCCGGAGGAGAGGAGCGGAACCTGGTGGTCTGCCGGAAACTGCGGTTTACCCCCAGGGACTACCCTCGTCACGGGGGAACCATTGCAAAGCACCCATTGTAAGGAGGAATCACCATGGATTTGAATTTGCGCAAGGCCACGGAGGCTGATTTAGACGGTCTGGACCAGGTGATGCTGGTGATTAGCGACGCCGCCGGTGACCGGGAGACCGTGAAAAAGCTGCTGAAAAAGATCGACGCCGACCCTCAGAAGTACCTGCTGGTGGCGGAGGACCGGGAGACCGGCACGATATGCGGCAGCCTGTTCGGCGTGGTGTTTGAGGATATCTGCGACAGCTGCCGGCCCATCCTGCTGGTTGAGAATGTGGCTGTGCTGGAGAGCTACCAGGGCAAGGGCGTGGGACGGGCCATGTTCCAGGAGATCGAGCGCTGGAGCAAGGAGCAGTGGGACTGCCACTATGAGATTTTGGCCTCCGGACTGAACCGGACCGGGGCTCACAAGTTTTATCATGCCCTGGGTTTCCAGGAAGTGAAGGGATTCAAGAAATACCTATAAAAAAAGAAGCCTGCGACATGGTTCAACAAAATGCCGTGTCTCCCCCGTGGTAGAATCTATCACGAAAGGGAGGCACGGCACATGTTTTTTAAGGACAAGCGCAAGCTGATGACACTGCCGGTAGAGCGGATACAGCCCAACCCCTCCCAGCCCCGGAAAACTTTTGACCGGGAGGAGCTGGAAGCGCTGGCCCAGAGCATCCGAGAGAACGGACTGCTGCAGCCGGTGACTGTGCGCAAAGAGGGGGGAACCTACCTGCTCATAGCTGGGGAGCGGCGTCTGCGGGCTTGCAAACTGGCGGGGCTTAGGGAGATTCCCGCCATTGTCACAGACTGCGCACCGGAGGACAGCGCGGTGCTGGCCCTTTTAGAGAACCTCCAACGAAAGGACCTGCAGATGTTCGAGCAGGCCAATGCCCTGGTGAATCTGCTGCGGGAGTGGCAGATCACCCAGGAGGAGGCAGCAAAGCGACTGGGGCTGAGTCAATCCTACTTGGCGAACAAGCTTCGGCTGTTGAAGCTCACGGCGGAGGAACAAAGCGAGATTCTGGATTTCAAGCTCACCGAACGTCACGCCCGTGCGCTGCTGCGCATTGACGATACCACGCTGCGGCAGAAGGTACTGCGGCAGGCGGGGGAGAAACATTTGAACGTCAGTCAGACGGAAGAGCTGGTGGAGGCGGTATTGGCCGCCCCGGCGGGGGCGCCCCCGCCCCAAACGGCGGTTTATTGCCAAGGATATCCGTCTGTTTATCAATACCATCGACCATGCGGTGGACGCCATGAAGACCGCCGGGATCCCGGCTCAGGCGGAGAAAAAGGAGACGGAGGACTACATTGAGTGCACCGTCCGGATCCCCAAACGAAACAGAGTACAAGTATAACCCATTCCCTTATTCATTTCCCACAGAGAAGGCGGCCGGAGCGAAAG
>OBYM01000370.1_pt1 | contig 25932 bp, 24 predicted proteins | sample 1538191 | NCBI WGS metagenome assembly OBYM01 (sample SAMEA2580165, study PRJEB22360) | human gut metagenome | biome: human gut; feature: human-associated habitat; material: faeces | place: Denmark | collected 2008/2010 | reverse complement strand
GACAGCCGCCGGCCGGGGCTGACGGGGAGCGCGGGGCCCATTGCCGCCTCTCTGCTCTCTCCGCTGAGGCTGCTGCTGCGCAGGATCCAACGCCTTCTTCATCGACAGGCTGATTTTCCCTTCCTCGCTGATGCTGAGCACCTTGACTTTCACTGTTTGATTCTCGGTGACGAAATCCCGGATTTCCTTGACAAATGTGGGGGCAATTTCCGAAATATGTACCATACCGGTTTTCCCCCCGGGCAGTTCAACAAACGCCCCGAACTTCGTGATACCAGTGACCTTGCCTTCCAGAATCGATCCTACCTCCAGCTGCATACCTGAATGTTTTCCTCCTTAAATATAAATCAAAACCAGAGGCGCCCTTTATTCACCGGAAATGATGATAAACACGCGCTCTCCGTTTTTTGCATAATCCAGTTCCTCCCTAGCTACCCGCTCTGCATACTCACTGCCGTCCTCTGCATTGGCGTCAATGGTATGGCGCAGTTCTTCGTTTTCCACTTCCTGCACCTGAATCTGGTTATTCAGGCTGTCCAGCTCGCTGCGCTTCTGGTTAATCTGAATCTGCTGGTTAATCAAAGCGGCCATCACATAGACAATCAAACACAAAATGGAAAACCGGAGCAACATGCTGCCCTTTATTTTTTTCTTCTTCAACACACGCATTTTTGCTCCTCCTTTTCAGAAATTCAATTTCCCCTGTGGGAATCTTCTGACTTTCTTGATTATACACTACTCTCCCTTCCTGTTTCAAGGGATTTTTTCGCTTTCCCCCGTTTATTTTTCATTTTTTTACTTCTTTTCCTACTAAACCGCCCCACAGCCCGGCAGCAACAGAAAGCTAACCATCCATATAGTCTCCGGAAAAGCTTTAAAATCCTGTGTAATAAAGACCGCAGGAGTGTAGCTACCCATATAGTCATTTCTCCAAAAGTAAGCCCCCACAGGCACATGCCGATTCCTTCTCCGGCCAGCTGATAAAACCGCAGCTGGCCCGATTCAGCAGCCAGCGCCACTACAAATGTTACCAGTGCGGCAGAGGCCATAAATAACAAATCAAAAACAAACTGCTGATTCCGCCCGCCGCCCAGCACCATCCGCAGCACCCGAAAACCGTCATATACAGCTCCCAGCAGCACCCCCGCCCCCAGAGCCAGCAAAAACCCGGGGACAAATTCTTCCGCCATCATTCCACTACCGGAAGAGCCGGGAGAAAAAAGAGCCCTGCGGCTTTACCTCCCCATAGCTCATGGAAGAAATCTCTCCCGTCACTGTCAGCTCGCCGGTTTCCGTGTTCAGCCTATCCAAATGCAGGTTTTTTCCCCGTATCAACAGCGGTCCTCCATGGGTATTGGCTGCAATGCTTTCTTCATCATAGCTGTCTACATTCATAACCCCGACGGCCGTTAAATGACGGCGGTTTTCCAGCACCAGATTATGAGGGGCCGCCCCCGGCTGTTTTTCTCCGCCCGTCTTGATTTCGGAAGACACAATGGTCATATACGCCACATCCTTTCTGCTTTCCTCTAAAAGAGTTTTCCCAGTTCAACATATGCGGCGTAAACCGGTTCTATTCCCTCCTCTACATGACGATAAATCGGATATTTTGGTTTTTCTCCCCTGTTTTTCTATTTTCCTGTTGCACAATGTGATATAATGGAAATATAAAGATTTAAAGATTTAAAGGAGGTCATTTTGATGCAGGAAGTCTATGAATTTCTGAAAAAGTGTGGTACTTACTATCTTGCTACCATGGACGGAGACCAGCCGCGGGTCCGCCCCTTCGGCACCATCGACTGCTTTGATGGAAGGCTCACCATCCAGACTGGCAAGGTAAAAGAGGTATCCAAACAGATTCTGCAAAACCCCAAAGTGGAAATCTGTGCTTTTGACGGCCAGCATTGGCTGCGTGTAGCTGCTACAGCAGTGGAGGATTCGAGAATCGAAGCCCAAGAACATATGCTGACTGCCTATCCGTCCTTGCAGAAAATGTACCAGGCCGGTGACGGAAACACCCAGATTTTTGCACTGGAACACGGAACCGCAGTCTTCTCTTCCTTTACAGAGGCTCCCCGGACCGTAACGTTTTGAAGGCCTTCCAGTATAAACGGCATTTCTGAAAAGCCAAAAGCTTGTAAGTAAGAACCTCCCCACCGCCTTTTGGGGCAATAGGTTTATCGACAATTTGGGAGCTCGCCTATTTGATCAGGCGGGCTCTTTTTTATATCCTTAAGAAATCTGTCCGTATTCTCCAGTAACTCCTGCACTAATTGGGCAATGTTCCTAATTTCCACAGAAAGAAAAAAAATGATTTTCTGTGTATCGTCCTCTTACACTGTCAGAAAAAAAGGCGTAAAATAAAAGAAGAAAAAGGAGGGTTTTCAATGGAAAAATTTCTAAAGGGTATTGTCGTATTTCTGCTTCTCATTGTTGTAGGACTTGCTTTTTGGGTGGGACGCCTTTCCGTGCAAAAAAGCGAAACCCAACCTTCACCGTCATCCTCGGTCTCAGACTCTGCGTCCTCGTCTCAGAAAAGCTCTGCGGATGAAACCAGCAAGCAGGATTCCCCGACCACTTCTGCGGAAGAGATAGGTGGAGAAACTTCGGAAAATAACATTACCGGCCTGCAGTGCTCCATCACACATGGCGCGCTGGATATTGTTCCGGGAAAAGACTTTCAGGTATCCGACAGCACTGGTGGTGAATTTGAATCATCTGTGAAGAATGGCACCTATGTGGTAACAGGCAGCAATACTGTGGACAATCATATCACGGTTACTGTACCGGAAAATTTTGTTTTCCAAAACGTCAGCCTTTCTGCCAACGGCGGTGCACTCAATGCTCAAGATTTACAAACTGGGAATTTGCAAACCAGCTGCGACGGTGGCGCCATTCATTTCACCGGCAGTATCAGTAAAGATGCATCGGTGGAGCACCTTTTGGGCGAAACAGTGCTACAGCTGACCGGAAAGTCCACCGATTACAACTATGAGCTTTCTTACAGTATGGGCCATATTGGAATTGGCGACCAGCAGTATGCCGGGGCAAATGGCAGCCAAAGCATCAATAACGGCTCCGGCCAGACTATTCAGATTCATTGCAAAATGGGCAGCGTCAGTGTGGTATTCCCGTAATTTTCAACAGGCTATATCAGATAAAAAAGAGGCTGGACCGGGGAAAAAGCTTCCAGGTTCGACCTCTTTTTCTATTTTTATTTAATTACAGCATAAATTGACCGCCGTTCACGTCAATGCCCGCTCCGGTAATATACCGGGAATCATCGCTGGCCAAAAAGGCAATCACACCAGCAATATCAGAGGTTTCCCCCAACCGGCCAAGGGGAATTTGTGACGCGGAATACTCGGTATTGGCGGTCATAGCTGTATTCACCACACCGGGACAAACAGCATTCACGTTGATACCATAAGACCCAAATAGCTTGGCATAGCTTTTGGTAGCTGCCAGCAAGCCGCCTTTAGAGGCTGCATAGCTGACCGAAGAAGCTATTCCGCCAATACGCGCTGCCAACGAAGAAATGTTGATAATTTTCCCATACTTTTGCTCTTTCATTCTCTTCACGGCTTCGCGGACACAAAGATGGGCGCCGCGCAGGTTGATATTCATGCACCAGTCCCACTTTTCAGCATCCAGCTCTTCTACCGGCGTGACCGGGCAAACACCGGCGCTGTTAATGAGGATATGAAGGGCAGGAAATGTCTCTTCCGCAAAACGAAAAAGCGCTTCAATATTCTCCGGCAATGCTACGTTCACCCGATAAGCATAGCACTGGCAACCGGTTTCCGCCTCCAGCTCTTCTGCACTTTTTTGAGCTGTTTCCAAATTCATATCTGCCAAAATAACACCGGACAGTCCTCTTTGAGCCAAAACTTTTGCCGATGCAAACCCGATTCCTCTTGCTCCTCCCGTTACAATGGCATATTTTCCCGTAAATTCTTTTTCCACGATGATATTTCCTCCTTGACCTTTTTCGCTGAGGGGCATCCAAATTTAAAAAAGGCCTGCTCTCTTTGAACCGCCCCAGATTATCCAGACAGCTGTCCGTTTTTGCTGGTTCAGTTCATATGTGGCAGGCCTTTTTACAATAGATTTTTTATCCGTTTCTCTTTTGCCGCTGATAGACGACAAATGAAAAATGCTTGTCCAGCCAGTTTCCTATAACGCCAATGACTTTTCCCATAGTCAGCGCCGCCAGCACTGTGCCAATTCCCAGACCATCAATCCATCCCAGGAAGCAGAATGTCAAAACAGCCGTTACAATCAGGCAAATGGCGTCGAACCCAATTTTGATTCGGGGATAGCCAACCCCTACAATCTGTGACAGCTCCCGGGGAAACAAATCGGTAGGAATAATCGGAAGGTGGCAACGGTTGGAAAGGGCAATTCCCAGACAAATGAGCAGATAACTGATGATAAAGTATATTACGCAGTCTACTAATGTCGTAGGAAGTATTCCAATCCAAAGCTCGTTTGCATCCAGCAGCTCACTGAAGGCAAATCCCACCACAAAACTAAACAGATAAGACGGTACAAATCGCTTGCGCATCACCATTAAGCTGAACACCAGTGCAGCCTGAAACAGATAGGTCCAGGTTCCCAGCGAGAAAAACGGCAATACCTCCGAAAAGGCAAATGGTACGCTGGAAATGGCGGAAATGCCGGCGCCGGAATAGAGCATGAGTACCACGCCGAACGAATTGATGATTACCGCAATGACCAGTGCCGCCTCACCACGAAATACATGAAGCCGATTCGGAAATGTTTGATTTTCCACGGTATAGAAGCCCCCAAGCTTTTTCAAAATCTTTCTGTTGTATTGTAGGCTGATAGCTGTCCAGTGTAAAATACATAATTTCGATAAAACGATAGAAGTTATCTATCAATCGTGATATACTGTCTGTATCAGGAAGGAGCGAACGGGCATGAACCTTGATTATCTGCGCTATTTTGTAAAACTGGCGGAAGTACAGCATTATACCAAAGCCGCCGAACAGCTGTGCATCACCCAACCCAGCTTGAGCCATGCCATCCACCAACTGGAAACAGAATTGGGTGTGCCTCTATTTGAAAAATCTGGGCGGAACACAGTGCTAACCCGTTTCGGCGAGGAATTTTTGGATTGCTCCCGGCGGACCCTTGCCACACTGGAACAGGGAATCACATCCCTGCGGCACAGTGCTCAGGGAGAAGGGCTGATTCGGCTGGGATTCCTGCGGGTATTGGGGGTGGATTATATCCCCAAAGCGGCTGCCCGGTTTCTGGAGGCCAACCCCGGAAAAAATATCCAGTTTGAATTTCACACCGAACGGACACAGGCTCTGCTGGAAGGGCTTTTATCCCAAAAATATGACTTGGTGTTCTGTTCCAAACCTTCGCCGGGGCTGCATGTGACGGCAGTTCCCGTAACCCGTCAAGATTTGGTACTGATTGTTCCCAAAAATCATCCTCTGTCTGACCGGCACAGCATCGACCTAGCAGAAGCCCTCCCCTATCCGCAGGTCTGTTTTACCAGGAGTTCCGGCCTGCGCGCTTTGACAGACAGCTTGTTTGCACAGGTTGGCGGCTCGCCTAAAATTGCCTATGAAACGGAGGAAGACCAAGTCATTGCGGGATTGGTGGCCCAGGGGTTCGGCATTGCCGTAGTCCCTTATATGGACCTGCTTCTCAAGTTAAACCTGTCGATTCTGCAAATCAGCACGCCTCCCTATAAACGGGAATTTTTTGTGGTGAATAATAACGATGCGCTTCTCTCTCCGGCAGCCCGTAATTTCCGGCAGTTTGTTCTCTCCGGCCAATGAAATTCATAAATCGGCAAAAACTATCTTTCCATAGAAAAAATACATATTTTGTGCTTTTGAACAGCTGCCTGAAAAATGCATGGCAGTTTCCTTTAGAGCTCATGTTTTATTTGGGAGGTGATGGGGATGCACCGCTATCATGTGATAAAATTTTCGAGCGAAAAAGCCTTCGGAATGTACCTGGAAAAAACGCCTTGCCGAGTCCTGTTTGCCGATGGAAAACTATTGGTACAATCGCGGCTGACGAAAAAAATGCGCCTATGCCTTGACTCTATTTTATCTGTTGAAGACGTTATCACTTTGGGGCAGCACTATTTTTCAATTGCTTATTTACAAAGCAACCAAGTTCATACACTGATTTTTCGGGTAAAAAGAAAAGACCAGACAAAATTTAAAGAAGACTGTTTACGACTTGTTGGGAAAATTCTTGACAAGTGAGAAAACGCCTTCCGGCTTTTTTAAGGAGCTGGAAGGCGTTTTTTCTGTCTTTCAAAGGCTCTTCTCCCAGGTTGTTATCTGACAGTGTTTTTTAGACAAATGGGCTTTCGTGCCTAAATTTTAGGCAAATCAAGTCCGGTATCTGTTTTTTGGTCACGACAAGGGCAACTGCCCGTTTTCAAAACTGCCGGAATTCCCTATTATCTATCTGTGCTCTCAAGGAAGAAAGGAGGCGGCGATTTATGAAAATGCGTTCCGTAGTCCCCATGCGGATTGCCAAAATCGGATACATAGCCATTTCCACTATGTTTTTTGCGGCAGGCGTTTGGATGTTTATCTGCCCTTCTGTTGTGGCTGGAATAATGGGAGTTTTTTTAGGAAGCTTGATGATTGCTTTTGGGATTATCAAGCTGACAGGCTATTTTTCCCGGGACCTATACCGGCTGGCTTTCCAGTATGACTTACAATTTGGTTTTTTGTGGCTGGTATTGGGCAGCGCTGCCCTGATACGGTCCGGCAGCGTACTGGACTTTCTCTGCATTTCTCTGGGAATCTGTATTGTAGCCGACTGCCTGTTTCGTGAAAAAACCGCCTGGGAGGCCAAAGCTTTCGGCCTTCATTCCTGGTGGCTGGTTTTTCTGCTGGCGGTACCGGCGGGACTTTTAGGGCTGCTGCTGATTCTGTGCCCTACAAACTCCGTTTTTGCCGTGAGATTGCTGGGAATTTCCCTGATGGTACAGGGAGTTTTATATTTTTGTGTTGCTGTCACCATGGTCAAAATCGTAAAGAACCAGATGCCCGACCGAATGGAACGGGACCTCTGTGACTTTATGGAAAAACCGTGACAAATGGAATATCAAGCACTTTTTGAAACAAGGAGATGGTGAAAACCATGAAATTTGCAAGAGCGGTGGTCAAACACCGTGTTCTCATTTTGCTGGTTACGGTGGCCCTGATGGTTCCTTCTGTAATCGGCATGGCCTTTACCCGCGTCAATTATGATATGCTCACCTATCTGCCGGAAGATATGGAAACGGTAGTCGGGCAGGAAGAGCTGATGGAGGATTTCCACAAAGGAGCCTTCACCTTTCTGGTGGTTGAGGATATGCAGGAAAAGGACGTGGCGGCCCTCAAAAAGAAAATCGAAGGCATCGACCATGTAGATACGGTTCTCTGGTATGATTCTCTGGCGGATTTGTCCATTCCCATGGAATTGCTGCCGGACAAAATTTACCGGGAATTTAATACCGACCACTCTACCCTGATGGCAATTTTCTTCAACACTTCCACTTCCAGCGATGAAACCATGAAGTCCGTGGAAGAAATCCGCTCGGTGGCTGGCTCCCAGTGCTTTGTTTCTGGGCTGACGGCACTGGTGGTGGATTTGAAAAACCTGTGCGAACAGCAAGAACCGGTATATGTAGCGCTGGCCGTAATACTTGCCTGTGCCGCCATGATGCTATTTTTGGACGGCTGGCTGGTACCTTTTGTATTTCTTCTTTCCATTGGCGCCATGATTCTTCTGAACATGGGAACCAACTTCTTCTTTGGGGAAGTGTCCTATATTACCAAGGCCCTTTCAGCGGTTTTACAGCTGGCGGTTACCATGGACTACTCTATTTTTCTATGGCACAGCTACAACGAACAACGGGAAAAATACGATGATCACCAGGAAGCCATGGCTGTGGCCATTCGGGAAACCCTTACCAGTGTTCTGGGAAGCTCCATTACAACCATCGCCGGATTTATTGCCCTGTGTTTTATGAGCTTTACTCTGGGCCGCGACTTGGGATTGGTCATGGCAAAGGGCGTACTGTTGGGCGTAATCGGCTGTGTGACGGTGCTCCCCTCTCTGATTCTGGTTTTTGACCGGGTGCTGCAAAAGACCCGTCACCGCCCGTTAATTCCCGATATGAGTCGTTTTTCCAAAGGAGTTATCAAAGTATTCCCCGTGTTTCTGATTTTGTTTGCCGTTCTCATTACGCCGGCCTATTACGGATACCATCAGGCCAATCAAGAAGTCTACTATAACATGGCCCAATCCCTGCCAGAGGACATGAACTACATCATTTCCAACTCCAAATTGAGCGAGGAATTTGACATTGCTTCCACCCACATGGTACTGGTAGACGCCAACCTTCCTTCCAAGTCTGTTCACCAGATGATGGACGATATGGAAGAGGTGGACGGCGTGAAATATGTGCTGGGATTGGAATCCGTCGTCGGGTCACGGGTACCCAGGGAGATTCTGCCGGATAGTATCCGGGAGCTGCTGGTCAGCGATAAATGGGAGCTCCTGCTCATCAATTCCGAGTATCCCGTGGCCAGCGACCAGGTCAATGAACAAATCAACCAACTGAACGCCGTGCTAAAACAGTATGACCCCAAGGGGATGCTCATTGGTGAGGCCCCCTGTATGAAGGATATGATTGAAACCACTGACCACGACTTCAAAGTGGTAAACGCCATTTCCATTGTGGCTATCTTCCTGATTATCCTGCTGGTGGAAAAAAGCATTTCCCTGCCGGTCATCCTGATTGCCGTCATCGAACTGGGCATCTTTATCAATCTTGGCCTGCCACATTATCTGGGTCAGAGCATGGCATTCATCACACCTATTTGTATTAGCACCATTCAGCTGGGAGCCACCGTTGACTATGCCATTTTAATGACCACCCGGTACAAATCGGAGCGCATGGCCGGCGCAGATAAGAAAACCGCTGTCTGGACGGCACTGCGCACCTCTATTTCGTCCATTATCGTTTCGGGCATGGGGCTGTTTGCCGCTACCTTTGGCGTAGCCCTCTATTCGGATATTGAGATTATCAGTTCTATGTGCATGCTCATGGCAAGAGGCGCCGTGATTAGTATGCTGTTGGTAATTTTCGTTCTTCCTGCTATGTTCATGCTGGCAGATCCTCTTATCTGTAAGACCACGCTGGGCATGACAAAAATCAAGCTGAAAAACCGTTCTGTGGAGGTATCTGCTCATGAATAAGTCAACCGTTAAAATTCTGTCTGTTCTTCTTTGCGCGGCTCTGGTGGCTGGCGGTACGGGGGCTGCTTTTGCACAAAACCGTTCGGAAGAGTCCCAGCCAAAAACTACTGCCGGGGACACTGCCAATGTGAAAACTGAAGAAACCGATGCACTTTCCAAAGACGAAACCGTTTATGTACTGGCCGGTGCTGACGGCAGTGTGGACAAAATCATCGTCAGCGACTGGATTAAAAACGCTCTGGGCTCTGCCAGCATTTCTGACAAATCGGAGCTGACCGACATCGAAAATGTAAAAGGCGACGAAACCTACACTATGAGCGGCGACAGTATGAAGGTGTGGGACGCACAGGGCAACGATATTTATTATCAGGGCAACATCGAAAAAGAACTGCCGGTAGGGCTTAGCGTCTCCTACAAACTGGATGGAAAACCGGTATCCGCCGAAGAGATTTCCGGAAAAAGCGGTAAAGTGACTATCCGCTTCACCTATGACAACCATCAGTTTGAAACGGTGGAGATTGACGGCAAAAAGGAAAAAATCTATGTACCCTTTGCCATGCTCACTGGTGTGCTGCTGGACACCGACACCTTTACCAATGTGGAGGTCACCAACGGCAAGCTGATAAATGACGGTGACCGGATTGCAGTTATGGGCCTTGCTTTCCCGGGCCTGCAGGAAAATCTGGCAATTGACAAGGACAAACTGGAAATCCCCTCTTATGTGGAAATTACCGCCAATGCCAAGGACTTCTCTCTTGGCACCACCGTCACTATCGCTTCCAACGAAGTGTTCAACCATCTGGATATGGAAAAGCTGGACTCGGTAGACGGGCTCAAAAACTCTTTGGGAGAAATGACTGACGCCATGTCCCAGCTTATGGACGGTTCTTCCCAGCTGTATGACGGCCTTGCCACGCTGCTGGAGAAATCCGGTGAATTGACAGAGGGGATTGACCAGTTGGCTCAGGGCGCAAAAGACCTGAAAGATGGCGCTTCTCAGCTATATGATGGTACCGATACTCTGAAAGACGGCACTGCCCAGCTGTATGATGGCCTTGCTACTCTTTCCGGCAATAACGCTCAGCTGAACGGCGGCGCAAAACAGGTGTTTGAAACCTTGCTCTCCACCGCTAATTCTCAGCTTGCCGCCTCCGGTCTTACCGTTTCCCGGCTGACCATCGACAATTATGCCGAGGTACTCAACAAAGTGATTGCTTCCCTGGATAAAAACGCAGTATATCAGCAGGCTCTGGACACCGTTACCCAGCAGGTAGAAGAAAATCGCCCCATGATTACAGAAAAAGTAACGGCCGCCGTTCAGGAACAGGTATCCCAGCAGGTGACCGCTGCTGTAAAAGAACAGGTCTCCGAAAAAGTGGCAGCCGCTGTCCGGGAACAGGTAGCCGAAAAGGTGATTCCCATTGCCACCAGCGGAAAAATGACCAAAGAGGAATATGAAACTGCCGTAAAGGCCGGGCTGGTGGATGAAAAAACACAGGCTGCTGTAGAAAACGCTATAGATACCCAGATGAAAGAAGCGGACGTACAGGCGCTGCTGGAAAAGAATTTGCAGGAGCAGATGGAAAGCTCTGAAATTCAGGCTGCTATTTCCGCTAAAACTCAGGAACAAATGCAATCGAAAGCTATGCAGGCCACCATCTCTAAAAATGTGGAGGCCCAGATGCAGAAAGCCATTTCCGAAGCCATGGCATCCGATGAAGTGCAGCAGAAACTGCAGGCTGCTTCCGAAGGGGCAAAAGAACTGATTTCCCTGAAATCCTCCCTTGACAGATATAACTCCTTCTATCTGGGATTGCTGCAATACACCGATGGGGTTTCCACAGCTGCTTCCGGGGCAGAGAAATTGGATCAGGGTGCCGGTTCTCTGAAAAGCGGTGCCGCTCAATTAAAAGATGGTTCCTCCCAGCTGTATGACGGCATTTTACAGTTAAAAGACGGTGCTCCGGCGCTGGTGGACGGTGTAACTCAGCTGAAGGACGGCTCCATGCAGCTTTCTGACGGGCTGAAACAGTTTAACGAAGAGGCAGTGGAGAAGCTGACGGATTTGGTAGACGGTGACCTGGATAAAATCGTAACCCGTCTGAAAGCTACCGCAGACGTTTCCAAAAATTACCGGAACTTTTCCGGAATCAGCGACGGTATGGATGGCAAAGTAACGTTTATCTATCGCACCGATGAAATCGAAAATAATCAATAACCGCCCACAGGCCAAAAATGGGGATGCACATAAATGCATCCCCATTTTAAATTTCAGAAAATATAATTCACGTGGAAACAATGAATATAAGAAAGAGAGAGTGTATACAGGCATATTCCATTTTTCAGAGTCATGCTATATAATATAGTTTCTCTTATATTATAAGTTACATAGTTTTTTTGAGAAGCTCCGTGATCTCATCTGCCGCGTTTTTCTTTAGCTCAAAAATACGCCGTACAGACTGGGCATATTCCCCATCCATCCCGCTGTTCAGCCAATCTACCGTCAGACCAAAACAGACACACTTATAATATCGAACAATGGTGCATCTATCCTCATCACTGATGGTTTCCTGGGATAATGCCGTGTTAATATAGCTGCGGACAAAATATTCACTCACCGTCATCAGATGGCGCTCGAATACCTCACGGTTAACCGAGCGGTATATGTGCATAATGGCCTTCTTTCGGTGAGAGGCAAATTCAATCAGCGCATCGAAACACTGGACAATCGAAGTAACAGAAGGATATTTTTCAATAATCATCTCCGCTTCTTCCTTTACAATCTCCTCAATCAGCGCTGGTAAGTCCTGAAAGTGATAATAAAAAGAGTTTCGGTTAATGCCGCAGGTTTCCACAATATCCTTTACGGTAATATCGCTGAGAGGTCTCTCTTCCAGCAATGCAATAAATGTTTCCTTGATAGCTTTCCGTGTAAAGTTTGCCACAGCGGTTATGCTCCTTTCCCATCCACTGTCCGGTCTCTGTCCCCCGTGGGTGCTATTCCCGGGAAGGCAGTTTTATTTGAATATGTATTATAGCAAATCTCTCAGCAAAGGGCAACCGCAGAGAGTTTGTTGATACAAATTCTTCCTTATCCTATGGGCAAGCAATCGAATATTTATTGGGATACCTTAACATGAAACATACAGAAAAAGGAAAAGAAAGGCACACGAAAACCGGTGCCTTTCTTTTCCTTTTGGGAGAAGTTATTGAAAACTACAGTATCAGTGCTACCAAAGCTGCCACAACAGCTCCCGCTCCCAACAGATACATCAAACAACCTGGCACACAGCCACCTCGATAGGGTCTGTGATGGGGCGGTGGCGGAGGTGGTGGCCGGTGAAAACCTCTTGGCCCATGAGGACCTCTGAATCCACCGGGCCGAAAACCTGGACCGCCGGGGCCTCTTGGTGGTCTTCTTCCTGGTATCATAGCGTTCTTCCTCCTTCTATGTATGATTGATTTACAAACATGGAAATGAAATTCCGAACTGGAAAACATCTCCTTTTCTCTGATTTCGTATATTTTGCTAAATAATTCATGATTAACAACGTTTTTTTATCTATTATACAAAGTGCTTTTCCATAAATCAAGCAGTTAGACAGAAAAAACTCCTGTTATAACAAATTACTTTAAAAAGAAAATAAATGTATGATATTTATTTCAAAAATATTACAATACGATACATAAAGTGATATAATGAAAAATAACGGAAAAAAGTACTTTTTAAACAGATGCATGAAACAAATCAGACAGATGATAAAGCTTTTTTCGACAAAGCTTTGTGAAAAAGAAGGTGTAAAGCAAGAAAACATGATGGAATGGAAAATTGATAAAAATTCACCGAAAGGAGCATAGACCATGGGTTTACGATTTAGAAAAAGTTTCAAAGTCGCCCCGGGAGTCCGATTCAATGTAGGAAAGAAAAGTTTTGGTTTTAGTCTGGGAGGAAAACATGGTGGAGTTTCGTTTAATTCCAGAACCGGTGCAAGAGCACGAGTCTCAGCACCTGGAACGAGCTTTTCTTACACAACAAAGCTTTCTGGGCACAAAAGCCGAAAAAATGCAAACTACGCTGTTTCCGGTGGAGGAGACAGTGGTCAGACACCTCTTCCTCCATCCAATTATCCGTCCGGTTCTGGCAATAAACGGAACGTTCCTCTTATTCTTCTCAGTATTTTTTTGCCATTTGTTGCAATTCCAATGCTGTGGCTTTATCCTAAGTGGAAAGAAAGGTACTCCCAACGGTTTCGGATTATTCTGACAACGATTCTGGGAATCTATCTGGTTTTTGGACTTATCACTACACTGACTCCGGAGCCTCCTGATGATAATCATGTATCATCAGGATATGCAACTGTCACTTCAACTCCAAGCCCCGTAGAAACAGTAAAGCCTCTTGTTTCACCAACACCAAAGGCAACCATTTCTCCCACGTCAGAACCCACTCCCGAGCCAACGCCTGAACCAACACCAGAGCCAACGCCAAAGCCAACTTCCAAACCTACACCAAAGCCTACGGCAAAACCTACTTCAAAGCCGCAAGATTCCGTTTCATCTGAGACTTATGTTCCCCCTGCCGCATCTCAGGGAAGATATGTGGGAAGCAGCGAATCTAATAAATATCATAATCCGTCATGCCGATATGTGAAAAAAATCCTTCCCGAAAACAAAATCTGGTTTGATTCAGCAGCAGACGCAGAAGCTCAAGGATATTCACCATGTGGAGTTTGTAATCCCTAAATCAAAAACCAAAATTCGCCCGCTCATTCTTAAACGAGAGCAGGCGAAATTTTTTTGACGGAAAACTGTGACAAATCGTCCCTTACATTCCTGCTGCATAGCAAGGACTCTCCTTGGTTATAATGGAAACACAGGAAGAAGATTCCATCCACTTGTGAACCAATCGATTTCTGGAGGAAAATATGAACCTTCAACAGCTAAGATATCTTGTAGAAATTGCGGATTGCCATTCTCTTACCAAGGCATCCAAAAAGTTATTTGTTTCTCAGCCCTATCTGAGTAAAGTTGTCGCAGACTTTGAAGCAAAAGTGCATCACCAAATTTTCATCCGTTACAATAACGGATTAGAGCTAACCACCTATGGAAAAAAAGTATATCTGCTCGCTCAATCCATTATCAGCCAAATGGAACGGTTGGAACATCTTGAAACAGAAGAGACTGATGAAAATAATCGTGTGAAACTTTCATTTTCAGTTGGGAATCTGATTCTAAAGGACAGCCTGCTTTTAGATTATGTTTCTACTACGCATGCCGCCAGAATTGATGTCGATTTTTTTGAAACTACCATTGAAGGATGTATCAAACAGGTAGAAGAGGAGATCTCTGAATTTGCAATTCTGGTAGTGGATGATTTTCAAAAAACACTCCTGAAAAGCGTGTCTGCTCGCAAAGGATTAGAATGTATTGAGCTGGATGAGGGATGCCTATACTATCATTTCCATAGAAATCATTCGCTGGCCAATCAAGAGAACATCAGTATGGACAGCTTGATGCAGTATCCGTTTGTCCAGTTAAAATCCGATGAATACACGGCCTTCAGCAACGAAAAGTGGAAAGAAGAATTTCCAAACGCATACATGCACAAATGCATAGTAGTCAATCATTACCATTCATGTTTAATGATGGTTAAAAATAGCAGTGCATTTATGGTTGGAAACAAGTGGCAAATATCCGAATTGGAAAAAATGGGGATTCAAAGCATACGTCTTTCTTCTATAAACCGCAAAGTGTATTTGATAGTTATCAAAAAAGAAATCCCAGTATTTTCGTCAGAAGCTAAGAAGTTTCTTCATCTTTTTAAAGACAGCTACGGCTTAGACAAGACATAACTTCTTAGTTATTTCCATTATATATAAACACGTATTTGTGATACTTCAAAACACATGGTACTATATCCTCTGTCATCAAGGAGGTTATATACGATGAAAAAAACGACAATTTTATCCATTTTTACTGCAGCAATGGTCATGGCTACTTCGGCTGCTACTTATGCGCTTTGGGATACTGTAACGGTTGATAGCCGAGGAAACACTGTTACCATGCGTAATCCGGTTACGGTTTCCGACAGTACAGACGAACAAAATATTTCTGCCGATGCAAATACTTTAAATCCGGTTACGGTAACAGCGTCAGGCACTGTGAAATTCAATGTTGACAATAGCGACAGCGTTGCAAAGAAACTGACTTTAAAAGAGACGATAGAAGCATCGGAACAACTGATAGAAAGTACCGATTATTCCATTGAATTTACAGGAGACGGTGTGTCGGGAAATGTTGATAGCAGTGTGACGGATGGGATGGAAGAATACAATTATACCATCACCTTTACAGAAAGCGGACTTGAAAAATTGAAGACCAACTCGAATACCTGTACGGTAAAAGTCACCGCAACCCTGAGCTAACTGGCGGGTTTTTTACCTTTCATGGCAAAAGCGTGTAAAAAAGTGAGTTTCTATCTGTGTATTGGGATATTGTCCACTCTTATGATTTGTGCTGCTTTTTTCCCTAATATATATAAAGAGATTCTTCCCTATCGATTCTATCATGTTTTAACAAACAGTATGGAACCAACCATAGGAACTCATTCTCTTGTATTGGCAAAAACATATGATGACAATATGCAGATTCAAAAAGATGACATTATTATTTTTCTTGCCAACCGATTTGGGGAACAAATCACTATTATGCACAGATTCTCGCACATAGAAAAAAATGATAAGGGTGAAACCGTATATAAAACCCACCCGGAAGGAAGCAGCTCGCTGGACATATACGAAACCAGCGGGCAGGATATTCTGGGCGTATATTTGTTTCATATCCCCTATGCAGGAAAGCTGTTGCTATTTTTGAAAAGTGCTTTTGGATTACTGTGGCTGTGCCAAATGATTGTCATTTTTCTTATTAAGCAATTAGTATTAGCCAAATGGGCGGATGCAGAGAAAAATCCGATGGCCCATGCTCCATAAGCATCTCACTTTATAAAAAGTAAATATGAGACATCAGCCGCTCAATTGACTTATGAGTTTTCAAATGTACGTTCTCACAAGAATTGTGTTTGGCACCAGACTGATTATGATTTTCCTGGCGTATTTCACCCATTTCATTGAAAAACATGCCTGTGACGAACGGTTCATCCGCATGGCAAAGGCTCTTGGCAAGGAAGATGCTGCAACCTGGCTGAGCTTCAGGAACAGTGTGGCGTTGCCAATTTAAAAATGTCGAACTGCGGCATCCAGCCGGATGAATTTATGACGCTGGCACAAAATGCCCGTACCACAATGGGCGGCCTGTTTGCTTCTGACCAAGTTTCTCTAACCGATGCAAAATGTGCCGCTATCTTTGAAAAGTTTTATCGTTAAAATCGAAGCATTATTATACCCAACACTACATTCGAACTTCCATAGAAAAATCAAAAGCGGAGCTTGCGACCTATAAATTAGGTGCAGCTCCGTTTTTGATTGATAAAATTAGCGCCTTCACTGGATGTGCTATTTACCAAGAAATTCCTCCACAAACACAATCAAATAAGGCCATGCAAAAAGAAAAGCCTCAACACGACTTACGTGTTGAGGCTTTTAATGGGAAGCGTTGACAAAATAGATACCCGCTTAAGACGCGAGCACTACGGCAAAATAAAAACTGAGTCTGGAACGCGAAGTGCGTCCAGACTCAGTCTGGGAAGCGTTGACAAAATAGATACCACCGCCGATCGAGGAACAAAATAAAAAATGGTGGATAGCTCATCAAAAATGTCCATCTTGTATAACCGAACATTTTTCTCGCAGGCATGTAAAAATTATATTTTCCAAACTTCATTGCCACTGAGCAGAAAACCATACAAGATTCTTTTCTCGCTTTCACTTGCTTGCCCTGTTTCAATCCGTTTTTGAATTTTGGGAATGATAACATCTTTGTGGGTAATGAAACAATTCATGTACTTTTCTTGACGAGCAAAATTTTCCCACATGTAATTAGAGAAATCGACTTGTGAGTAGTCAAAATTCTCTGAATCTAATAGGAATTGCAAATGTGGTCTCCCTTCAGCCAATTCTTCCAGAGCACTTAAATCAGCTATCATGTCACTTATGTAAAAAAGATAGACACACTCCAATTTGGTTTCAACCGGATCGGGATATGAGAGCACACCTGTAACTTCTTTTCTGCTAAGTTCCAGTATTTCGTTTAGAAATTCTTTGATTGAGTTCGGATCCGGGGTTAACCATCCCGAAAATGTAAAGTCGTAAATAGCCTCTATTGGCAACTGCGCAAAGTTATCTGATAAAATAGATTTATATTTCAGCTGGACCGCATCACCTATGAGCTGCTGATAAAACAAACGCAATAATATAACTTTCTTATGGAAATCCTCTGTGGAATCAATGACAGACTGAATGCTATTTTGGGTTTCTTCATCTTTTGATAGAAATCGCTCAATAAGATGGCGAAGACTGTTAAAATGCACATTTATGGCATATTCAAAGAATCTTTCACCACCTACTATTTGATGAACAAGCTCAAAATTAGCGGAAAATGTTAATGAACAGCAAAGTTTCGAAAGTTCTCTCAAACTTTGACTAAAGTCTGGCCACCCTATAGAAAAGAAGGTATGAGCAATAATCTCATCGCTTAGTAACTCTTCTACAGATTCCGCAAGTACCTGTTTGCTACCCTCATCTAAGTCAATTAAATTAAGCAACAGAGCTATATTGGAAAGCGTAGAAAATGACGATTCCCATAACCCATAAGTCTTTGAAACTACAATAGAATGACAAAGATTTTTGAAGCAATCTGCAAGGAATGTAACTTCATCCACACCTACATTCAGGCGTTTTATATTATACGTCTTTACCAGTGCACTTAGATCTTTTGTCGAAATAAACTTTGTTATAATATCAAGATCGATGTATTCTACGGAATATTTTTCATTTACAAACTGTATATCTCCAAAATGAGTTGATTTCTCAGCCGCATCGCTATTTGCACATATTATAGCTTCAATGTACGGCTGGAAAAAGTCTTTTAGGTCTCTAAAGCCTTGGTATAGAATGTGATTAGTATAGTAGAAGAAGTATTGCGTTATAGCAAGCCGTTTTATTTCATAAATCTTTGGATATGATGTGTTACCGATATAGTACGAATTCCTATTGCTCACATCTTTCTTTAATTTTTGCAATGCCTCCTGCATTAAAAATCGTTTTTTTGAGTTACCATTGTAAATATCAAGATATCCAGAAAGCATTTCTCGTTCTCTGCTAGAAGCCAAGTTTTGAATAAATTGTTTAACCTTGATAAAATCAGGGCTACGAGGATATGTTTCGAGCGCCTCAATCGCAGAAGAGTTATGCAAATAAGCAGCTTTCTGATCGGTAGGGAACTCAGAATAATTTATTTCTTCTGCAGGGCGTTCTAATATTTTGGCATATCCATCTACAATGCTTTCGTAAAAAAGCATTTCATTCGATACTAAATCTGAGTGTTGGCTAATAAACAACTCTTTAATTTGATCATACTTGTTAACAAGGTAGAGATTATAAATTTCATTTTGAAGCAAAGCGTTATTAGATAGCTTCCCTATATGAAATTGCATAGTTTTATACTTGTCAAAACGTTGTATCCATATCGATACTATTCCTGCATTGAGAAATAATTGTTTTAGATTATTGGCTTCTTCATCCTCAGATTCCATAAAAGCTGTCAATCTCGCATAATCACTTTCAGAAAAAAGACGTAATTTCCGGTTTGTAACATCGTAACTTTTCACATAAAGTAGTTTTAGTATTTGTTCATAGCTAACAAAACTGAACTGAGACATAAATTTTACAGTATTTGCTATTGAGGATAAATCTTCCTCTAATGCCGGATCAGCAATTATACGCAGAAAACTATAGAGGCGCTTTCCGATTTCATTTGTCAGATCCGATGGGATTTCTTTAATTAGTGGAATGGTATTGATATTGATTACCTCAATGTTATTACTGTTGAAATAAAACGACTGAGTGTCATCAATTATTTCCTGATCCAATATAAGATAGCCAATTCTTCTATTCTCATCTAATGCTTCGTTTTGTGAACGCATATAGTTTAGCCAGCTAATAATAAGTTTAATGTTATAATCGTTTAACGAATAGCCCAAAAACAGCACAATATGGTCAGTCAACAACGATTTAATGAAAAGTTCAATCAATACATGTTTTTGCGAGTAGTCTAAGTAGTCCTGCTCTTTTAGGACTATACTGTCAGGTTCAAGTAAATCTCCGTGCATTTTGATGATATATTTTCCTTTGTCGGCATTCAGTAAATCCTTATCATAGACAATTACTTGATATTGCTGAGAAAAAATATTTTTTGATGTTTCAAGCAGTTGGTCATAATTCGTAGTTATAATGTGGGCGGGGTTTATATCAAGAATTGCTGACGATAAAGGGGCATCTACTGATACAGTAGGAAAACTTTCGGTTAATATACGGTTATATAGTTCTTTATCCTTATTGAACACATGCTGTGGTATTTTTAGCAATTCATCGGTAGAGAAATCATCTTTCAGCAAACAAGTGATCTCACAACCTTCTTTTTTATGTCTGCAAGTATCACACCTAGAATAGTTAATCGCTTTTGCCATATTTTGAATCAGCTTACTCCAACTGGGCATTTCAGCAACATTACAAGATACTCCGGAGCCAACAAAAATGACCAATTTCCCTTGTTCAGCTTTTTCTCTAAAAAGGGCAATGTATTCTAGCATTTCTTCATAGCCCATGGTTATATCCATCTCCTTTACGTATAAGATTACCTATGTCGTATAAGTGATGATAGAATTCTTTAGAAATAATAAATTCTTTACTCATGCCCTTCCATTCTCAACTATATTACAATACCAAAATCAATCCCTTTAGGACGTACTTGGTGTCAGGATAACTTGATTTTTTGGTATCCCAAGTCGTATTAGAAATGTTATCGTTAGTTGTGTATCATTACTCCGCACTGTTTCTGACAACTTGTTAAAATTGCTAACCTCGTCAGGATATCGATTGGAAGCAGTAAAAATAAAAATTATCCCAGTCTGTTTGTCAAGATAAATAATTTGTGATCAATTTTAGAACGGCAAATTAGCATCCAAAAAAGATTCGTTGTCAGGAGTGCTGCCATTCTGGGCTACAGCCTGTTGACGATTTCCTGTCTTAAAAATTAAATATTTTCCCTTTAAGAAAAAGAGCAAACCATAAATTCTATTATATAGGTACTCTATAAACATTGAATCTTTAAGGGGCTCACGTTCTTTCTTTGTCGATGCGCTAAGATACTCATTATGTCTAATATCGAAGAATTCATTGACAATTTGTTGTATTTCATTTACTTCTCGAATGAGAACACTATACATCTTACTGTTTTCATTGTCGGTGGCTATTAACGCACTCTTTTGCTTGATACTTTTCCCAGTAAGTTCTTGATTCGAGAGGCCATTTATTAAAGAAAGCAAGTATTGCAGAGCATCTGTAATATAGTTCAATGCTGTATGCTTATCTAACCAATTAGAGCCTAATATGCGTTCTTCTGACCATTGGATTTTACTCTCAAGCATCTGAAAGTTAATGATGGGGACATTTTTCTGTGATGTCTTATATCCTTTCTTAATAAGCTTCCCACTTTTGAGCTCATATGGCATTGAAAAGCGAGAAAGCATTCTGTTGACTTCTACTGTAAATCTATATCTTTTTTGAGCTTGAATAAGTTCTCTATAAAACAGTTCAATCAATGATTTAATATCTACAAAAGCACAATGATCTTTGTCCTCATATTGATTAGAATACGGTACGCCAAAATACATTCTACATAGACTATCAAAATCAAGATTTAAGTAGTATGTACCACCATTCCAATTGTCATACTCTATATATTGGGTGCACAACAGATCAGCAGAAGGAAGTTCTGCAAACATCCATTCTCGAAAAGCTGTCCAGAAGCGATTTACGGGTGCTTCTTCTTTAAGTTTTGCATCTTCACGTTGCACTTCAAAGCGTATTTTTTCTATTAATTCAATGATTTCTTTTTGCTCGCTACCCCAGCCAGCATTTTGCTCACAATACTCAATTAGCTTCTTAAGGGCGAAAATCATTTCAGGAATAGAAAGAGTACCACTTTCTAAACTCTCAATGTAGACTCCAACATATTCAGCATGAGCATGTTCATTAAATATATTTAAAATCGTTGTTAATTGCATCTCGATTTCTTTTTTCATGGAATACCTCCAACACAAGTAGCATTTATGAAAATGTATACTTCATGAGCCAATGCACATGGAGGTTACACAAGTAGCTAATGCAATTTCTGAGTGTAAACCTATAAAAATTATACCACAAATTGCCATTTTTCTCAATGAGAAAAGCAGGTACAGAGAAACACCGACAGCACATGGTCTGTCAGCATTTCTCTGTACCTGCTTCTTAGTGAAGTGACTGGGTGATTTCAAATCCTCCAATGAATTGGATACGGATCTCCTCTTTGGATAATACGGTGATTCTTTCAATGATACGATACACCAAGGCGTCGGAATATTCTGTTAGGTCGAGATCTTCCGCTGAAATCAGGTTCATGATTTCTTCTGTTTGGGATTCCACTGCTTTGGAATGTTCTGCTGAAGCTTCAATTCGCTTTTTCTGCTGCTTTAAGCTGAGGATCATTTCGCTGATCTGTTTTAATCTTCTGTCTATGATCTCATTTTCGTCAATCGCCAGAACCAACAGACGATCGAATTCAGTTTCCAGTTCTTTGATTTTGTTCTCTATCACAATGGGGCTGACTTCTTCCTTTTCTCCGGCAATGCAGTGTATCAGGGTATCCTGCAGTGCTGAAACCATTTCTTCCTGCCGACCATGTATCAGGGAACGGATCGCTTCCATTATAGCATTATAAAGCATGGATTCTTCAAGGCTTGGTGAATTCCCGCAGGATTTCGGTCCGAACTCCAGCCGGTTGATGCACCGCCAGACTATCTGTTTTCGTCCATGGATATTCCATGTAACTCTGCGGAAGTAGCAGCCACAGTCCCCACAGACCAGCCTTTCAGATAAAGCATATTTACTGGTGAATCTTCCACGATTGGTTTTGGCTTTCTTCGTGTTGGCAGGCTTTTTGCTGTTTCTTCGAGCGATTTCTTCCTGTATTCTGAAAAACATTTCCTTTGGAATGATGGCTGGGTGATTATCCTTAATGTAGTATTGTGGAAGTTCTCCGTTGTTTTTCTTTATCTTTCCATCGATGAAATCGGCTGTATAAGTTTTTTGAAGCAAGACATCTCCCATGTATTTTTCATTCTGTAAAATGCGCTGAATAGATTCGGTACTCCAGTTCTTATTACCGGTGGCGGTTGGTACGCCCATATTCTCCAAAGTCTTTTTGATGGTACGAAGGCTGTCGCCATTCAAAAAGTTTTGAGCGATCAGCCGAATGATTTCTGCTTCTTCCGGGACAATTTCAGGTTCCCCGTCAGGTCCTTTGCGATATCCTAAAAAATTCTTGTATCGGAAGGTGAAACGCCCCTGACGATAGCCCATGCGAATTCCCTTTGTAACATTTCCGCTGATGGACTCGCTTTCAGCTTGTGCGAAGGAACTCAGGCAGGTCAGAATCATTTCACTGTTCATATTCGAGGTATCAATGTTTTCCTTCTCAAATATAACGGGAATCCCCCAGCTTTTGAGAATTCGGACGTGCTTGATGCAGTCGAGGGTATTTCGGGCGAATCGGGAGATAGATTTAGTGAGAATAAGGTCTATTTTCTTCTTCCTGCAGAGTTCTATCATCTCGTTGAACTGCTCTCTTTTTTTGGTGCTTACGCCGGATATTCCATCGTCTGCGAAAATCCCTGCCAGCTGCCAGCCATCGTGATGGGTAATCTTTTCGGTGTAGTAGTTCACTTGCACTTCAAAGCTGTTTTGTTGTTCTTCTTCCTCAGTGCTGACTCGGCAGTAGGCTGCTACTCTCAGCTTCTTTTTTCGCTTTCGTAAATCTCCCAGCAAGGGGTTAGCTGGAATCTCCATGACTGTCTTTTGTGACATGGGAAGATTACTCCTTTCATATTATTTTATCATTCATCAGCCACAACTGTACGGAACCGCCCGGCTGCAGGATAACCTGTTTCATCGTCTGCTCAAAAAGTTCCCGATCCAGCTTCTCGTCATTGCGATGCTCCTGAAAAAGAGTTTTTAGCTTTATCGTGAGATGGTCAGATTCCTTAATGCTGCAGGTCTTATACTTTTCGGCAGCACATTCTAAGATAAGTGAAAGTGCTTTATTGGTGTCAACTTCACGCTGAACCAGCATTTGATTGATTTCATTTGTCAATCGAGCTGCCTGTATGGACAGACTATTATCCATTAGCGGATTCGGTTCGATCATCTGAGGATTCTGACATATCACTAAAAACTTGGCAGTAACGATATATAGTAATTCATCATTAGATAAAGGACCAAATCGGATTCCACACCCTTTACAATCCCAATAGATTTTAGGCGTTTTTTTGCTGTTTCTTTGTAGTGGTGCGCCACATTTCAAACAAGTCATTCGTTTTTGGATAAATGGTATTTCTGACTTTGGCGATGCTTTCGACTGCTTTATCTTAGCGACTTTCATGGCGATGTCCTGAGTTAAAATTGGTGGGTATTTTTTTCCGTCCCAGTACTGTTTATTGTCCAAAATTCTCGATATCATATTTTTGTTCCAAGTAACGGTATTTTCTCGAAATTTCAGACCTGTTTGCTGGGCCAAGTCAGATAGCTGCTTTAATGATGCCCCATTGAGATAACCTTCAAAAAGTTGTTGAATTAAGGCTTTTTCTTCTGGAACAACTATGTAAATCCCATTTTTCATTTGATACCCAAAGGGACAATTCCTTATCTTTTTCATGGCAGGCACCTTTCTTCGTCAAGTATTAACCCATTTACAAGCTGAAAACAAAATTTTTCCGGGTAAACAATGATTCTCTGAACCATGCTTTTAAACATGGCAGGTTCAAATTCCAGCATGGGCGAAGCATTTTCCAACAGCTCCAGCAGTAATTTGGTGCTGTCAATAGTGTTGCTGATTTCGTCTGGTTTCTGAAGCTGTCGGAGTTCCCAACGAAGTTTTTCAATTTTTTGATTATTATGATTGCTTCGCTCTATAAAAATAGAAGAGTCAATGAACCCCTTGGTCTGTAGTCTTGCGAGTGAATGATTCTGCTTGATTAAGTCTGAAATTTTTTGGTTTAAGTCCATGATATCTGATCTTGCAAATGTGGTTTTAGATTGTAGGTCCAACAATTGGTTTAACATGATACTTAATATAAAGCCTTTGTTATCTAATAATTTGTTGTAAACCTTTAAGAACACCTGATAAACTTCTTTTTCAGTGATAATCTCCATCGAACAGCGAGATTTGTCTTTGACGTGCTGATAGCAGTACCAACGGGCTATACCTTTTTTTAAGTGACGGTGAAATGTTGAACCACAAAGTCCACATTTCATAATGCGGCTTAGAGGAAATCCGCCGGATACAGAAGGTGATCTGTGATAGCTTGCACGTTTTTTTATTAGCTCTTGCACAGCATTAAATATATCTACCGGTATAATTGCCGGATGAGAGTCTTTTATATAAAACTTAGAAAGCTGACCATTGTTGCGAACATTTACTAAGGGAAGTTCATTGGGCGTATATGTTTTTTGGAGTAATGAGTCCCCAATGTACTTTTCATTAGATAAGATATACCTAATAGAAGTACGGTACCATCGGGTAGCTTTTTTTCTAACGAACTGAGTTTCTTGTGCGTTCAGTTCCTCTGAGATTTCTTCCATATTCTTTCCAGCAAGGTAACTGCTAAAAATATACTCAACAATAGGCACTTCCTGCGGATCAGGAATCAATGTTCCATTTTTTAAGAAATAACCGAGTGGTGCATTGCAGGTAATAAAATCGCCGGATTTCATCCGGCGACGGTAACTCCATTTCAGGTTTTTTGAGATAGATAGGGATTCTTCCTGTGCGGCTGATCCCAAAATACTCAACAGCATTTCGCTGCCCATATTCCCGGTATCGATATCCTCTTTTTCAAATTCTATCGCTATACCAAGCTGTTTCAGTTCCCGCACCGTCTGGATGCAGTCGAGGGTATTCCGGGCAAATCGAGAAATGGATTTTACAAGGATACGGTCAATTTTTCCTGCACGGCAGTCGGCAAGCAGTCGCTGAAAATCACTCCGTTTGTCGGTTGTGGTGCCGGAGACCGCTTCATCTGCATACAGACCGGCGAATTCCCATTCATCCTTTGACTGAATGCAACTGGTGTAATAATCCACTTGGGTGGCAAAGGAATTCAGCTGGTCGGTCGAATCGCTGCTCACACGGGCGTATGCTGCAACTCGCAGCTTTTTTGCCTGCTCCGCTATCGGTTGTATTACCTTGACCTGCGGCACTTTTGCCACCACCTTTCCGTGGACATCTTTTTTGTCACACACAACACTACCACAAGCGGTTCTGGATAGCTATCACGGCAACCACTAAATATTGAACTGCGAAACCCCGTACTTTTCGGCAATAGCAACATTGGCTTTCTCACAGTTTTCTTTGGTAATAAGTCCTTTCAAAAAAAGTTTTTTTAAAGCGGAGAAGGCCATATAATAC
>OBYM01000368.1_pt1 | contig 26097 bp, 24 predicted proteins | sample 1538191 | NCBI WGS metagenome assembly OBYM01 (sample SAMEA2580165, study PRJEB22360) | human gut metagenome | biome: human gut; feature: human-associated habitat; material: faeces | place: Denmark | collected 2008/2010 | reverse complement strand
ATTTATTTTGCGCATCCCATGTCGCCGTGGGAAAGAGGATCAAACGAGCAGATCAACGGCCTGCTGCGGCAGTACATTCCCAAAAACACCTATCAAGTTCCGTTTTCTGCAGAGCGATTGGCCGAGTTTACAGAAAAGCTGAATCATCGTCCTCGCAAATGCCTCAACTGGAACTCCCCCTCTGAAATCTTTTCCAATTTGCTGTTGCACTTGACTTGACAAGTTGCCCCAGAAAAAGGTCAACGCCCAGCAGGAGCTTGAACTTGCACAGATCGAAGCAGAAACCGCACAGGTACAGGCCAATAAGGACAAAGAAGTTGCGCTGATTGCAGCTGAAAAGGACAAAGAGGTCGCTCTGATCGCTGCCGAAAGAGATAAGGAAGTCGCTGAGCAGAATGCAGAGGCGGCCAGAATTCGCGGTGAAGGTATCGCGGCAAGCAACAAAGCAATCGCAGAGTCCCTTACTCCAGAACTGATTGAGCGTCAGAAATACGAAAAATGGAATGGTGAGCTGCCGCAGGTACAGGCAGGTAATAACGCCAGCTTCATTGTGGACGTTCCTTCGGAGGCTGAATAATGGGATATGTAATACCAAACAGTCTGTATGGCTACAAGTTCGACGCTAAGGTCGAAGCGCAGTGTATCCAGAAATGGGTTTGGGATTGGATGGCTACCGGCTCCGGCGGTGCCCAAGGCGTTTTGATCGGTATGAGCGGTGGAAAAGATAGTGCAGTTGCGGCAGCGCTTTGTTGTAACGCACTTGGCAACAATGAGGTGCGTGGTCTGATTATGCCGTATGATTCCCCGCATGGAGAAGAACCGGTGTACGACGAAGCCACACAGATTGCCATTGAGACTTGTCAGCATCTCAATATGCAATATTCCATCATTCCGCTATGTTTGCTTATGGATCTGGATTCGTCCATTTATGCGCTCCATATTCAGAATGATGTCGATGCAATTAAAGGCAACATAAAGGCAAGATTACGCATGATGTGCCTATACGCTATAGCACAAGAGATGAGATACCGTGTATGCTGCACTTCAAACGCATCTGAAATCTATCTCGGATACTCCACCAAGTATGGCGATTTTGCAGGTGACTTTGCCCCACTCAGTCATTTAACTGCCTCTCAGGTTATTGAGGTTGGTAGAGCCTTAAAATTACCGGAGCATATCATCTCTCGACCGCCAGAGGATGGGTTGTCTGGTAAAACCGATGAAGCAAACTTTGGTTTTACCTATGGGCAGCTTGACCTTTATCTTACGACTGGCCGGTGCGACGATGAAGAAATCAAAACAAAGATTGAAAACATGCACAGCCGTGGACTGCACAAGAGTGTGCCGATTCCACATCTAACCTAAAATCGAAAAATCCCCGCCCAATGGGCGGGGATGAATCGACTTACTTGATAAGATCGACAACTTCTTCTACTGTCATTCCTTTTTCGATAATCGTAGCGTACAGTTTTTGCAGGTCTGCTTCCTGCTTTTCCTTTTTCAGAGACTCCAGATCTTTTTTCAGGGACGCGAGTTCTTCCTGTTTCTTCTGGATCAGCTGTTCGGCTTCCATGATTTTTTCGTCAACTGTTTTGACTCTTCTGGCTCTTGCCATATGTCAACATCCTTTCGTTTTTCTTCTATTATAGCCGATTACGACTACAAAAGCAAGATGTTTTTAAAAACTCCAGCGGATTGTCAATCCACCGGCGATCCGCTGTTTTTATAAATAGATATTACCACGTTCATAACGTAGAAAGAAGGTGAAACATTGTTCCCACAACAAGTATTTAAAACAGAGCTTGAATGGATCCAAGACGAGAAAGTCAACGCTTTTGCCACAGCAGCAGTCAATGCGCTACCAGAATACTTCTACAGCGTTCCGGCATCCAGTACCGGCAAATACCATCCGGCATACGCTACTGGAGAGGGCGGCCTGGTTCGTCATACAAAGGCGGCTGTGATGTTTGCTCATGAGCTGCTTGGCTTGGAGTTTTGGCAACAGGAATTTGATCCTCTGACCAGAGATGAAATCCTCGCAGCTTTGATTCTCCATGACGGCATCAAACATGGCATCCCGAAAGGAAATTATACATCTGCCGACCATCCACTAGTTGTTGTAAACTATTTGAAAGGCAAGGCAGAGATCGCTTCCCTTATTGACAAACAGGTATTTGATGACATCTGCGGCATGATCGCTTCTCACATGGGACAATGGAATACAGGTTGGAACGGTGAAGGAGAAATTCTGCCAAAGCCAAAGACAATGGCGCAGAAGTTTGTTCACATGTGCGATTACCTTGCCAGTCGAAAATGGCTGAATGTTGATTTTGGGGACAACCTGTACCAGCCAGGAGAAGAACCGTCTGTGCAGGATAAAGTGAAGGAGATTATCTCGATCTGCCGAGAGAGTGTGCAGGCCGGGGGAGATCGGGAAGCCCTGTATGAAATCATTAAACAGCACAATCATGGGAACCGCCAGCCAAATAGTATCACAGATCTGAAGGTGGCGGATGCCATTCTAAGCGAACTCAAGGGAGGTAAGTAAATGGAAGAAACTTTGAATCTACCAAACGAAAATCCGGTCAATCCATCAGACTTTGATTGTGTCAGAGTTGCAGAACCGGAAAATACCAGTCTCTTACTGGGATCGATGGACTATACCGAAATTGTTGGTACATATGAGATGCGTAAAGAGATGTTCGCTGCGTGGGCGCAGTTTGTGGGAGAAGTCGTTAACCCTCTGAAAACCGCAGCCAACTACAACAAAGGTAACTATGCTCCGCTTGACCAGGTGCTCAACGAAATCCGTCCGAAACTTGCTGAACATGGTTTTGGTCTGATGCAAAATCCGGTAGTAGATGGCAACAAGGTAACAATCACGACCATCCTGACTTTCCAGAATGGTGCCTGCATTGTGTTTCCACCACTGTCTATGAATGCTGCAAAGGATGATCCGCAAACCCTGATTGCCACTGTCACCTACGCCCGCCGCGCTGCTCTCAACGCCATCTTCGCACTGTACGGAGAGAACGATGACGACGGCAATACAGCCAGTGGTTCCGGCAAAAAGAAAGCTGCCAAGGTAAGCGAACTGGATAAGAAGAAGCAAGAAGTCGTGGAGTTGTGCCGCCAGCGTATTGCAGAGGGGATCAACAAGGATACCATCTACAACATCATCAAAGAAAACAACAACGGCAACCGCCAGCCAAACGCAATTCCTGATGTCGCCACCTGCGATAAGGTCATCGAGGAAATCAATAAACTGTAATAGGGAGTGTATACGATATGCTACAAAATGGATCGATTGTAAAGCTCTGGGAGTTTGAGGACAAGGGTAAATATTCTGTTGTTAGCCTGAGCCAGAGCCAGAAAGATAAGCAAACCGGAAATTATGTCACCAAGTTCTCCAGTAAATTTGTCCGCTTTATTGGTGCGGCGCACGATAAACTCAAACAGTGCTCTAAAGGTGATCGCGTCAAAATCGTCAACTTCGGTGTTGAGAATCGCTACGATAAAGAGAAGAACACAACCTTCACCAACTTTATCGTGACCGACATTGAGGCGCTGGAACCAAAACAGCCAGCAAATCAGGCACCCGCCAATGAAATCGAGGATGATCCATTTTAATGGATAGTCCTTACAAAGAACAGCTTGACAATAGAAGATGGTCTTTTTCTTCGGTCAACTGTTACAATACTTGCCCTAAAGCGTTTTACTTAACCTATCTGAAGGAGCAGCCAAAACAGGATAATGCTTTTGCTCAGTGGGGTACGTTTGGACACTCTCTCCTGGAGCGGTATTACAGAGGAGAGTTGGAATTGTGGGATTTAGGTGAGAAGTACCGAGAAGAATACGATACGGAAGTTACAGAAGAATTTCCTTACCACATGGCGGACAGTTACTACCATTCTGGTGAGGAATACTTCGACAACTTTCAGGGTGATTTTGAGGGATGTCAGATCCTTGGTGTTGAGCAATATGTGGAGCTTGATATTCGGGGATATACATACATCGGCTATATCGATCTGCTGGTCAAGGATGATAAAGGGTATATCATCTGCGATCACAAAAGCAAAGCGGGATTTAAGACAGAAGAAGAAAAACACGATTACCTCCGGCAGCTCTATCTTTACTCTCTGTATGTTAAACAGCAATACGGAGAGTACCCATATAAGCTTATCTTCAATATGTTCCGCAAGGGAATTTGGGTTGAGGAAGCATTTGATGAAGATGCTTTGCGGGAAGCAGTGGATTGGTTTGTAGGAAACATTCAGAAGATCTACCAGGATGAAAAATTCAAAGACCGGATCGCAATCGATTACAAGTCAAAGGGCAAGCTCCTGAAAGACTTCACACAGAATGACTTCTATTGTAATTATATCTGTAGTGTTCCATGCCGCCGCAGCATCCGATATGACGATGGAGGTCAGTCCGAATACTGGGCAAAGTATTGGCAGCGGAAAAGAGGTGAGTAGACATGATAATTGACCACGACAAGGTAATAGAGGCCAAGGAAACCCTTGGAGACCGAAATGCTACCTTGATGGCAGAAATGTTGCAGCTGGAGGACTATGACGAAAACAATATGAAAGCCCTCTGCTGCTTTCACCATGAGGATACGCCAAGCCTGATCTATAACCCAAAAAACTATACTTTCCATTGCTTCGGATGCCAGAAAACAGTTGACATCATTGACGTCTACATGCAGACGCAGCACTTAACCTACATCGAGGCGGTGCAAAAACTCTTTGAAGAAGCCGGTATTCACTACAGCTTCGGCGAAGCAGGCGTCCGAACTCGACACCAGTACATCTATCCGCAGGAAGTCAGCAAAGATAACGACATGACGCAGGTATATGAGTACATGGCAAGCCGGGGTATCAGCAAAGAAACAGTTGATTACCTTGACATCCGGTCTGATGGGGAAGGCAACATGGTGCATAACTACTATGATACCAACGATGTCCTCACCAACGTCAAGTACCGGCCAGCGAGGAAGGTTCGCAAAGGAACCAACAAATGCTGGGCGCAGAAAGGTGCTGACACTACGCCGCTTCTGTTTAACATGAACAGAATTAATACTGGCGAACCTCTCGTAATTAGCGAGGGCGAAGAGGACAGTGCCGCCCTAATAGAATCCGGTATCCACAACGCCGTTTCTGTTCCCTTTGGAGCCGGAAACTTCTCCTGGATTCAGGAGAATTGGGACTGGCTGGAACAGTTTGACAACATTATCATCTGTTCTGATAACGACGAACCTGGAATCAAGATGCAGAAAGAATGTGTCTACCGGCTGGGCAGCTGGCGTACCAAGGTTGTGGATATTCCACAAACTGTCACCTCTCAGTTTACAGGGCGCAAGGTGGCCGTCAAGGACATCAACGAAGTTCTGTATTACTGTGGAAAGGAAGCTGTGGTCAACCTCATCGCCAACGCCAAAGATACGCCGGTTCCGTCCCTGATTGACTTTGCGGATGTAAAGGAAATCGACCTATCGGACATTGAGGGTATCACCGTTGGTATCAACGACATCGACAAAGAGATCATGCGGCTGTTCTACTCCAGTTTGACGATACTCTCTGGTACGCCGGGTTCCGGTAAGACGTCTTTCCTTTGCCAGCTTGCCGCACAGTCCATCGATCAGGACAAGCCTGTTTGGATGTTCAGCCGTGAAATGCCTGATTGGCTTACCAAAAACTGGATTGAGTACATTTTATCAGGCAACCGGCACATCACGCAGTTTCAATCAAATAGCGGGGCTGCGTATTGGAAGGTCAATGAAGATGCAAAGCGTGAGATTTCCCGCCATTATCGGGAGCAGCTGATGATCTATCGTGACCAATTTTCCAATAAACTGCAAGACCTGCAAACCTCAATGGAAGACTCAGCCAGAAAATACGGCAGCAAGCTCTTTATCATTGATAACCTGATGACCGTTGATCTGGATGCAACCAGCGAGAGTATGAACGAAAAGCAGACAGAGTTTGTTCAGTGGTTGATTCAGTTCTCGATGAAGTATAACGTGGCAACAGTGCTTGTTTGCCACCCCAGAAAACTCCAGCCGGGTGTTACCAATGTTGGAATGTACGACATAAGCGGCACCTCCAATATCATTAACCTTGCGCACAGAGCCTTTGGTTTAAAACGTGTCACAAAAGCAGAAAAGGAGGGTGTCCGTAAACTGGATAATTCTGGATGGAAAGTAAAGCCTGTCAAATACGACGTCCGCTTTGAGATTATTAAGGACAGGCTGCGGGGTAAGTCCAATCTGGAGGTTGGCCTTTACTACGATGTACCAAGCCGCCGATTCTTCACAACGCCAGAGGAATACGAACACCAATATCTTTGGGATAAAAACGTCTACAAAGACCATCTACCATATCCAATTACAAATGATTCGGAGGTGTTTGGCTAATGGATAATTACGTTACCTATCATCTGCACTCCAGCTACAGCCTTTTGGATAGCTGCACTCGCTTCCAGGATTATGTGGACTATGCGGCCAGCCTTGGTCAGAAAGCCATCTGTTTTACAGAGCATGGCAACATTTATAACTGGGCCAAAAAGAAGCTATATTGTGAGAGCAAAGGCTTAAAGTATCTGCATGGCGTTGAGGTATACCTCACAGAAAGCCACATTGACAGACAGCGCGATAATTACCATACAATCCTGATTGCGAAGAATGAAGATGGCGTCAAGGAAATCAATACGCTTGTCAGCAAGTCATATAATGCAGGCCAGTACATAGAACCGATTGACTCCACCGATCACTTCTATTACAAACCTCGTATCTCTTTTGACGAGTTTTTCCGTATTTCTTCTAATGTCATCAAGATCAGTGCTTGCCTCGCTTCTCCGCTTAACCGATTGCCAGTAACACACCCGCTGTACAAAAAGCTGGTGCAGTCCTATGACTATCTGGAGATCCAGCCGCACATCCACAGTAAAGAGCAGATTGCCTATAACCGGCATCTATTGCAGCTCTCGCAGCAGTATTGCATCCCGCTGATTGCTGGCACCGATACGCATAGCTTAAACGCTTATAAGGCAGAGTGCCGCACCGTCTTGCAGTACGCCAAGGGTATCGAGTTTGGTTCGGAAGATGAGTTCGATCTGACCTATAAATCCTTGCCGGAACTGATTGAGATGTTCCGGCAACAGGACGCCATCCCGGAAGAAGAGTGGATGGCGGCCATCGAGAACACCAACCGCATGGCGGACAGCGTAGAGGAGTGCGATCTGGATATTAGCTTCAAGTATCCAAAACTCTATGGCGATTCCGAAGCAGACAAGAAGATGCTGCTTCAAACAGAGCGGCAGCTCTATACTGACAAGCGGAAAAAGGGGATCATCCCAGATAGTCAGGCACAAGCCTTTATTGACGCTATGCAGGAAGAAAACCGTGTCTTTGAAAAGGTAGATATGATGGGCTTCATGCTATTTATGTCAGAGATGGTGCGCTGGGCAAAGTCCCATGATATACCGATCGGTTTCAACAGGGGTTCTTGCGGCGGTTCCAGAGTGGCCTATGTAACGGACATTATTGACCTTAACCCGGAACAATGGCATACCGTATTTTCTCGATTCTGCAATGAGGACAGAAAAGAGATCGGCGACATCGATATTGACGTTGCTCCAGATGACCGCGACAAGATTTACCAATACATCATCAACCGGTTTGGGTCAAACAAGACCGCTTATATCCTCGCAATCGGCACCATCTCAGAAAAGGGTACGATTGATGAGATCGGCAGGGCGTTGGCCAACATTTGGGAAAAGGATAACCTGATCGACGAAAAGGCGATCCGCCGCAAAATCAAAGAAGCAAAGTCCGCTGGTGAAGACCCGTCAAGTCTGGAAGCCGAACTTGCCAAAGCAAAGGAGCACAACGCAAAGCGTTCTCAGCAAAACCCTTACGCATTGGATAAGATTGCAGAGATCAAAAAAGAGTATGCTGTCAATCCGAACAAGGCAAAGAAAGACCACTCCGATGTGTTCTATTACTTTGATGGGTTGCTCAATACGCCTATCTCGCAGTCGATGCACCCAGCAGGAATCGTGGCAAGCCCCATTACTTTGTACGACAACTATGGCGTACTGGTAAGCGACGGCAAGCTGATCCTGCAAGTCGATATGGATTGTGTTCATGATGTTTCTCTGGTAAAGTACGACATCCTTGGTCTTGAAAATATCGGTATTATCCGGGATGCTTGTCAGATCGCTGGCCTGCCTTATCCGAAATCGCATGAAATTGATTGGGATGACCAGGCTGTCTGGAAAGATATGTTGAGAAGTCCGGTGGGGATCTTTGAGTTTGAGTCGAAATTTGCGTTCGATATGCTCAAACGGTACGAACCGCACTCTATCTTTGATATGTCTCTGGTAACGGCGGCGATTCGACCATCTGGAGCCTCGTACAGAGATGATTTGATGGCTCACAAACCCCATCATAACCCGTCAGCACTGATTGATGATCTTCTAGCTCATAACTATGGATACCTGATTTATCAGGAGGATGTTATCAAATTCTTAACCGACATCTGCGGCTTTAGTGGATCGGATGCGGATAACACCCGTCGGGCCATCGCCAGAAAAGACGAAGACAGACTGCAAAAAGCAATCCCGCAAATTCTCGAAGGATACTGCGAGAAGTCCATCCAGCCCAGAGAGGTTGCGGAACAAGAAGCGCAGGAGTTTGTTCAGATTATTAAAGACGCTTCCTCGTATATGTTTGGAATGAACCACTCAATCGGTTACTGCATGATCGGTTATCTGTGCGCTTATCTGCGCTATTACCATCCGGGAGCGTTTATCGCTTCCTACCTCAATCATGCTGATACCGACGAAAAACAGGCTGGAGGGAGCAGCCTTGCAAGCCTTTACAAAATCAGAATTATCCATCCTAAATTTGGCAGTTCAAAGAGTGCTTTCTCTTATGATCCAGATACCAACACTATCGCCAAAGGAATCGATTCTGTCAAGTATCTCAATTCTCAAATTGCAGATACCCTTTATAATATGGCTCATCAAAGAGCGTATCATAGCTTCACCGATCTGATCTGCGATGTCGTGACCAATAAGGTCATGGACGCAAGACAAACCGATGTTCTGATAAAGATTGATTACTTTGAGCAGTTCGGTAACCAAACAGAGCTTCACCGAATTTACCAGATGGCAGAAACCTTCAAGTTTGGCGACTCCAAACAGGTCAAGAAGGATAAGATTGCCGGTAAGTTCTACGAAGATATTTTAATCAAGTATGTTGACCTCTCGGCTGCTGAAGACTCCAACATCTACAAATTCAGAACTGGTATTGATGATGAGTCACTTTTGGCAGAATCGAAAGAACTCAAATCCCGAAAGAAAAAAGCTACTCCAGAGGAGAAGATAGGGATTCAGCTGCGTTTGACAGAGATTAAAGAAATCATCGACGCTGCCATCAAGCGTACAGTGATTTCATTCTTGCGTGAGTGTGAGGAGGTCATCAAGGACCAAGGGCTGGACGACGTGCCGCTAAAAACCAAGATGCTCAATCAAAAAGAGTTTATGGGATATGTCGATATTGTGACCGGCAAAAAAGAGGATCGAACCCGCCTGATGATTTTAAGCCGGTTCCCGCTGAAAAGCAAAAAAGATGGAGAAATCTGGGCCTACAGTATCGTCACAAAATCCATCGGTACTGGCAAAGAGGCAAAGTTTACTGTTCCGATTAAGGTTTTTACAAAGCAGCCGGTAGACAAGGGTGACATCATCCAAGCTCTTGACTTCTCAGCAAAGACAGGGAAGGACAACGTAAAATATTGGTGGATGTACGATTATGCCAAGGAGGTTATCTGATGAAAGCCTTTTACGATAATCGAAGGAAGAATCTCAAACATATCCAAAAGCTCATTCAAAATAAACCGCAGACGCTTCCAGAAGGATGTAAGGTAAAACTGGATACTGAGGTATTGAAGGGTGGTATCGACTATAACCGGAAAACAAAAAAGTGGAAACAGTGGATTGAAAACCATCAGGATGATACTTTCACTGTCGAATACGAATCTAGGTTTGGAAACGAACCAAGTACAGTTGTTTTAAAAGAAGACGATACAGACCCCAAGTGGCTCTGGTGGGTAGGTGAACTGATTGCAATATAAGGAAGGGAAAATGATAAGTAAAGATATTATTAAGCTGACTACGCTGGATCAATATTTCAGAGTAATGAGTAATCCTTATGTTCATAACAACTTGATGTTCTTGACATTGGGCGGAAGTCACTCTTACGGGACCAATACACCGAATTCCGATATTGATCTGCGAGGTTGTGCTTTCATGCCCAAGGAGGTTCTTCTGGGTACAAAGAACTTTGAGCAGGTTGTCGATAACCTCACAGACACTACCATTTATTCCTTTAACAAACTGGTTTCTCTGTGCTCCGCTTGCAATCCCAACACGATTGAGATGTTGGGATGCAGGCCAGACCAGTACCTTTTCTTTAATGACATGGGCAGGGAATTTGTGCATTGCCGCAAGATGTTCCTTTCCAAGAAAGCGGTGTATAGCTTTGGAGGCTATGCAAACCAGCAGCTGCGCCGTTTGGAAAACGCTCTATGCAGAGATGTTCCTCATTCCCAGAAGGAGCTGCACTTACTCAATACGATTCAGTCTGCTATGCAGTTTTTCCTGTCAAAGTACCAGAGCTTTGATGATGGTAGTATGAACCTCTATATCGATCAGGCGGTAGACCCTGAACTGGAAACCGAAATCTTCATTGATGTTGATCTACATCATTATCCGTTGCGTGATTATAAATCTATCTGGTCGGAAATGAACAACATCGTCAAAGATTATGGGAAGCTGGGAAAGCGCAACAAAAAGAAAGATGACGAACATCTCAATAAACAAGCGATGCACCTTGTTCGCCTTTACCTGACTTGCTTCGATCTGTTGGAAAAGGGTGATATTATCACCTATCGAGAGAACGATATTCCGATGCTGATGGAGATTCGTAATGGTAAATATCAGAAAGAGGATGGGAGTTATGACCCAGCTTTCTTTGAGATGATCGATGAAATGGAGCGCCGGTTACAATACGCCGCACAGAATACGGTACTGCCGGACAAGCCTGACTATAAACAAATAGAGGAATTTGTAATAAATGTAAATGAAAGGAGGTTGAGAGATGGCGCAGTTTAATAATATTCCAAGTAACGTACTGTTTGCTTTGGACGAACTGGAAAAGGCAGGGTATGAAGCGTATCTGGTTGGCGGTTGTGTCAGGGATATGGCGGCTGATAAAACACCGCATGACTACGACATTGCAACCTCTGCAAAACCGGAAGAAGTGATGGAAGTGTTCTCCACCTACACCGTCGTTCCTACCGGTATCAAACATGGCACTGTCACCGTTATCCTGGAAGATGATGCCATCGAAGTTACTACTTACCGGATTGATGGAGAATATTCTGACGGCAGACATCCTACTGAGGTGCAGTTCGTCACGTCGCTGGAAGAAGATTTAAGCCGCCGGGACTTTACCATCAACGCTATCGCTTACCAACCAAGACATGGAAAGATTGTAGATCCTTTCGGCGGTTTAAGCGATCTTGCACAGCGGCGAATAAAGGCAGTTGGAGACCCAAACAAACGGTTTCAGGAAGATGCGCTGCGGATTATGCGGATGTTTCGCTTTTATCTGATGCAGGGTAGCAAGGCCAGTATCGACGCCTATACCATGCAGGCAGCTTGTGATTGCATGGATGGGTTGACCAAAGTTTCTCCAGAAAGAATCCACGATGAACTAAACAAGATTGTGCTGCTTCTCAATCGCAGCAACTACCTGATGCCAGAAGTGATTATGCCGTTTCAAAGGATGCTGAAAACCGTCATTCCTGAGATTACAGATTGTATCGGGTTTGCACAGAATAATCCATATCACGATTTGTCTGTATTCTCACATAGCATCAAAGCGCTGGCAATGATCGACAAAGAAGCGCGTCAGGCATTGCCTTTAAAGCTGGCTCTGCTCCTGCATGATATTGCCAAACCTCGAACAGCGACCATGGAGAAAACAGGAATGATGCACTTCTATCATCATGCCTCGAAGGGTGCTGAGATGGCAAAAGAAATCATGCAGCGGCTGCGTTATGACAACTACATGATAAACAAAGTTGTGGAGTTGATCCAGTACCATGACTGTGAAATTCCGACAAGCAGGGCGTCAGTCAACCGGTTAGCCAACAAGCTGCATTACAATGACTTTGTAACTCTGATGCAGATGCGATGGTGTGATATTATGGCGCAAAACGCTCTGCATCCTACATGGGCGGCAAGACTGGAAACCGCAGATCAAGCTGCCGAGTTATACGAAAAAATGCAGAAAGAAGGAGAAGTGTTCTCCTTGAAGAATCTTGCCATCGATGGAAACGATGTGTTGAGCTTAGGTGTGTTGCAGGGCGCAGAGGTAGGAATGTACCTCAATGTTGTACTGAACCAAGTCGTTTCTGGCTGTTTGGCAAACGAACGCGACATCTTGCTGAAGCACTTAAAAATTTTGGTGGAAGAATCGGAGAACGAAACATTTTTCTGCTAAGTAAAGGATGATAACAATGACTCTTGCACAGCTTAACAATGTGGTGGATCAGCTTAAATCCACCTCCAGCTTGACTGGAAAGCAAAAGATTCTTGCCGCCAATCGATACGACGGATTACTCCGAAAGATGCTTCAATTTGTCTATGATCCAAATGTCGTAACTGGTATCAGTAATAAGAAACTGGAGAAGTGGGTCGCCCCTGTAAAGATGGCAGGGGATAGCCCAACAACAATCTTTAGCAATCTGCTGGATTATCTGAAAGAACATAATACCGGAAGGGATAACGATGTTGGACTTTGCCAGTACGCCATTGAACAGGCCGGACAGTATGGACAGCTGGTGAGAGATGTGGTCACAAAATCTCTCACTGTAGGCTGCCAGGCCAAGATGCTCAATAAGGTCTATGGTGATGATTTCATCCCAAAATGGGAAGTGCAGCAGGCATATCCGATTGATACTGCAAAGCTCAGAAAGGGAGAATGGTTCTCTTTGTCGGAAAAGCTCAACGGCATCCGAGGTACATATTACAAAGGAAGAATCATCAGCCGCCAGGGACAAGAGATTACCGGTCTTGACCATATTATCAAGGCTATTCAAGATGTGGGGTATGGGTATTATGTGTTGGATGGCGAACTTCGCCGCCGCAATATTGACCACATCCCAGACAATGAAAACTTCCGTATTGGAACCGGCATCATCAACTCCGATGGGGATAAATCCTGTATCGATTTTACGATTTTTGATATGCTGACAATCCTAGAATGGGAGAACGAACTTACAAACACTTACAGGCTTCGTAGAGACCGATTGAAGGGGTTGGAAAGCAAACTTGCCGCCATGCCTGAAAACACCCCTATCAAGGTTGTACCGCTGCTCTACGAGGGCACAGATACAAAGATGATTGATGTGATGCTGGACAAGATGGTTGCAGAGGATAAAGAAGGATGTATGCTCAACCGCGACACGCCATATCAAAAGAAACGCAACAAAGGTATTTTAAAGGTTAAGCGATTCTATACCTGCGATCTGCAAGTGTTGAGACTGGAAGAAGGTCAAGGAAGACTGGCCGGGACCTTGGGTGCTTTTGTGGTGGACTATAAGGGCAACGAATTGTCTGTTGGCTCCGGCATGACAGATGAGCAAAGAGAACAGTTCTGGGCAAGCCGAGATAACTTGATAGGACGCATTATTGAAGTCAAATACAAAGAAGTATCGAAGGATAAAAAGACAGGAAAAGAAAGTTTGCAATTTCCAATTTTTGTTGGCTTGCGAGAAATCGGCAAAGAGGTAAGTTACGGATAATGTACAGATGTTTGGACTGTAAGTTTGAATTTATAAATCCAGTACGATACATTGAACGCCATAGTGAAGACTACCGCGAAGAATGGTATGGGTGTCCAAAATGTGCTGGTGCTTATGAGGAATTGGAGGGGAGTGATTTGTTTGCAGATAACAAAGATGATTCTGACGATGGGGGATGATGCTCCTGGTTGACCTAGTACGACAACGGCTGCGTAAAGAATTTGCGCAGTGTGAAATAGATAGGATGTGCGAACGCTACGACGATGAGTGCGGCGAGTGTATCACACGCAAGGCTACCGAGGTGGAGATGAGACGTATAGGCCGTAAAGAGCCGACAGAGACGGAAACTTACCTCGATAAGCCTCATGGATGGTGGAAAGACACCGAAGACAAAATGTACGGGAGAAGGTGAAATATGAGACTTTTAATGTTGTTCCGGGGCGCACCTGGCTGCGGAAAGTCAACTTTTATTAAGGACATGGGATGGGAACCCTATACGATCTCACCTGACAATGTTCGGATGATGTTTGATTCGCTATCCGTGCAGCCGGATGGCAGCGTAGGAATTTCTCAAAAGAAAGAAGCAAAAGTGTGGGGATTTGTGTATCAGATTATCGAACAGCGTATGAGTAATGGTCTGTTTACCGTTGTTGATTCCACAAATTCAAAATCTGAAGAAATGTCAAGGCTAAAGAACTTGGCCTCTAAATATAAGTATCGTGTTGCTCTAATCGATATGACCAGCATCCCAAAAGAGACGGTTATCATGCGTAATATGGAACGTCAGCCTAGTTATAAAGCTGTGCCGCTTGATGTAATTGACCGGCAGTACGCAAGATTCCAAACAGAGAAAATTCCAAGCGGTATTACGGTGATTCCTTTTACAGATCCACAAGAAACTAGATATAAGGTTCGCGAGATGATGCAAGTAACCCCTATCTGTCTCGACCAATATAAACGTATTGTGCATGTTGGAGATATTCATGGATGCGCAACTGTCTTGAAAGAAGCAATTCCTGAGATCGACCCTGATACAATGTACATTTTCTGCGGAGATTATTTGGATAGAGGTCTCGAAAACGCAGAGGTTGCAAATATGTTGCTGGATTGGTATGAACTGCCAAACGTCATGCTGCTGGAAGGAAACCATGAGAAATGGTTGGAGCGGTATGGTACAAACAGAGAGATTACCTCCAAGGAATTTCTGTATCATACTGAACCACAACTTGCAAAAGCTGGTGTCAGTGCTGGTAAGCTTCATAAACTCTATAGACGATGTGCTCAGATGGCTTACTATACCTTTCATGGTAATCTGGTTATGGTATCGCATGGCGGTATTCCAGTGCTGATTGGCGATCAAAGATACCCTACCAGAGATTTGATTCATGGCATCGGCAAATATGAAGACATCGGCGCTGTGATGGAAACCTTCAATAACCGTTATGGAAACAGCAAGGTGTATCAGGTTTGCGGACATAGAAACCCAGCTAACCTTCCGGTTCAAAATGGCAACTGTTGGTTGCTGGAGGGCGGAGTCGAAAGAGGAGGTTACCTCAGAACTGTAGTACTGGATGAAATCGGTTGGTGCTCATATCTCTACCAGAACACAGTGTACGATCAGCGTTGGACAGTGGGTGCAGAGGAAGTCCAATCGGTTGAGAGTGACGAAGCGATGATCCTCAAAGCTATGCAGCAAAACCCCGACATTGTAGAGCGCAAATTCGGCAACATCTCATCGCTTAACTTTAGTAGAGATGCCTTTTATAAAGGACATTGGGATAACATGACCGTTAGAGCTAGAGGTCTATTCTTTAATAATGAAACCTATGAGGTTGTAGCAAGAGGATATGATAAGTTCTTTGCAATAGAGGAGCGGCCAGAGACAAGAATCTCTGTTTTGACCGAAACACTGAAGTTCCCGGTTGAGGTGTATCAGAAAGAAAACGGATTCCTCGGTATTGCTGCTTATGATAAAGAGAACGATTCCGTCATGTATCTGACAAAAGGTAATAAAGGCGGGGAGTATGCGCAGACTTTTGAAAAGATTTTTAAGGAGACAGGCTGTAACGAAAATTATTTGAAACTTCTTGTCAAATCAGGCCACTCTGTATTGTTTGAGGTGGTCGATCCAGTACATGATCCTCATATCATCAAGTACGACAATCCGACCGTTTTCCTGCTGGACGTTGTTGAGAACAAACTAAACGATGCAAAGTTTGTTGGGTATACTGAGTTAAAAGCAATGGCACAAGAGTTGGGTTGTCCTTGTAAGAAGCGAGTTGCAACATTGGTCGATAAGGCAGCGTGGCTGAGTTTTGTTAGCGCTTTGGATGGTGCGATGGTTACGCCGAACGGAGAGTTCTTTGAGGGCTTTGTTCTGCAAGATGCAGCTGGCATGAGATTGAAATATAAAACCGACTACTACAGAACATGGAAGTCTCTCAGAGAGGTTGCCAGAAAGGTAAAGCGGTACGGCAGACTCACTTCCAGTAGGAGTCTTTACAAGCCGATTATGATCCACTTTTATCACTGGGTTAAAAAGTATTATGAGGAACATCCAGAGAGCGAAGCAAGTATTATCGATCTCAGAGATATGTTTGAAAAAGAGGTGCGATATGAAGGTTAAACTTTTAGCATATACGCCGAATCCTGAAAAGGTGGTGGCCGCTGCCGCAAAGCTCTGCTACGGCAAGGCTGATATTGACACCATTATGGATGGCCTGACAGATGAAAAGGTCACAAAGTTCTTGAACTCTCTGGTTGAGAGAGGCCACATGAGTCCGTTTGAACATGCCAGCTTTACATTTGGCATTGAGGATGTGAGCCGTAGCTTTTTAGCGCAGATCAGCCGTCACAGGATCGCTAGTTTCTCAGTGCAGTCACAACGCTACGTCCATGACAACTTTGGGGCAGTTGTACCAGAAGCAATCAAAGAGAACGCCGGGTGCAACGAGATTTACAAGCAAACGATCGAATCTCTTTATAACATCTACGACGGTCTTACAGAGACTTTGCAAAACCAGTATATCAGTGACGGTATGGATGCAAAAGCCGCTGAGAAGAAAGCTACAGAGGATGCCAGATATATTCTGCCGAACGCTGCCTGTACCAAAATGATTGTCACAATGAACGCAAGAGAGCTAATGCACTTCTTTAATTTGCGATGTTGCTTCAGGGCGCAACAAGAGATCAGAGCGGTCGCGGATGAAATGCTCAGACAAGTTAAGGAGGTTGCCCCGACGATCTTCAAAAATGCTGGTGCGCCTTGTGTGTCGGGGCCATGTCCAGAAGGGAAGTTCAGCTGTGGACATCCTAGAAAGGCAGGTGAGTAAATGTCTTATAACATATATCTAATTGTGGGAAAAAGTGGGACAGGCAAGACAACAATGGTCAATAGACTTCAAAATCTTGGCCCACAGGTGCAGTCTTATACCACCAGGCCAAAGCGCAGCGAAGATGAAACAGGTCACATTTTTGTGACCGATGAGGAGTTTGATAAGCTGCAAAACATCTGTGCCTATACAGAGTATAACGGCTATCGTTACGCAGCTACACAGGAACAGGTGGATGACGCGACCTTCTATGTGATTGATCCAGATGGTGTCTGGTATTTTGTGGACCATTACAAAGGCGAAAAGGAAATCCGCTGTGTGTACATTAAAGCAAGTTTGTGGAGACGGTTCTGGAGGTTGCTGAAAAGAGATGGCTTGGTAAAAGCTATCAAGCGGATCTGGAATGACCATTTCGCTTTTGATGGCTTTGAGGTCGCAACAAAAACTGTGATTGTCAACCATGATCTGAAAGAGGCTACCGATACATTGCGGTGGTATGTGGGAAATCAGGAGTTCTTGACATATCAAGACAGATTGGAGGAATCGAATGAAAATTGAAGAATGGCTCGGAGAGCAAAACACGTTGGGAATTGACATCTGGAAAAGAAAATACCAGTACGAGGGTGAAACCTTTGACGCTTGGCTGGATCGTGTCAGCGGCGGTGATGAGGATGTCAAAAGATTGATTAAAGAAAAGAAGTTCCTGTTTGGTGGAAGGATTCTGGCGAACAGAGGATTAAAGAAGAAGGGTGTTCGCACCACATATTCAAACTGCTATGTCGTCTCTTCTCCAGAGGATAATATCGAATCCATCTTTGATGCTGCTAAAAGGTTGGCGAGGACATACTCGTATGGCGGCGGTTGCGGAATTGATATTAGCAAACTCTCACCGCGTGGAGCAACTATACATAACGCAGCTAAAGAAACTACAGGATCGGTATCCTTTATGGACTTGTATTCACTTGTGACAGGTTTGATCGCAGCTAAGGGACGCCGCGGCGCATTGATGATTTCCATGTCTTGTACCCACCCTGACCTCGAAGAATTTATCGGAATTAAGACAGACCTTAATAAAGTAACCAAGGCAAACATCTCTGTAAAAATTACCGATGATTTTATGCAGGCGGTTAAGGATAACACAGACTGGGAAATGAGCTTTACCAGAGACGCTACTGGGGAAACCATTATCAAAAGGGTTCCTGCGAGGGAGCTATTTAGAAAGATAGCTGCTACCAACTGGGATTATGCAGAACCAGGGATGCTTTTCTGGGGTCGCATTGAAAATTATAATCTCTTGAATACAAACCATAATTTTTCTTACACCGCGACTAACCCCTGCGGCGAAGAGCCATTGCCAGCAGGGGGCAGCTGCCTATTGGGTAGCATCAACCTCGCAGAATTTGTAACACCAGAAAAGAGGATTGATTATCACTCCTTATTTGAAGCGGTTCAGATCGCCGTCAGAGGTATGAACCATGTACTGATGGAAGGTTTGCCTTTACATCCGCTGCAAGAGCAAAGAGACAGCGTAGATAGATGGAGACAGATCGGGATGGGTATCATGGGACTTGCTGACATGCTCATCAAAATGGAAATCCCATACGGGTCGCCGGAAGCTGTTGATCTGTGTAATCGCCTTGGCTCTGCTATGGCACAATATGCCATCTACGCATCAGCTATGGTAGCCAAAGATCAGGGCGCTTATCCAGAGTTTAATCTTGATGAGGTGCTGGAAAGCAGATTCTACAAGGCACACAAAAGTCCAGAAATCGAAGCTGCAATTCGCCAGTTCGGACTTGCCAATTCGCAAATTTTGACCGTCGCTCCAACGGGAACTTTGTCCACTATGCTTGGTATTTCTGGCGGTATCGAACCGATCTTTGCAAACTATTATACCCGGAAAACCGAATCCCTCCATGGCAAAGATGTGTACTATAAAGTGTACACTCCGATTGTGGAAAAGTACATGAAGGAGCATAACATTACCGACGATAAAGATCTGCCTGAATGGTTTGCGACAGCGCAGGAGATCCCATATCGCTCTCGCATCGATATGCAAGCAGCATGGCAAAAACACATCGACGCATCGATTTCGTCTACAGTAAATCTTCCACATGATGCAACTGTTGAGGACGTGGAAGACCTCTATATGTACGCTTGGGAGCAGGGATTAAAGGGCATTACTGTGTACAGGGATGGCTGTGCAAGAGCTGGAATTTTGACAACCAGCGAAACCAAAAAAGAGAACAAACAAAAACAAGCTCCGAATCCAGCAAAAGAGCTAGAAACAGAGCTTGTTGGATATAAACGTAAGTTGATGACCGGCTGTGGTTCTCTCCATCTATGCGCTTTCTTTAATAAGGATGGAGAGCTAAGAGAGACATATCTTGCCAAAGGTTCCACAGGTGGGTGCAACAACTTTATGGTCGGCTTGTCCAGAATGATTTCCCTCGCTGCGAGAAATGGTGTCAGTGTTCCAGATATTGTTGACCAGTTAAAGAGCTGTGGCAGCTGTCCAAGTTACGCAGTCCGACACGCCACCAAAGGAGACACCTCCAAGGGTTCCTGCTGCCCAGTGGCCGTCGGTAACGCTTTGCTTGACCTCTACAATGAGATTAAAGGGAAGAAGCAAGTCCATGCCGAAAAGATTGTTGAAGCCCCACAGCCAGTACATGAATCCGCTAAAGAGAAATGCCCTGAGTGTGGTGCTGAACTCCGATTTGAAGGAGGCTGCATGAGCTGTCCAGACTGCGGATGGTGCAGATGCGGTTAATGATGTACTAGCGAGAGATCGCTTGTATATAAAAAGCCGCCGGACAAACCGACGGCTACGCAATTCCTATTTTCTTGAATTGCGGTTGGCGAAATAAAGTATTAACGCCGGTACGACGTATTGCAGCGTCGTAATGATCACGTCATGTACGAGATCGTAAGGAATTTCCAAGCAGATAGTCATCTGCCAACCCTACTTTCTACTTGTCAGTCCTTGCCAGCACTGTTGCTCACAAGATAAAAACCGGACAAGTACGGTTATTATCACTTTAATGAACCCAACATCAGGTCCCGTTGTCAAACCGTCAGTTGAGCTTGTTTAAAGGTTGGTTAGACTGTACATGATGTGGTCATCCGCATCAAGAAAACGGAATCACTCGAACATTGTATCATATAAATCATCGAAAGTCAAATACGAAAGAGGGTATCATATGACATCTATTCATGAGATTGCACACAACTACAGACTTGGCGTAAGTGATGTACGGAATGCTTGGATAGCAATAACAGGCGTGATGTGTCATCCTGATGACCGAATTATCAGTGATTCGCAGGAAAATCAAATTTTTGACTATATAGTTAATCAGGCTCGCTGTAAAAGAGAACTGATAGAAATTGTAGTACAAGAGATTAAGCGTTTACAGACGCAAATGCACCAAACCAACCCCCCGGTAGCAGACAATGTAATAGCGTTGTGTAAGCTTTTTGATGTATGGAGATCGTTAAGTAATGATACATTCTACGAGTTTTAAATAAAAATAGCGCCAGCTACAGCCGACGCTATACACCGGAGGCTACCTAAATCGCAGGTAGTCTACCTGTTTCCCTTGTCTACCGCTTGTCAAAAAATGCGACAATGCGATAGACAGTAGCGCCAAAAACGACGCTTGCGCAACGATGTCGGACATCTCGCACATGAGGTCAATCAAAAAGTATAGATTGAAGTGCATAGCTTCTCACCATCCTTTTTACCAACTGCGCTTGCTGACGGTATTGTCAGTAAGATAAAACCGGTTGGCGCGGTAGTTATCAAATTTTTACTCTGACTTTGCGTCAGATCAAGCTGTCAAATCATCGGCAAAGTTAAGCAAAAATCAGCAGACCTTGTGTGCGGGAACATCGCGCACAGCAAACAGGTGAGGTGCCTACATATTATAACACAATCGAATATGAGAATCAAGATTGGAGATGAAAAGATGCAGACAAAGATTTATTTCGTTCAGGTTCACCCCGACGCTATCATTCCTTCTAAAAGGGATGAGGATGCCGGTTTTGATATTTATCCATGTCTCAAAACAGATGTGCTGGAGATCGCACCACACCAGACAGTGATGGTTCCGACAGGTATTGCAAGTGTTTGCACAAAAGATTATTGTTTTGTTCTCAAAGAGCGAGGCAGCACTGGCTCCAAAGGAATCGGTCAGCGGTGCGGAGTAATCGACTCTGGGTATCGCGGAGAATGGTTTGTGCCGCTTACCAATCACAACGATGTCCCAATTATTATAGCGAAACCGGGACAACCTGTAAGTGTTGTGGAAGGGACAATCATCTATCCGTCCACCAAGGCAATTTGTCAGGCTCTGGTTATCCCGGTGCCGTCTGTAGAAGTCTGTGAGATGACTTTGGATGAGCTTAAAGAGATTGAGTCGGATAGAGGAGACGGTGCTCTAGGCAGCTCTGGAAAGTAGGAGGAAAAACATGAGTGTACAAAGTTTAAGTGTTGTAGTCCCAAATAAGAGATGCGTCAATCATTGCGCGTTTTGTGTAAGCCGGATGCACTGCGATCAAAGCAAAAATCAGATGGATGACAACAAACCATTTTACGACCTATACCTTAAAGATTATCTCAAGCGACTTGCGTATTGCAAGGAAAAAGGGATCGATACTATCATGTTGACTGGAGACAGTGAGCCGCAGCAGAACAGGAACTTTCTTACATACTTTGGCCTGTTTATGCAGCTCATGGAACAGCCTTTCAGGAAAATCGAAATGCAAACAACTGGCGTTCTAATCGACCGTAATTACCTGCGATTTCTGCGTAACCATGTTGGGGTTAACACTATTGCTTTGTCTCTCTCGTCCTTCGATTCAGACCTGAATATGTGGCATAACGGCACGCCAAGAGAATTTAGAGTGGATATTCCCTGGCTATGTTCTCAAATTAAAGAATATGATTTTAATCTGAGACTTTGCGTCAACATGACAGACGGTTACGACTGGCAGGATATAGACGGAATCTTCCATATGACACATTATCTTAGCGCAGACCAGATGACTTTTAGAGTGTTATATACATCCGATGAAGATACTCCACAAAGCAGATGGATTAAAGAACACGGTGCTCCGCCGGAAGTCAAAGATGCTGTTGAACAGTATGTTAAAGAACACGGAAAACCGATTGATGTTCTGCCCTATGGAGCGATTAAGTACAGTGTAGATGGCATCTCTACGGTGATTGATGCTGACTGCATGAACAAGACTGGAAGGGAGGATAATAAGTATTACATCCTTCGCCCTGACTGTCATCTGTACTCTCAGTGGGATGATCCGGCAAGCTTGATCTTCTAATAATCAAAAACATTAAAAGCGAGGCGGGGTAGAATCGCCCGCCTCGCTGCCTTTTTTTTTGTACATTTTTATTTTATCGAGGTGATCCGATGAACGTACCAGTATGGGAAAAAGAAAACTTAACACTGACTGAAGCCGCGGATTACTATAATATTGGAATACATAAACTGCGCGAGCTTACAAACGATGAGAATTGTCCTTATGTGTTGTATGTGGGAAACAGAAGACTCATCAAACGCAAGTTGTTTAGCAAGTTTATAGAAAGCTCTTATTCGATATGATTGCTTTTTCTTATCAGTATGCTATAATGAAAGTGTCATATCAAGGCTTTCTTTAAACAGAAAGGAGTTTTGATTATGTCTGAAAAACGTAAAGATAGTAAAGGCCGCGTTTTAAAGACAGGAGAAAGCCAAAGAAAAGATGGGCGATACCAGTATCGGTTTGCAGATCGTTATGGCGATCGTCATACAGTATATGCCTCTACACTATCGGAATTAAGGAAAAAGGAGCAAGAAATAGCGCAACAAGATGCTTTGCATCTTGATTATACAAAAGGAACTATGACTGTTCGAGAATTGCTGGATTGGTATCTTGAAACAAAATACAATGTAACACACAGTACCAAAGCATCCTATCGTGTGCTCTTGCGCCTCATAGAAAGCAATAGCGACCTTCTGGATTTTTCGATCAACAAAGTTACAACAGCGAACATTAGAGAGTTTTATCGGAAGTTGGTGCAATCTGGATACGCGGCGAATACAATTCACAACATCCATAACTGTATGTTGTTCCCTGCTTTTGCTATGGCATGTAGTGATTGTATTATTTTAAGGAATCCTTGTCAATTCAAACTAAACCTTCCACCTAAAAATCAGCGGTGTTCTTTAACTGTCGAGCAGCAAAGACGTTTATTGGAACTTGTAAAACGCAATAAAAGGTATGCGTGGTTATATGATTTAATCGTAATTTTGTTGTGTACAGGATTGCGCATCGGAGAACTTTTGGGGTTGACAATGGCTGACATTGATATGGATAAGCGAATTATCCGCGTTGAGCATCAGTTGCGATCATTCCATGACGGTAAGATGGTTCAGATTATCACCACCACAAAAACAGAGTCCGGTATTCGATTGATACCAATGATACCGCAAGTATACGAATGTTTTTGTCGCGTGATCGAACGTCGGCCAATCAATGCTTCCACTCTCTCAATTGATGGCTACCGAGATTTTCTTTTCTTTACCCGTTCGCGCACTGTAAGAACTCCCGAGACGGTAGTGTACTTTATGAAGACGATTCGCGATGCCTACAATCGGCAATACCCAGACGAACCTGTTTATCTAAGCGCTCATGTTCTACGGCATACTTTTTGTACCAACCTAATAAATGCGGGGGTCAACATAAAACATGTCCAGTATCTAATGGGACACAAGAACATTGAGACATCGCTTAATATTTACGCCCATTCTCATCATAATGATATTATGGATCAAATCACACAAAGTCTGAATGACTCGTATCGTACATTAAATATAGAGCAAAGTGTCTGACGCTATTTTTTGACACCATTTTTGACACCATTTTGAAGTACAGATATGAGCAGTTATGAAGATTTATGTTCGTTCTCGTTGCCTTGATCCGAAAATGTAAATTTCAGAAAATCGCATAAACAAGCCAAAATTTGGCTTAAATAAGCCGTTTAAGTTAAGTTGGCGGAGGCTGAAAAAAAAGCCGTTTCAATATTTTGAAAATATGGAAAAGAAAGGAAAAAGAGGACCGGAATATACACTTTAAAAGCGACAAAATTTCTGACAAAAATATCGAATATCAATTAAAACAACTGTTGAAAAAAGAGAAATCTTTTGCAATTGTGCAAAATAGAAGCTTTTTGCTCTTGTGCTTTATCACAGTGACTTGCCCGGAAAGATGGAGGGTGCTATAATGGGAACGTTTGAGAAGGCACACCATTGTGCCAAGAAAAAATAGAGGAGTGTTTTTGGCAAGATGAAAAAGAAAATAGAAAAGGTTTTGATCATGATTCTGGGCAACGCCGTTTTGGCGCTGGGGACGGCGGCCTTTGTAGTGCCAAACGGCCTGATCTCCGGCGGAGTCACAGGTATCGGTCTGATTTTAGAGCACTTTTTTGGCCTGCCGGTCGATGTCGGTGTTTTTGTCGGGGATGCTGTCCTGTTTTTGCTGGGCGCAGCGGTGATGGGCAAGGCTTTTGCTGCCACCATCATTTTGAGCACCATCGTCTACCCGACCTTCTTTTCGCTGTTTGGCAAAATTCCCTTTTTGACCAGCCTCACCGACGATAAGCTGATGGCGGCCATCTATGCCGGACTGCTGATGGGAGCGGGAATCGGTTTGGTCATCAAGGTGGGTGGCTCCACCGGAGGCATGGACATCCCGCCGATTATCCTGCACAAGCTGTTCGGCCTCTCCATCCCGGTGATGATCTATGTGGGGGACACAGCGCTGCTGCTGATTCAGGCGATTTATTCCTCGACAGAGCAGGTGCTGTACGGCATCCTGGTGGTTCTGCTGAACAGCATCGTGATGGATAAGGTGCTGATTATGGGACAGAAGCAGACCCAGGTTGTGGTAATCAGCCCGCAATATGAAAAGATCAACCAGATGATTCACCAGCAGATGGACCGCGGTTCCACCCTGTTGCACGCCACCACCGGTCTGGAAAAGTCGGATCAGAAGGTGGTTATGACCGTAATCTCGAATCGCCAGCTTGCGCATCTCAACGAACTGATTCTGCAGATCGATCCTCAGGCGTTCGTTGTTGCCAGCGAGGTGAACGAGGTCAAAGGCAGAGGCTTTACCTTGAGCAAATTGTCGAAAAATATCGCGGAGAAATAAGCTGCTTTGCTGGAAATATTTTCTGAAACAAATTTTAAATCCAGACCCCTTCCTTTTCCTATTTTGATATGTTACAATAGTCTATAAATAAAAGGGAGGTCGTGATCTTTATGCAAAAGAAGTTTTTGGGAGCGCTGGGAATGGCGCTGGTCCTGATGACTGGCACGATGGCGATGCCGGTGCAGGTCTGCGCAAAGGATTATCAGGATCGCGAGGCGATTCTGGACACAGGCTTTGTCCTGGACACCGACTACACGCTGCAGCTGGCCAATCCCTCGGAAGATATTTCCACGACGGAAAGCTATTATTATATCACGGGTTCCTCCGATCCGGATGATCCTTTGACCTGCAACGGGGAAGAGGTGGCGGACCGTGGCATCTACGGCAGTTTCGGCATCTATGCTTCGCTGGAGATGGGGGAGAATGAATTTGTGTTTGAAAATGGAGAGGACACCGTTTCCCTCATCATCACACGAACCGAGCCTTCCACTTCGGGCGGCGGAATCGCAACTATTACAAACCTGCGGCGGATGGGGCCGAGCTCGGACGATATTGCCAAAGCAGGGGACACCTATCAGATTCGGTGTACAGCTCCGGCCAATGGAGAGGTAACCGCCACCATTGGAGGGGAAACCTACGTCTTGGAACAGGAAGGAATTTCCACGCAAAGAGAC